>Ga0209780_1005079_pt1 | contig 10308 bp, 6 predicted proteins | sample WorMetexBAHAMAS2_FD_187384 | JGI IMG/M metagenome (GOLD analysis project Ga0209780, IMG submission 187384) | Marine gutless worms symbiont microbial communities from Max Planck institute for Marine Microbiology, Germany - Inanidrilus exumae... | ecosystem: Host-associated > Annelida > Digestive... | reverse complement strand
AGACAGGAGGAGAAACTGACATTAACATGTAAATTTTAGTGCAAGTGCAAGTACATATAATCAAAGAATTAATCCCCATTAAATTGTAATATTTACAATATAAGGCACCGTTAAACGCCAACCAACCAACCGTAATAACTTCGCTGTAGTATCAGCTTCGTATTTTTTAGAACTGAGTGCGTTGGTTTCGTTGCGTTCTACTGTCAGTGTCACAGCTGCGTGTGTGCCGTATTTGGACATAGTTGATTTGTGTGTGACGTTATGCTGATTTCAGTCAGCTGAATTAAACCGTGCGTGCTTATGTGCATAATTATGCTTTCATGTCGCCGAGTGCTTCTCAGGAACTAAGTGCCGACGTGCATAGGTTTGCAGTACATATTGAGTGACCGTACGTTTCGAAAATTTATGCAAATCGAAGGTGATCGTTGCGTGAATTCCAGAATATGCAAACGATGTTGTGAATTATAATTGCACGCTAAAAAGCACAGGACTGACGCGCTAGCTGCCGTATGTGACTAAGTATTAGGCTAACTGCGGTTCGTTGCTGATGTATGTTGTGGGATTTTGGGTCGCATCGCCTGCATGCTGTGCATAGATGCGGCCTGTTGCTAGTTGCCGCATGTAGCGTGGTTTGTGTGTCTGTCTGTGTGTGGGTCACACGGGTGAGCTGTGCAGAAACGGCTGACCTGATCGAGATGCCGTTCGGGGGGTTGTCCACAGGAAGGGGCACTTTTGAGGAGGGATATGCGCCGGCCTACGCATGGCGAATATGCCTGGCCAGCGCATGTATTCGCCGCCGCCAGGGGTGACACGATGGCGATGCGGCCTTTTGCCAAATTACTTTGAACACTCGTTATTCAAAAAATGCTGATGCAACAAATGAATACAATGATTTTGTACCAATAACATGAATTTAGTCAGTGAATTTGACACAGTTTAGGTCTATAATATTTTCTGTTTATACATCAGCTTCAGTGATACTGTGTGATACTGACATACTGTGTCTTCTCTCAGACTTGTGCTAACTGTTTACTAGTTGTCACATTGTGTGCTTCAACTTGTATCTCATCTTGCTGGTAAAATACAGGGTGTACCAAGAAGTGAACCCCCAGCTACTGTTACTGAACAAATCTTCCAAAAAATGTGTGCCAATAAAGCTTGTTGTGTCAGATTTGAGTGTTAAGCGTGTTGTTACACAAAGATAATAATACTTTAAGACTGTTATTAAACATTCTATCGATTGAATATTCTATGCATGTCATAATGCATGATGTCATACTTGAGCTGAGGCACTGGTAAAATAAGTAGGTCCCAAGGCCTAGGAGCGGCCTGTCTAAAAATAATAAAAATTCTAATTGAAAACTTGAGAATAGAAAAAATACAGGTTCTATGAAAATGTTAAAGCAATTTTCTGCTAAATAGTGGTCTGGGAGTGGAGTTCAACATCTTTTCAAATAATAGTTATGATTTTTAAACAAGTATAATTTTACTACACTGCAGTAGACAGTAGTCTTGAGTCGGTATACCGAAAAACCGACCGATATCGGATATTTTAGAATACCGATACTGACGTCGGTAATTTACAATACTGAAAAATGCCGAATACCGACGATAAAATACCGAAAGTCGGTTCGGTATTTGCCTCCACGCTGTCTAGAGGCATCCTATGCTTACAGATACGACTAGCTATGCGTAAGCTTACATTAAAAATAACTTAATTAAAAGTAAACAATTTTTGCGATTTATTGACATCACAGTGCAAATTCAGAAGGCATAACAACGGGTGTGCGAAAGTGCCAAGTTGCTAAGCAGTGAGCATGTATCTAAGCCTATGCTACTACTACTAGCCTAACACATTACATTGTTGTCGGTTCTAACTCAGCTAATGGTCCGCCCTTAAGTGAAAGTCACAGTGCGCTTTACAGTTTACTTTGCATGGCACTGCCGTTTAATTGCCTAACACGTGCCATTTGCAAGCCGCTTGCTCGCGCCTTGCAGTCAGTAGGCCTAATTACCAAATACTAGTTAATAACTGATGATGGGTGGCGCAACGGATAGAGCGTTGGACAGTTGGACTTGCGATCAACAGGTCGTGGGTTCAAATCTTACTCTGGGCAAAGCTGCGTAACAACCTTGGGCAGGTATTTACACCTATGTGCCTCCGTCACCAAGCAGTATAACTTAGTACCGGCCAAGGGGCGGTGATGCTCTGCGGCTGGGAAGGTAACCGCAAGCCTGCCTGTCGGAAAGTAATGGCAGCCTACCGCCGGGTGGATGACTTATAGTTACCTGCGGGCTGACTGCCTGTACACCAGGATCAACTCCGGGCCCAATTAAAGCTCGGTAACGAGTACGGAAATTAAGCCTTTACCTTTTTTAACCGATGATAATCTGTGGTCTATATATAGTATACCGATAACTCTCTGTTACGTAACAGCTTGTGTCTGTGTCATTCATCACAGTTTGCTGATAGCCTTATGTGCTTTCTAGTTCCTGTATAATTTCGGCAACTTCGCAATGTACATTGTACAAATGGGATGCAAAGAGCGTTCGTTCTACAGTGGGGCCTACGTACGGACTTAAAATAATGCAACGTGGAGAATACCGATACCGATATCGCGGTATTTTAAAATACCGATACAATATCGAATACTGAACCGACTTTAAAAATACCGAAAACCGAAACTGGCTTGGAATACAGATACCGACCCACCGCTAGTAGACAGTAATAACTCATCCTTGTTTCTTTCTGCTAGTTTACTATAGAGTATTTAATATCATAATACTTACTTAATTTTTCCTTAAAATAAGGCTACGCTTAGCCATTAAGTGAGTGACATAAACATTCTCAGTCAAATATTTTTTGATGTTACATATCGCATAGGCTATAGGCTATGATTTGTCTAAGGCCACTGAACAATTTGCTAGACAGTTTCTTCGTAAAGATCGCAGAACTGCTAATTGCGTGACTGATAACATACGAAATTAAATATGCATTAAAGGGACATAATTGATCTCCGATCCTTAATTTATAGCAACATGCAGGTGCGCGTCCGTTGCTATGGCGACGCATGCGAATATAGGAAGTTAACGAGAGGTTGTGTGATGCGTAAAGGTGCGGCGATTCGTCGGTGAAGGCACTGCTAAGGAAAACGAACAGTTGTGTATAGTCGAAAAGATTTTCAAACAAGAGATGATTGATTAATCGATCTAGTTGCACGGCTCTATCGAAACCGAAAGTGTTAGGGCCTACTCGCACGATTAATGTCATCGAATGAAAAACATATGCCTATATAGTCTCGATATTAGTCGGAACTAGTGCTTACCTGTCCGTCATCATGTCGCAGCCGACTGTCAGCTTGTCTAACATGGTCGACCTAGCTCTGGGTACGCCGGAAATTGGCGCTGTCAACTTCAACGTCCTGCATTCGTTGTTGCACATCATACTTGATCGGTTGCACATCGCCGACGTTCGAGCCGCGCTACCGCTCGAGCGGGAAGATGCCGAACCCGGTCGCGCTGTCGCTGAAGCTGGCGGGCGTGACGGAACAACGCTCGTCGGGCGGCGGGAAACGTCCGACATGGACACCGATTCCGGCGTCGTCGGTCTGACCTCAGCGAGCGAAGGTGGTACCGAATTTTCCGCAGATCATTCGGGCAGCAAGCAGGATCCGGAGAAGCCGATTGTGGTAACAAGAAGTCCGCTGCATCAGCTCGAAGAGAGGGTTGGACGCATGGAGCGCCAGCTTACGGATCTCAACAGCCTTCCATCGACAAAGGAGTTAATGGATTCTACAGGCGAAGAGAGGAAGAGAGGCGTCAAACCAGTTGCTGATATGTGGCAGGGAATGCAGCTGTCGCGAAAAGTTGACGCTAACACTCAAGGAGTTAGCAAAGTAAGAATAAAGACACAAGTAAGTAACTAAGTAAGTAAGTAATGGTATTTATTTGCACACAGTAAACATACATGTACTATATGCAGTTATTGAAATAAGCAGAAATGGCAATGAAAATAGTAGGCGTCGGATTCATGCAGTTAAAATCTCAGAATTATTTGCCTAAATTTATTTAATTAGGTTTTTACCGCGCGACGCTATGCTAGCGCGGTATATGCTGTCGTCATGTTTCCGTCCGTCCGTCTGTCTGTCTGTCTGTCTGTCACAAGCCGGCACTGTACCACAACGGCTAAATGTAGCATCACGCAAACAATACCATGATACGATAGACCAAGGACTCTAGCTTTCTATTGCCAAAAATCTCGGCGACATTCCAATGGGGTCACCCCCTACGGGGGCGCCAAATGCAGGTGGGGTAGGTTCAAATAGGCGATTTCCGACCAACATCTCGCTTTATCTCAGAAACCGTGCGAGATAGGGACAAAGTTACTATCGAACACTAATAGGAACTCGTATGTGCTCTATCGATTGGTGCTATTTCCAGTGACCTTGAGTGACCCTAATTACCCCAAACCACCCCCTTTTCGACATTTTGTATCGCCTTTCATATCTTCGTAGTGAGTGGAGTAAGAGAATTCGAATTTGGTAGGTAGGTTTACGGTAGCCCACGGATGGCAAATCATCCCCGAAAGGGGCGTGGTTAGGTCACGTTTAAATTTTGGCGTGCACCAGCCATATCTCTGGAACGGATGATCGTCTCAGGCGCTGTCAGCTTAGTTCGCCGGTTAGTGTCATAAACTTCCGATGGTCGTCGGACAACTGTTGATCACACCCACCGTCGAGATCTGTATTCAGCAGCTAGGACGAGTAGAAGAAATGGTTTGAATACCATATGATGCGATACGGAATATTTAGCATGCGCTGAGCTTCTGCGTCGCGCGGGTCTGTCAGCGGCAGCAGAGACTGTTAGCAGCGTGATGGGAGCAATTATAATGCCACTAAGTAACAGTATCTCTGTAATAGTATTTACAAAAAAGATTGTGTGATAACTAATCACAGACAAGATACAATTTAAACGGCCGACTTCGCCCCCGGTGGCTCCACCTGGCGAACTGGATGAAACGCGTCGTTTTTGATTCTGACCCTTTCGCTCTCTGCATGAAAATTAACATGATGTCGTCTGCAATACCGGAAGTACATAACGTCGTATTGCCGTCAGAGGAGGACCGACCGAGTCACGGCCACAGGCAACATTTACAGAAAATTTGGTGAAATTTGGACGTGTGGTTTTTAGATATGCGAACAGACAGACACGCTGATTGCAATACGTCGCTCCCCTACTGGGGGCAAATTAAAAAAGAAAAGGGACCGCAGATGATACAAGATGATATCGTTTGTTGCAGCTAATGTCGCTGGTTGAAGATTTAATTCATGAAATGCAAGATCTGCACAATGCAAATGAAGAGTTGCAGCACAAGATGAAAGAGCTCACGATTGCTGTTAGTAATTTCATTATTATTTGATTGTCGCTACTATGATAAATATTACTGCCTCTGCGTCTAGATGACGTCTCTAAAGCAAACAGCCAAAATTGGGTTTTTCTTTCGTGTGTATGTGTGTGTGTGTTTTAGCAGGTAGGTATATACTCAGAAAGTTATAAATCAGTTTCGTGAACTTTTGGGAAGAAGTATGCTATGGGTCAGAAACGACAGATTAGATTCTGGGGCGGTGCCCCCAAAATTGGGAACTCTGTTGATTTTTGCACATGTGAACAGAACCAAATCTTTTGAAGATAGTCAAGCAATATCAAATATTGCGGTGAAGGAACCTTGGACAGGACCTTGAACCTTGGACCATGTCTTACAGTTCTGTTGGACTGTATGAAAACGTTAACCTTCACACGACCTTGAACATCCGGGATGTCTGAAACGTTTGAATTGTGTCATATTCTCGGACGAATTGCGCTGATACAGCTGAGTGGAATCACCTGGTATTTAAGATGGCCTCGGCGGCTGGGACTACATTATGACGCTGGCTGCAGCATGCGGAAAGCGTAATGGAACGGTCTGGCGTCCCTTTGTCTGTCCGTCTGTCCGTCCGTCTGCATGCCAGACTCACTAGGGGCAGCATGCGACGCGGCCAGCGCACATTTCGGCCGTCCCAGAAATAGTGGCGCTGTCCCGTGTTTCCAAAACTAGGGTATTTTGGACTTATGGGCTTGTTTATCACACGCGAATGATTTCGTCAATATTGCGATGGTATAATAGCGGTAACAAATCACGGCGAGAGAAGGTTTCATGTCACTGCCGTCGCGAGCGGGCGAAACACAACGAGAGTGGCTGATAAGCGTCAGTTTCGCCGGCAGACTCGGTAGTCGTGTGACTTGATCAGACAAATGCGTTTTGCGTTTAACTTTATTCGTCACAGTGACCGACGGTAAACAATACAGTAATTAGAAACAGAGTTGTGCCGGCATCAGTGGCGTTGCAGATTGTGTAACGCACAGTGGCTCCCGCATGGCAAAGCACTGAAGCAAGGCATTCGCCCCGGGCGGCACATTGCAGGGGCAGCATGTGGGTCGTATCTACAATACAGAAACAAGGTGTCGCCCTAACAGGACGTAACACTACTGGCCCGCCGTGCAGTGTTACCGTGAAGCTATAATTAGACTGGAGGCAGCATGACGTCATCGCGTGGCCTGCGCGGGTGAAGCCGCCTGCAGGCCCGCCGTGGAGTGTTACAGACGACGACAGACGACAACAGACGCCAGCGACCGTTACTAGTCTGCCCCCTACACTATGTGCAGGATCCAGTAATAATTAACGAGACATAAATGTTGGTTTGTGAGCTGGCATTCAAGGTGTTGGGATGTACTTACTGCAAAGTCAACAACAATTGTGATAAGGACGAATAATTTTCGCCGAGACCGTTATTACTGGCCCGCCTACACATAGTGTAGGGGCCAGACTATAGTATCGGACGCTGGCGTCTGTCGTTGTCGTCTGTAACACTGCCGACGGGCGGGCGGGCGCGCCGTCCGCCGGGCGGTCGGACGGCCGACACTGCACGACGGGCCAGTCGTGTTACGTCTCGTTAGGGCGACACCTTGTTTTCTTTGCAGTACTTACTGGGTGTTTCATGCAGTCTTGTTATCAAGACGTTACTAAAGGACTCGAGTTCAAGACGTAGACCTTAACGTCTTGTCTCGAGATCAAGACCAAGACCGCGCACCCACGTCTGCTGCAGATCAGGATCATAAGTCTAGCCTACATTCAACATTTTCAGGAGTAACTGTAAACGACAAATAAAAATAAAATAAATTATAATAAAACTGCTAAAGTTACTGAAGGAAACTTTTAACAAAAGCCAACGTTAGTGATAATATAGAGTCATGTCTAATGCGAAATAAAGGGACATTTTCGTGACCTACAAGCTTGAGAAGCTGAAGGCCCATTCACACCAAGCGCGTCTATGTCCGTCGATGGACGTAAACGCGCTTAAAATCGAGCACGGTTCGATTGTGAGCGCGTCTAAGTAGTAATGGATGCTTACCGGTCACTGAAGGTCGTTGGAAATGGACCGTTTCTTCTGCAGTGAGCTACTCGGATTTTTTATTTTTATTTTTCGTTTCTGTGCCGTTCGCTATATTAAGCTGACCATATCGTCAGCTTTTGAGCGCACGTTAATCTACCGTATCGTATCATATCATATGTGATATGACTTCCTATTTAGTAATGCAAACTTTCTTATCCAGCATGTATTAGGGTGACCGCATTGGAATTTCACCAAAAACTAGTCCGTAGACTACCGTACATCGTATGGTGACAGCCAACAGATCAGAGTGGGCTAACTTTCAAAAAGTTGGGCGAGCGTGCATGTAGGCCTATATAGGCCTATACGATTTTTGCATTACAATTTTGCATTATTCCTTTTGGCGCCACAGGCGCCATTGGGAGGCCCCTCGCCTCGTAAGATACATTGGGTCACTTTATCGTTCGCTAAAACCAAAGTCTAAAACCTTAGTCAAAAACCAAAGCTTAATCTGGACGGCTAAAACCTGGTTTTAGACCGAGTTCAGATTAAGCGAAAGATAAAGTGATTTGGTTTTAGACCAAAGTCTTAACTCTAAGAGATTAGTGATAATTGCCTATCTAAATGCATTAGAACGGTTTGGTCTGAGACCGGATTGCTCAGATTAAGTTCGGTTTTAGACTTTGAACTCAGACCAAAGTTTAGCCTGACTTCACGTTTTGCATCAAGTAGGTCTTAAACCGGACTTTTGGTCTTAGACTAAGGTTTCAGACTTTGGTTTTAGCGAAAGATAAAGTGACCCATTGTAGTACCGGGTATTATGGCCATCATTCTAGGCCTAACTATCCGGCAGTTGTAGGCTACAGTACAGATTGCTGAATGCTTGTTTAAACCTGTTCACGCTGCCGCCGGTCGGCGCCTACACTACAGGTTATTGTATCCAAAGCGACATCATTGCTTCCATGTATAACGGTATTGGGTATACGTGCCCGATTTTAAACAAATAAATAAAATACGCCTACGAGATAGGCTTCCTGGTATTTCGCTTTTTCGGTCGGCGTAATCAATTCACCATGCCTAATTAACCAGCGTCGACGATGCACGACTGCACTGCGTATAAGCCTATACACGGCACACCGGATAGGCCTGCCCAGTTGCATTTCTGCGAGCCGTTAAATTCCTGATTTTAAAGCGGTGCAGAAAAAATCAAATCGATTAAACTACACTGTCGCATTTTGTGGATTCAGCGTAGGCTATAGTCTTGTTTCTGTATACTTTTCAGGCATATTAGAGCTACGTTGAACGCTTGCGAATATGTGTTTACCGGACGCACAAATAGAAAAGACATAAAGACGACACTAGGCTAGGCTAATTATTGCTTTGTTACGTACATGTACGTGTAACAAATGTAAATGCTTCGTCGGGTATTGGCAGGTACGCAGTAGAAGTATACTGCAAGTAGAGCACACCGAATGTTTTACTCAAAATATTCAAACGTTTTATACCGTACATCCTGCTGAAGTATGCAGGGTGGGCCAAAAAGTAAATCCTACTGTTTCTCAAGAAATTTCGCTAAAATGTATGCAAGTGAAGCACGTTTTGTCAGATTTGAGTGATACACATGTAATACCACACAACGACATAATATTTTAGAATATCATTAAAATATTCTATCTGTTAAATATTCTAATATGGTGTATACTTGATGCTAAGCTATAACACTGGTAAAATAATTAAACACGATAAAATTCTAATTAAAACTTAACAGTAAAATGCTAAGAAAATGTTGAAGGAAGTTGCCGTTAAATGATGGTCTAGGAGTGGACTTAACATTTTTTTCAAATAAAAGTCACGGCTTGTGATTTTTAAAGCGGAGTCATGTTACACACTGTAGCAGACGATAATGCATCATCCTGGTTTCTGCTAGTGTACCATAGAATGTTTAACACTATAACAGTAACAGCAACTTGATTGTCATATGTAACGAGACCTATGAATGTCACTGCGAAAGTCTGTTTTGCCCACCCTGTATGTATGTTCGTGTTTAGGGAAGTGCGTGTTACCGTTATGGCGTTTTGTCGACTTCAGAAGAAATGAATTTGCTTTACCCCATGTATAATTATGACAAATTCTATTTTTGTGTAGCAAGACAAGTGGGAAGAAATGACGAGAACGATGAACGAACTGGATAAACGCATCGTAAGTATTCTTAACAGAAAAGACAAGTTCGTGATTGACGTGAAGACGACAGCAAAGTTAGTGGGCGAATTGCTGCGGGAATATGCATGTGTGAACAGATTGATGAAGATGCGGCAGAATAACTGACAGTGATAATAATAATAATAACAACTGAGATGATATTTATGGTGCTGTCATCATGGCAAAGCCATTGCGAGAGTTCACCCTGTTAATTTGATGAATGCAGACTCAGCGCCGAGGTGGCCGCCAACCCTCAGACCAAGCCAACCGACTTGGACTGCGAGTCCGCCAGAAAGAAATGGCAGATCTACCGTCCACATCCACCATCGCCATTTTATTATTACTCAGCCCGAGAGCTGATACTCATTTTACCGTTCCACGGAGGGTGGAAGGCTGAGTCGACCTAGGCACTGCAGTAAGGGTGTGCAGCCCGTGCCCAAGGCTGTATATCTCACTGGCTGTCGTGATAAACACAACTGCCCGCGGTGAGATTCGAACCTGGGTCCTCTCACACCGCACTCACGCATGTTACCATTAGGCCACTGCGACACTGCGATAAATCCATAGTAAAAGGGTCCGTATATACTACCCGTGTTCATGGGCCATGTTGACGGACGGCCCGTCGACGTGAATGCCATTTTGGACACGGCCTGTGTACCGACTCTAAGAGACAGAGTCAGAC
>Ga0209780_1005078_pt1 | contig 10310 bp, 6 predicted proteins | sample WorMetexBAHAMAS2_FD_187384 | JGI IMG/M metagenome (GOLD analysis project Ga0209780, IMG submission 187384) | Marine gutless worms symbiont microbial communities from Max Planck institute for Marine Microbiology, Germany - Inanidrilus exumae... | ecosystem: Host-associated > Annelida > Digestive... | reverse complement strand
GCTGCAACTGGTAACCAATGTAAGTTAATGAGTGCTGCAGTGACATGGTCTCGTGGTCGAAGACCTAGCACCAGACGAGCAGCAGCGTTCAGCGCACGCTGCAGTGGTGCGATCGTTGACTGTGGGAGTCCAGCAAGCACAGCGTTGCCGTAATCCAGCCACGAGATGACGAACGCGGGAACGAGTTTTGCTGTGACGTCACGTCTGAGTAAGCGACGAATCTGTCGTAGACGCCGGATGTGGAAGAAACATGTTTGCGTGGTCGTGGCGGCTGATCGTCTCAGGTGCTGTCAGCTTAGGTGGACGGTCAGTGTGGTAAACTGGTGACCATCGTCGGTCACCAATTTATCACACTGTCCGTCGACATCTGTGTACACCACAATGGACGCACGGCACTGTGTTGTGCGGGTCTGTCAGTGTCAGCGAAGACTTGTTGTCAGAAAAAAATTGATTGCAGTCTTGAGTCAGACAATGCCAATACGGTGATGATGATGGTGCTGATGGTGACGTGTTTGTGTGGGATGCTGTAGGACTGCTGTTTGATTCTGTTTCATCCGTACCGCAGTCTACTGCAATATGTTCAGGATATCGGTGGAGATGATTCGCTGCTACAGTTGGCTTGGTAATCAGTGTCCATTGGTTTACTTTAACTGTGGTGGCACAGTGTGCTACCATTGTTTCACTGCTAGTTATAAATAAAGTACCATAATTTGTTTACAATATTAATAAAATGTTTTAATATTAGTATTTTTTGGCTACTGGCATCAGATGTTTCGTGTTCCCTTCAGTGCTTTGCCACTGATGGGTGGGTGACATGAAGGTTGTCTGGCCCTAAAAACCCACTAATCCTCAGAGGTTCTCCAGCCTCAGCACCTGAGGCTGTTGAATGGAAATAGTAATGGAATAGTAGCAGTAATTATAAGTGTTTTATTTAATATCAATATTACATATAATATATGAAATATTTAACAAAAACTGTATTTTTTTGTGTCACGGCTTGTGCGGTAGTACAAGCTGTTGTAAAAGCCTAGTAATAGCCAAAGTAATGGGATAGGGCAAATTTAGATAATGATTTTTGCCGTTTTAAAACAGCGGCTTTTACAAAGAAGACAAACTGAAGCCAGTTTTTGTCTTTATAATAACATAAATATGCACTGTCTCACAAAAGGATTTCCAATATTTTTAGCTATAACTTGAGAAATCATTATAGAGTTTATCAAGTATGTCGGTCCTCCTTTTTGTCGGGCCATAGTATATGATGGTCACATCGCATGCTGCCCCCTGGTGAGTTACAGTGAGTATGCCGACGGATGGATGACAGACTGTTACATTACTCTTTCTGCCAGATGCAGCCAGCATAATAATTTTAGGCCAAGTATTATTCATCCCCCTGTTAACAGTAGAGAGAGAGCCTACGTAAATGAAGTGATGTGATTTGCCCTGTTGACATTGGGAATGACATCCAGTCAAGACCAATAAACAGTCAGTATCGGGATTGTAGCTGACTGACCGTGGAGCACTGGTGGAAATGGCCGTTAATCTTGCATGTGTGTCTATTTGTGCTCATTTCAGGAGGATTATCAATGACAGTTTGAGAACGGACGTTTCCCTGTTATATCCGCCATATATGATATCGCTTGGTACGATTTCTTATACGTTCTTCGTGCGCCATAGAAGTAAGCCGGAATTAGTTGCATTATCTTGCTCTGGAAGTTGCTGCAAGTGGGCAAACATAGATATTACATTAAATAACTCACTCATACTATTATGCACTTGTAAATTCTCTGCCTGCAGTGACCACTCCAGTGGCAAGTGTTAATGCTAACCACGGCTGACACAAGTGTTAGTGGAGTATTTCTAGTGCGTAATTCCATTGGTAGAGTATTTTGAGACAAAGGATTGTCTTCTGGAACAAGTAGAAGAGGAAGACCCGGGGGAATGACTATCCCAGGATTCCCTGAAAATTGGCCATTGGAACGGAGATGGAGTGGCAGCAGAGTTTTTGAGATACTGCTGCTGTACTTCTGACTATACAAGCAAATATATATGTCAGAAGCAGTCCTACGGGAACCAAGCAACCTCGCATCATGAGATACTCTTGGTCTACATTGAAACGTTTTTTATAGTTTTACAACCTGTGTTTTCAACAATAACGGTGCCCGGAAGTTAGGTAAATCCCTGTAGTTTTTGGCTGCATAAACGCTTCCAACATAAAGACGGTTTAGCATAAATACCACGTTGCCGGGGTGTAGGAGAGCATGCTAGATCTATTGGAACATTGACTGACAGCTCAAAAATAACACAATGTTTGGACTTGACAAGAATGACGTTAATGAGAGTGGTTACTGACTGTTGCAGCGGCGTTGCACATGGCGTGTGTTATTCAGCAGAAGGACGCTCGGCAGTGGTTTGCAGAGTTGGCTGTTGACCTTGAAAAGGTGCACTATTATTTGTCGTTTCCCTCATTCTTTATTGTTAGGTTGACTCTAATAAAGCCAGTCTCAAATGTCCTTATGTGCATACGTATACACAGGCCACAAAAACTGATTTGGCCTATTGGCTGCTGCCGTCCATACCACCACAAGAATTTATTATTATTTGATTATTTTTTATACTCCAGATAGTAAAGACCCCTGGGGTTAAAAACAAAAAAAAAACTGAAAACAAATTATGGATGACTGTAGGTCCATGTTAGGTATAATATTATAATAATATTGCTTTAACATCCCACACAGAATGGAAGGCTGAGTTGGCCTAGTGACTGCCATAAAGGTGTTCAGCCCATGTCTAAGGCTATCATGGTGGCTGTGCCGCTAATTTGATAAATACAACTGTCTGGCGGAAGATTCGGTCTTTGTTCTCATGCATGCTATAACTGGACCGATGCAACTTGAAGCTATGTTGCTGGTTGATCGTGTGATGGACAGGTGATAGAAGTCAGCCGACATGTGCTGTCATTGTACGAGCTGTGGAAGAATTACGATGAGAAGAAGGAGATCGCAGCGCTGCTCGGCAAAATGCCGAAGCCAAAAGTCTCGCCATCCAGGTGAGCTGAAGTGAGGTGTCATGCTACTGGGCCCGTTAGATGACCCTAGTAGGATAATATCTCACAGTCTGCAGTCATCTGATTGACAGGTTGTGTTGTAGTTGTGACTGGCAGTTTATAGAATTGAAAAGGTAATAACAAAGAACAAATGTCCAAAGTAATTTGGCAAAAGGCCGCATCGCCGTCTATTCAACCCTTGCAGTGGCCCCTTCCCATGAGATATCTGGACTGCCATCTAATACATGGTTCCTTGGACCCACACGAGTCAGCCCCCAAATGGCATCCCGATCAGCTAACTGACACAATAACCAAACAAGAAGGTAACACAACAGGTGACGTTGAAGAGAGTGTAACTAAACAAAGACTATTTATCCAGGATCCAGTTTTTCTCGACTTTTCACTGACTTCTGATGATAAGGATATATTGGTTAGTGACTAGCTGCTGCATTTGACGATGCAGTGGTTGGAAGAAAGCATTCAAGAAATGTACGAGTTATTGCATCTCCATAACTCAGCTGTTATATGCTGGCATTCTTCATGTAGTTGTTGTGTTAGCAGATTACTCAAAACGTTGTCGATGGATTTTCACACAGTTTTGGCACCGGGAACAATCAGCATTCTGGCTCAAGAGCCAAAATTGTTTCACACATTTCTGCAAGCATCGAAGCTCTGACTTACATTCGCTAGGTGGCGCTGTTATGGAGGTTGAACTCTGTGAATGTTGTCTAGTCGTTATTATTATTTCTAAACACCCATTCTTTTGCCTGTGTTTGTAGGCCTCCGTCACAGGGTCCCAATGGCAGTGGGCAAGATGGCACGACTGCAGGACAGCAGCCGACCCAGCAGAATTCACAGTCACAGCAGACACAGATTGTATAATGAACAGCTTGACATATGCACGTGTGTCAGCTTCCACTTGGGCCATCCGAGTATAGTGTATAATTATGTTGCATATAGGCAATTCACACTGAACAGCATTCCGTCTGTCAGCAAGCCACCAACTCTGCTCTGCATCTGATAGTTTATATAAACCGGTCTAATTTATATAAACAGGTCTGGTCTGATTATTTTCGTCACATTACATTCTTAAATTTTTCCGGTCCAGATTTCTTAAGAGTGTCCACAAACTGCCTTTGTCTAAAATGTCATAGTTATTATCGTTATCTGCTGTCCGACGTCTCTGTTACTCCTGTTAGTGTGTATGTAAGTAAGTAAGTAAAACGTCGATTTATATAGCGCATTGTCGTGTACAAGTACACCTCTAATGCGCTGGGCACACTAGTACTGACTGAAAAACTGGGTTTTCAGTGACCGCCTAAAACAACTGTCATCCATGTCGTCTCTCAGTTCGAACACAGGGTGGCGTCTGCTGCTGCACTTGCACAGTGTTATTTCTGTTCAGAAAATAACTGTTCGTTTTGCATCAAATTCAGTTTGGCACAGTTGTTTATGTTTGAAATTCTATTTCAGTTCACAAATATGTCGAAATTGTTGTTCTAATTCTAATTTCAGTTAATGAAAATATTCAAGCTTCAGTTTCAGTTTTTACTACAACACTGTCACACAGTCCAACAAACTGTTCTGAACTACATTGTTCAATTAACTCTTCATTCATTTGAGAAATGCTGTCATCTGTAGTGTTTTTCAAGTAAGCCACACAAGCAAAATATCCTCCTAAAGAATGCTTTGGAAGCAGGCGACGAGTTGGTCTTGTGTAAGTTGTGCAAGAAGCTTGCATGGTGTATGTCTCGCTGCCGAGAACTCCAACGACTTTTCAACTGAAGATTCTGCTATTTCTGTTTGTATCTTTGCAACTGTTGTGGAGAAGTGTAAGGCTGTTCATGGCCTTTTGCGTCCATGCACCGTCATTGTTCAACCTGCTTGCAAGTAACCTGAATTTATATAGGGATGGTAGTCCTACAGCATCAGTTGGAGCCAGAGATGAACTAGCTAGCAGATGATGATGATGTCCTACGATGACCAAGCATCAAGTTGGCATTGGCTGATGACTGAAACTTTGGTTTGCAGCATGCAACAGAAAAGCCATTTCTGGAACCAGCAGCACCTTGCAGCTAGAGTTGGATCGGACAAGCAGGCACTCGTAGGAAGTGGATTGAAGATGTCCGCATTCAGAATGCATCTCGTTGAACGCTGAAGACAGAAACTGCTGCAAATGACACCTAGGTCTAGTATGGATGGCAGTATACTTGACATTGCCTGAGCTTCAGTTTGCAGCACATCAGCAAATACTGCAAAAGTGCTGCATCTTCTTTGGCTTGTCTCGGCTTAGCCAATAATCCAGTCATACCACTGCATTGGCAGTGAATAATATTTGTTTGGAAATAATACCTATTGTAATGCCCACTTTTGGTTCTCGAAATATTTCCTATTTCAGCCGGTGAAACCAAGTACTTAAGTACCAAAGTACTTAAGTACGTACTTAAGTAGGCCCTACATTTCCGATACTTGGGTACTTGTAATTATACTTTGAAGCATGTACAATTCAGGTACTTATAGCTGTTGCAAACTGCTTACTAACTTACTGAATTACTAATGCCAATGTAGTGAGTACATTGCTGAATGCGTTTCATGCATACACTCCAGTTATTGTTTGCTTACTTATATTTTCTGTGTGGAGTTTACGCATTTATGTTTCGTTTCCATATCGGTCGACCGAGACAACACATAAATGTGTTGTTGAATGCAACATTAGATGAAGTGTGTAGCAGAAAGTCAATTCTTGACAAATAGGATCCATACACATTACCACGGAACTTGGTTTGCTGTACTCCACTGGTTTGCTTATCTGGTGGTCTATGTAAAGGGAATGCAGTGGCAGCAGGGACCCCACAGGAGACCGATGCAATATTAATTTTGTTTGTATGAGCTGGTAATGTGCAGTTTCGGCAGAGATGAACCGGTAAAGGACATCTCACTTTGTTTGATAAGATCACTCCAACTAACATTATCAGCAACTGCTCTACGTTGTTGCCCCACACTACTTTTACTACAGGTCATCACTCATCAGTCACCACTGGTGTTTTGATACTGTTTGAAATAGTACATTATTGCGATAATGGTAATATATAAGTGATGTAGTTGTATGATATGATACGATATATTTATGTGCGCTCAAAAGCTGACAAAATGGCCAGCTTAGTCTAGCACACGGCACTGAAACATAAAATTAAGCTGTTGTCAGGTTGTTTTGGAAAACAATGTACTTGTTCTGTTATTTGCAGTGGATTAAAGTTGTTAAAAGATTATCATTTTAATCTCAAAGTGCATCAAATTATGCTTTTTCAGCAGTTACAAGGAAAGCTTTGTTTTAAACAATGATTTATTTCAGTGTTTAAAAGAAGAAAAACTCCACTGAAGGCCTGTTGAAAAGCATGTTGTATTTGTCAATATACCAGTTCATTGCAGCCATGCCAGTACTTCAGCAGTCGACACTGTGCACCATAATACAGTATTAATAGTTAATATTAACAAGTACGCCCTCTTTGGGGACGGCCGTATATCCACACATGCAGATCCTACACGTGCCATGTCTGTCCAGTGTGGGTGACGCAACCGATTCGTCCGATTTTGGGCGTCTGGGGGAGCAAAGTTCCCCAAAATGGGAGATTCCTTGCCCAGGACGCCGGTGAACCACCGTGCAAAATTTGGTTTGTCCTCAGCGGAGATATCTGTAACCGTACAAACACAAAAAACAAACAAGTACTGTCAGTGAGGGGGGCTGACAGTTATCGACACATGCTGATCCTACGACCACTTGCCGCACGCCAATTCGTCCGATTTTGGGCTTCTGAGGGAGCAAAGTTCCCCAAAATGGGAGATTCCCTGCCCAGGACGCCGATGAACTACCATGCAAAATTTGACGCCGCTAGCTTTATCCTCGCCAGAGAAATCCATAATGTACAAAATTACGAACAAACAAACAGTAAATGATATATCCACACCTTGCATATCGGCATGTGTGGATAATAATACATGTAATACCATTAAGTCGTATAGAAGCTGGACCTTAAATAGAAGTGAGGCCTCGAATATAAGGCAGGTCTTGAATACATGCCGGGTTGTGGTTTGCTTGCATGGGGCCTGGATCCAATAGAGGGTTATCACTAGTCTCAGCCTTTGTTTTAATTTCATTCATTTCTTTTTGCCATAGTTGTTCTGCACATTCGAACAATTATCTTTGAGGAAAAAAACACAATTTGAACGATTTTTATTTCATTTCGAATGTACGGAACCACTGTGGTTTTTGTTTTCATCGCAATTGTGTAAGTTCAGTGTTCGCAAACGGTTTAAACCTCATTAAATGTTTAGCATAAGTGAGTAATTTCTGTACGTTTGTGCACTGTGCAGTAAGTGACATGTTGCCATCAGTTTTCTATAATGCAGTTGTACTTATAGATGCCGGGTCTTAAATGCTAGCCTAGGCTCTGACGGAATTGTACTAACAGAAACGGCGGCTTGTATTCAAGGATTTATGGTAGTTAGTAAAATGCTGTAAAACTGCAATGTAATCTGCCAGTTACTGACAGTGATGGAAATGTGACTCGACCAGATTTCACTCTTGTTGGACTGGGCTTGCAGTAACATCAAAGTATCATGCAGTTCGGTGAACTAGTGCCTACACAGATTCAGTCTGTATGTTTACATCGTCAGTTGCGACAGGATCGTTCTCTTCGACTTCAGCTTGAGATCATGATCCTCACCAAGGCAGTCAACGACCAGCTGCCAGAATCAAACACACATGTTGCAGCACACAAATTACAGCCATTAATTATGATTGCCAATAACATTATTAGGTACCAGAGAACTACTGTAAAACCCTTAATGTTTGCGTGCCCTTTATTTTGCAAATTCTGTAAGCTAAACAAAACCGTGAAATTAAAGGGTGCAAATATCGATACTATTTACCAACTTCAACTGGTATGGTATGTTGTGTTGGAATTGGGGAGTTTGAATACGCCAAAATAAATGCCACCAAAATAATTATGCATGTAAATATGCCAATTTTTAGGGCAGCTTAATTAGGGGGTTTTTACAGTATATACGGACACTGGCTTCAAAGTGGGCATAAAGGGGCAATGCTCCTTCTCTCAGGGGTCCGCTGAGAACGAAGAAAGCATGATGCCAGTAGGTGATTCCATGTGGTTAGGGGTCAGTGCTTTCGTTTTTTCACTGCTCTGACATGGTTGCATGATAGGAAGGACCGTGGTTCTATTCTGGAGCAGGTGCAGAAACAGAGTGACGGTGAACTGGCTGGAAAACAGCTGTTAAACGGAGGTTGCGGTATTATCAAACATGGCCATATGGCAAGGTAAATAACGACGTGACGTTAATGCTTTTAGCCTTTTATATACTGTAAAAACCTTTAATTTGGCTGTCCTAAAAGTTGGCGACTTCACATGCCCAATTATTTTGGCTCCTCTTTTGGCGAATTCAAACCGTACAATTTCAACACAGCATAGCATAGGTTAAAGTTGGTATAAGTCCCATTGAAAATGAGCCCCAAATTGGCAGTTATGGATCTAAAAGGGGGGTGTAGAGTTTAAATCTTGTTTTGTGATCCCAAAAAAGCACATCCTTTCAACAGGATCAACGTCAGTTGTTTCATCTGCCCAACTGCACAATTCAGCCGTTTAGCCAGATGAGGATCTGGAAACTCAATCGTTTCGTTTGAGTAGACGTCTTTCACGTGAATGTGATTTATTTAACGGCTACGAGTGACGCCGACACAACGCACCTGTCGCGCTTCTCCTTTGCTGACATCGCCACGTGTAAGCAGGACATTGACAAGCTGATCAATCTTTACGTCAGGATACTCGTTCACAAAACCCTACAAACACATCGGCATCATGTCATCGCTGGCATAATTTCTCTACCACAAGGGTACTGGTATGATCGGACAGCCGGCATAATGGGATTATCACCCCTTCCCTCCCTTAAGTTCAGAAGACCGATGATCACTGAAGATAGGATGAAGTATGGCTGGGGTCAGTGCTTCGAGTTAATCTTACATGCTTTGACATGTGAAGTGATGTTGTTAAGGCAGTGGACTTACCAGGCGACTTCCATTCCACTTTTGCCAAGGCACATCGGCAGCAAGGCAAAGCTCACAACAAGCAAGGTGACCAATTACCAGGAAGATTCATGTAACTAAAACGGGTCAGGGAAAAAGTTGTGGAAATGCCAGATGACTGCCTGACTGTTGGGCCGAAATGTACGCTGGCCACGGCAAATGTATGCCGACGACAGGACATTTCACAAGCAATCAACCAGTACAGTTCAACAGAATGCGTGATTTGTTGCCGTGTTGAATCGCGACTAGCTATGTTGCTTGGTGCTTAGACACCTGAATGGAAAAAGTCAGCAAATTCCATAATGCCTGAAGAGGGGGTCACCCTTCACAGAACTTATCTCAGCCCACAAATGAGGCAGCAGCACACTGACTTTTATTTATGACTGTTTTGCCGATTTCCACTAACGTCTATCCACTCCGAATACTGCGACTCAAAACCCATAAAGAACCCAGGTAATGACAAGTAACTCATCAGCAGATGAGATAGCGAACGTGAACTTCGTTTACGACGACATCGCAAACGCTGAATATTCAACAAGACGCCGCCAGAGAGTGAGCGTGGACCATATAATTAAATTTTCTGGCGTGGACCTGTTGCAGAGACATATTCGGGCAGAACCATCTTACTGCACAACCACAGCCTATAAATAGACTTTTCGCAACCATAGAAATGTAGGTTTCTATGTTCGCAACCACAGATCTATTAATAGAACTGTCCTATTAATAAATCTGTGTTCGCATTCGCAACTGCAGACAGGGGCGTGGCTAAACTTCCCCCATACGCGGTCAGGAAGCAAGCATTACATGTTCTAATACAACCTTGCAATCAGGAGTTCGTCATTTTTACGCCTTGGCTGGGGTGATTCCCTGCGAATATAGCCATGAGTGATATGTTGCTAAAAACTAGATTCCTTGGGCTAAATTTCTGTCGCAGAAAGTATCCGTGCTAGCTGTCACGGCTGAAGCACTATTAAACAAAAGCTTTCGAAGTCGGCGTTTTCTGATGGGGTGCGTCACTTTGAACGCCAATTTCTCGTAAATGGGGACGTCGCCCGCAATCGATCTATGGACCATTGGATAGGGGAATGATGTAGCTACAACATTGCCGCTGGAAGTTTTCACACAAAGAAACTTTGTAGCAGACTTTTTTCGACAGAAGTTGAATTTTACTGG
>Ga0209780_1005077_pt1 | contig 10310 bp, 4 predicted proteins | sample WorMetexBAHAMAS2_FD_187384 | JGI IMG/M metagenome (GOLD analysis project Ga0209780, IMG submission 187384) | Marine gutless worms symbiont microbial communities from Max Planck institute for Marine Microbiology, Germany - Inanidrilus exumae... | ecosystem: Host-associated > Annelida > Digestive... | reverse complement strand
TCCGTGTAGTAGTAGATGCAGCGTTATTTCACAGTAAAGCACCGTCTACACCAGCAACAGTGTCGAAGCAACGTTCCAGTATATCGTAACATTTCGTTCTTTCGACAAAGTCGAAACAAATTGAACATGTTCAATTTGTTTCGACTTTGTCGAAAGGACGAAATTTCATTCGACATTGTTGCCGAAACTGGCAACATCGTTGCCAAAAAGACGACAACAATGTCCAAGCAACATTCGACTTTGTCGAAAGAATCGTTCGACTTGTAGCATTCGACAATGTTGCTGGTGTGGACGGGGCTTAACGCGTCACATACACTACTAGATCGCCCGCTGCGACGTAGGCCTACTAAAGTAGCATTTTCACTGCGGCCGTCTACGGCACGTTACGGCCATCAACGGCCGTAATGTGAGATCGACGGCACGTAACGTGTGCGACCGCGGGGTACGGTCTCAAAAATCTGACGTTGCTAGATTTCAGTATAGCGTTCTCACTGACGCCGTCAACCGCCGTCAACGGCGTGCGCACGCCGTCGACGGCCGTAGCACCCCTTCAGTGCTAGATGTTTAAGAACCGTCCTCGCGTTCGCACACGTTCGATTGCGGTCGACCGCCATCGACGGCCGTTATGGCCGCCGACGGTCGTAACGTGCCGTCGACGGCGCGTTCCGGCCGTAGACGGCCGCAGTGAGAACGCTATTTAACCCGCTCTCCTTTCCTTTCGCAGCGTAGTTTTCGGCCGCATCGCATGCACGCAGTGCATAAGATGCGGCCTATTGCTGCTATAGATGTCGCATGTACCGTGGTCTGTCTGTCAGCGTGTTTGTCACACGGAGGTGCCCCGCAAAAACGGCTGAAGCGATCGAGATGCCGTCGTTTGGATGGCTGACTCAGACGGGCTCAAGGAACCATGTATTAGATGAGGCCGAGATCCCCCACAAAAAAATGACAGTAAATGTGATTTTCAGGTTTCATAAGGTAGTGTAGAAACACATCTAAGGAGAGGTGGTTAATCTTGATAATGTTATGTAGAAAGGTTCCTCAGAAATCTGACAGTTTAATTTTGGAAGTCAGTCTACATCTGCTGACATTATGATCAAAAGTCAAATTATTGTTTTTATACACAGTGTAGTTTCCTTTTTAATACCCGCGCGACGATATGCTATAGCATGGTATTTGCTGTCATCGCGTGTCTGTTTGTCTGTCCGTCTGTCCGTCACAAGCCGGTGTTGTATCAAATTAGCTAAACGTGGAATTACGAAAACAACGCTGCACGGTAGCCCAGGGACTCCAGCTTTATGACGCAAAAGATCTCGACTCAACGGAAAATCACTTCAGCGGGGGCGCCAAATGCAGTTGGGTAAGGTTAAAATTGGGTTTTTACCGGTAGAGGTCTCCGGCTCAAACGCCTTTCCGCCGAAAATTTATGTACATCCACCATGATGGTCCGCGTCCATAACGGTGCGCTGGCGGAGGAATACGCGCGGTGTCATAAACAACATTGGTCGTCGTGGAAGTTTGTTTATAACACGTAAGGCTCACTTTAACGTTACATGTATGTACATGGAGCATCGCACGGTCGTTGTGCGATAGTTGAGCCTATTGTAACGATGCGTGTACAAAACTATACAGGTACCGTAGCTAAATAGCAAGAGCTCAGCTATGGCAGAGAAGAGGCGTGATGCCCACATCGCCCCAAACCGTGAATTTTCCTCACGGAAAATCGCCAAGAAATCGTGGGAATATACGAATGCCCTTTGATATACACGCATCTCTGGCCTACAATTATATACAATCACATGCAAAAATATCGTTGTATGATTTCCTTAATGCACGGTGCAATTTGAGTTGGTAAAAAAGACAGATCTGATCACATAGGCGTTCACTTCACGCAGTGCTAACGCCAAAAATTGTGACAGATTGCTGAAAGTGCTACTCAGACTGACACGCCATCTCATACTGTTGACAACATTTCAACTGGCACAGAGCGTCGCGCGGGTCTCTCGGCGATAGCTGAGCCTCTTGTTACGACCACTGAACTATAAATCGAACAGTACTACTTCCAGTTTGTCCGAACCGGAAGTAGTATTCCGCGCACGACCTTGACCTCTGTGGCCGATCGCCTGTCCATCACGGGCGATGCGGCGGCCATGTTCTATTTATAGTTCAGTGGTTACGAGTGACACTAACCATGCAGAGAAAGCAGATGCTCTCGAAGCACGCTCCGCAGCAGCCGAGGAAGCTGAGGATAGCGACGCAGCTGCCGAGAGCGATTACGGCGACCGGAAGTTGATCGATGGTGAGTAGGGGACTGGCGGGAACGTTCTTTAACAGCTCCAGGTAGAACGGCGACTCACGGTCGGCTCGCATCCACACCCCGAGCCCGACCAACGTAGCACCGAACAACTGAAATCACCAGCATACAATCGACGATAGCAGACTTCGCTTCCGGCATGGCATATTTTAGTGTGCAGCTGACGACGATTTGTGCAGTTGTCGGCCCAACGTGAAAAATGTGCAGTCGAAAACGGCAATTTGTGCACTTTTATTTTGCGTTGCCTAAACGAACCTTCCATTTATATCAGTATAACTATTCTGTACTCCGTGTAGTTTTGAATCGATATTGTCGATTTGAAGTGTTAGAGGCGTTTTTGTGAAAAAACGTTTCAGCTTCAGGGGCCTTCGCTCCCTGAATCCCTGACCAGGGGCATTGTTCTTGGACCCCACTGGGGGCTCCGCTCTCCAGACCCTTATCGCTATTCCCCGACTGTGCAGTACTTAATTTTCTGTAAAATATGCCCTAGCCCCGAAATCTCATAGCAGTGTGCCTCCACAGTGCGTATCATCGTCAATGTCATTATAGGGAATTTATAGTAAAGTAAAAAGGAAACGAGACATTTGTACGGCGCCTTGTAATGAGTGCAATACTCATCTCTAAAGCGCTCAGATGTGGCACATGTTAACGAGGGATCACACAGTTTTACCTGCCACCCACACGTACCCACGAATCGAATGAGCCATCCTGCCTTTACTTCCCAGTCTCAGAGCATCACCGCACTTTGGTCAGTACTCATTTCCCGTCCAGCTGAGGGTAGGAGACTGAGTCAGCCTGCGTGCTTGGTTACATACTGACTGTGCGTCTGTTACAGAGAGAAGAACATAGGTGCATTATATACAATGTCAATGTGTATGAGCTAAAAGAAAGCGAATGACAGTTAACAAAACGTAGCAAATTAGCCCCATACGGGACTGACGGTCGACTCCCTACTTACTGCCAACTTCAAAGTCACGCGACACTAAAACTAGGACAAAAATAAAAAATTCGGTCCCGATAAGCTTTAGGTATTGCCCCCTAATTTAAGAATCCGTGGTCATTTGCCAGCCCCTATTATAAATGGGGGAGGAGATAGCCGTTGAAAATGGCCGAATTTCCGATTTTCAGGGGCTCGTGAGCATGATGTTGACCTTGGATCGGGTCACACTGCATACCGTCATGCATCACTTGTAGACCACTATCTACACACGAAATTTCGTTGAAATCAAAGAAACATTTTGTAGACGGACGGACAGAAGTATGGACGGACGTACGGACTGGCGGACGGACATTTGAGACCCACTTTATTAGGTCGACTCGGAGGAGTCGACCTAAAAAGCTACACTAAAATAGCGTATGCCGAAAAACGGCGTCAGTGTTTTTCACTGTATATGCCCAATTATGTAAAACATGACGCCGTCCACAAAAACGGATGTCTCCGAATTCCGAAAGACTGTGCATCAATCATTTTCGGTTAGTGGCTTCAACCGATTTTAATCGAACAATTGGCGATTCGATTAATCGCTTTTAAATCGTTACGGTCGGCGTTGCTTACTAGAAATAATAGGTTTGGTCCGACAAGCAGGACGCGAGTACAGCGGGCGGTGCACTTGAAGCAGCAGTCGGCACATCGTCGACACAGCCCGCGTGGAGGCTCGTCCGGAGATCCGTCCGGACTGCGCGCCGCGCCGCGGTGTCTCAGCGCCCGCGCGGACCCGACAGACGACCGGCTGTGGAGCGGGTGCTGCGGCGACAGGTCGTCGATGTCGTCGTCGTCGTCGAACGGGTTCTTGCTCGGCGCCGACGGCACGACGGCAGCTCGCGGCGGCGGAGGGACCGGCGGCAGAGGCATTCGGACCATCATCGTGACGACGTCGACGACGAACAGAGCAATCACATGAGTGGCGCCGCCTGCTACCGCTGCACAGTCACACAAGCACCGCTAGAAACAGCTCGATAATAACAAGTGGTCAAAAAATTGTGGCCAAAGGCCGCATCGCAGGGGCGGATTTTTATGAGGTCAATGTAATGTGACATTGACCAGTTTGGAGCATTGCAGACGGCTGCCCACAGTCCCGCTGCCGTCGTTATTGATTATTTTCTGTGTAAGTTGCCGCAGCACTGACTCCCAATGCTTTTCAATGGGCCGAACAATCCCCCAAAATTGCCCATTCCCGTGGGGATCTCTACCCTCGCCCAAATATATGATTTCTTGGGCCCGCACGAGTCTACCCACCAATCGGCATCGCGATCGATTCAGCCGTTTTTGCAAGGTTCATGAATGTGACCAGCAGACAGATACAGAGACAATCCGTCCAATCCGTCAATCCTATTGCTACTCCGTCTGTAGCAATAGGCCGCATCTTATGCACTGAGTGCATGCAATGTGGCCTAATAAAGCGTGCATTTGTAAAGGACAAAATAAAATGTCTTCCGATGCGCTTATCCGGGCAGGAATAGTCGTCATTCACTCTACTTTTGCCATTAGGCGTTCCTCAGAGTGACGCGGATCCGCAGATTGTACGGGGGATCAGGTATGGAGCTTGCCGCTTCCTTGCGTTGATTCTAAAATGGCCGTCTGCTGACTTGCAGGAATTGCTCACAATTTTCCTCTCCGACAATCCACCCTGGTGGGAAGAGGAGACCCCCTCCCACGTCCATCCGCCCACTTGATTCCATAGAACCTGTTGTTGTCCCCACTTTTCTTGATATGGTGACACCACTGCAGGTGCGAAACAAGTAATAATGGCACGCTGATCGATCAGTGTCTTGTTCAAGGACACTGGACAGACAGATATTGGCCGCTATGATACAGACGCCTCCACAAATTTCGTTGATACTACGCGGTTGGGCGGAAGAGAAGGCGAGAGAAGATGCAAATATGAGGAACTCGGCATTGACCGTGATCCAGCTTCGGCGATCGAACGCAGCCGGGCGGATTTAGATCGGCTGTATTTTTGTAATAATCGCTCGCTCGCGCGCGCCAATGATCGCCGCGTCGCTAAATTCAATCGCCGACTAGCGCCAGCATCCGACAACTCGTCTAAGACGGACAGACCGACACGGACGAAGACGGAACGAGACGCCATCCGGCGACGATCGTCGAAACGATCGAGCTTAATGGCGTTGTCAAGATGCGCACCGTTTCTAACTGCCTGCACCCGGATTCTAGATCGAACGAAAAACCGCTCGATATCCAGAACCTTGCACGCCTTAAGGCCTGTTCACATCGACGCAACTGAATTGGATGCATTCACGGCGGTGCCAACCGACCTTTAAGCAATGCAGTATTTCGCAGCAAATATATTCACAGAGGTGAGCGTAATGTAATGGTATGGCGTCCGTCCGTCTGTCCGTCTGTCTGTCCCGTCTTTATTTCTAACCTTAACAGAGCGTGCGGCGCATACTGAACGTGACTTACCAGGGGGCAGCATGCGACGCGGCCAGAGTGCATTTCGGCCCGACAATAAGAAGTACCGACATACTTGTTATTCTCAGTGGAAATATGTCAACAGAGCTACGTCGAAATAACAAGGATTGTTCAAGACAGGCGTACGCAGAAGATTATCATCGACTTATACAATAACCAGACACGCGGGGCGGATAGAATCTTCTTCAGTGCGTTTTAGAGTACGGAAGCAAGGTCATATATCAAAGCACTGCTGTGGTGGAACGCAACAGACCGATGTAATTGCGGTCGATTGTATAGGAAGAGACATTAGTGGGTTCGTATTCGCCGCGTATCACGTGTAGCAAGAGGATATTAATAAATAATACGACGGCAGCGCCTGCCTCGCGGGAGACAGAAATTCGTCGTTGGATCGCCGCAAGCCCGTCATATCAGCGGTGATCCAGCGAACGACGAGGACTACTGCTGCTCAGAGGTGTATGGAATCTTCATATATAGATCCGCGTCAGTCCGCAATTACTGCTTCAGGTCCACGTTGTCATGTTTCACGTCGAAATATCTGTTGACGGCCCGCAGAGCCGCAAGAAGTGACATGTTAAGTGCCGGCCGTCTTATGATCAGCAGAATGTATTCTAGGCATGTGAACTCCGGTTGTTCGGGTGCTAGCAGAGAGATGTCTTATTGTTATTACTAATTAGCGTGAGTTCCGGGGTTACCGAGCGTTGGGCCCAGAGGTGATCCCGGTGTACAGACAGTCAACCCACGGGTGACTATAAATCAACCACCTGGCGGTAGGCTGCCATTACTTTCCGCCAGGCCCGCGGTTACCTTCCTGCCGCAGAGCATCACCGCCCCTTGGCCGGTACCAAGTTATACTGCTTGGCGACAGTGGCACATAGGTGTGAACAACTTGTCCAAGGTTGTTACGCAGCTTTTGCCTCGAGTAGGATTTAAACCCACGACCTGTTGATCGCAAGTCAACGCTCTACCCGTTGCGCCACCACGCCATCCCCACTTGCCTACTACTTTTCTGGTATTCACTATACTAGGCCCCAGTTGCGTACTATAGTGAATAACAGACATACAACACAGCAGACAGACAAACAGACAAATGGTGGTCAAAACACAACTCTCACCAAAAGCGGCGGAGGCAGTAATGACAACAAATGCAAGGAGAAACATGGCAAAATGCCGCATCGCCGACTTGTCACCCCTTGTGGCTGCAAGGGCATTTTACAACACTGGATGGCCACACAATAGTATATACTCAGGTCGACCTACTTGGAGCATGTCAGTATTGGCAGTCTGGATTCATAGGAAAGTCGCTGGAGCACTTGTCGGATATGAACCAATCAGCGACTGACTCAACGCGAAACCACGAAACATTACTCTGACTCAAATGTATGGACCAACGACAGCAGCCACAGAGGAAGAAATGGAGAGGTTCTACAGTTAACACGTCCCCAAGGGGCACATGCTGCTCGTAATGGGCGACGCCAAAGTCGGCAAAAGAGAACCGTCTGCAACGTCATCCAGGTTGGGCTGTATGGCTTAGGACAAACGAATGAAGCCGGTGAGCAGCTAGAGGACTTCTGCTTGGAGCACGAGTTGGCTCTAGCCAATACCACGCTCAAACAGCATCCAGGGTGGCTGTATACCTGGAACATCTCCTCATGGCGACACCCGGAATCAGATAGACTACATCTCAATTGCACGAAGATGGAAAACAAGCTTAATGAATTGTTGCATGACAGAGGACAGAGATAAATGGAGAAAGTACGTCCACGGTGTGGCCAACCCTTGGATCGAGAACGGCTACAGAAAAAAAGAACAGAACAGCTTTAAGAAAAGCTGTCATCTGCGCCAGATCGGCGACCTGAATGTAAGTGGTGCAAAATGTTTACATTTCCTTGCCATAAATTATGGCGACCAGAACAGCTGGCATAGATAGGAACGAAGAAATTTCGTCACTATCAGTAGTTAAAGTATACCTTTTGGGGCCCAGGAACTCTCTTACAATGTGGGGCCCCCTGCTTTGTCTGGGGTCCCAATGCTAGACGACGGCCCCCGGCGGAGTTAACCTCGACACGGACTGCTTCTTGCAGACAACACCGAAGTCGTCGAAGGCCACACACTGTGGCATATATACACTGCAAACAATGTGAAAACTGCAATATAGCTGCAAGAAACCGATCGTTAAATGGTACAACTTACATGTAGTACATGTTTGGGGCTCTGGGACATGCGTTCCGATTTAGTTTTACTTGCTTAGGGGCCCCGGAACGCTAACGGGACAAATTCGGGGGCCCCGGAACGGCGTTCCGCTGCGTTCCGGCTTACTTTAACCACTCACTATCAACCTATATATAGCAGACCAGCAAGTCACTCATAAGCGGTAGTCAGTTCCACTTGCAGAACGTGTGGATCAAATTCCGCCAGTGGGTTCGATCCATCTGCACACTACTGCTACTGCTGCTGCTGCTTCATAGCACAGCGAGCCGAGCTGCGCCGCATCTGATTAACGGATGCGGCGACGACGCTTCGATAATTTTCTCGACGGCGTAAAACGCCAGCGTACCAGCATGCATGCAACAGATGATCCAGCTACACCGGCCACACAGAGACGTCAGGCACCCAGAAATGTCCCGCCGGCAATAAACCGTCACTCGATACAACGTGGTACGGATATACGGCGCAATTTAGTGATGCGATCGGTTAGAAACAGTTCATCAAAAAATAGCAGAACGATCTGTATAAAGTGTGTATCATGTGCATGAAACGCACCAGTCATACGTGTACACCCATACAATACAGCCCGTTTGAATCCTTTTATTACCCCCCCCCTCCCCCCGAAGGCAGTCGCCGGGGTAGGGTTTTCACCGGCAATTGTATGTCTGTCTGCCTGTCTGTTTATCCGCATGATATTTCAAAAACCGCTGCAGCTAGAATCACCAAACGTGACCACAAAATGTTCCACAATGAGTCCTGAAAATTCGTTTATTTTGGAGTCAAAAAGGTCAAAGATCAAGGTCACGAGGCACAAAAACAATGCAGGCGTGGGTCTTTGCACTCTCGCGAGTACTGGCGTCTTTAGGTACTCAAGCACTTTTAGTTGTATATTTTCTATGCTACCGACTTAAGTAGAGGTAGTCGCTACAAAAGCCCTCGCCGACCATTTTAGAAACATTTTCTTCCTGTTCAAGGTCACAAGAGAAAATGTTTCTGAAGTGGTCGGTGACCTTGAACTTTGACCCATGACCGTGACTTAAAAATATGACCTATATAGATGGATCAAGATGTACCATCTTGCCGAATGTCTAGATCAAAGGTCATTTCGTTCGAAAGTTGTCGTATACAGAATACACAGACACACACACACATTGGATCGAGCAAGCAATACCCGGACCACTAAAGTGGTAGATCGGTAACAATGGTGCAAGTTAGAATATTTTATCGCGGTTGTTATATCGGTGTAGCGTACATCCCTAGGTCTCCATCGTGACCTGAAACCGCCGTAAGTATAACAACGGGCGAGTGGCGGACGCCGGACATCCTCGTGGGACGACAGCGACGTGACCTGAACACGGGCAGGTGCCCGCCCAGTATACAGACGGACTTAAGACGACCAAGCCGGCGACCACCCACATCGATATGTCCAGCACGCCGGCCGTGCTGACAGACGACCAGAATTGATGATTATGCCGCTCGCTCAACAACACTGCGTCTGTTCCACCCTCTGCCTGGCAACTTCCGGTTGAATTATCGGCTTTATTACAAGAAGCTCAGCGATCGCGGTATATATCGGACCACGCGACGCACTATGTCAGTTGAACTCCTCTCAAGTTAACAACGACTCCATCGTGCACCGTTGCCGAGATATTACCTCATTTACAGTGCACGTGACCTTGGACAGTGATAGACTTCCGTCACACGTATATATTATGCGAAACCAAGGCTTATCTTTTCCGTCAGTCATTCGGCTTCGCTCTCAGCGCAATTCTAAACTGTTTGTTTCTTTGGTCTTACGTCAAATAATTTATGCTGTAGTGTAAAACATCGACAGTTTAGAGGTTACAATGCATAAACACTATACAGACACTGGTATGTTCAAACTATTTTGCAGATATCTTTCGTAGGCCCCTTCGACGTCGTAGACCCTAGGCATTTGCCCAATGCCTATGTCATAATCCGGCCCTGATACTTCGTATTGGATAAGGGGTCCGGAACGGAACCATCCACAGAGGTGAGGTTTCGGCTCTCGATACGCCACGGTCGGCTATCCCACGCAGTTGCTGAGCTCTTGTTATTGTTACGGTACGATAGGTGGCGGCGTGGCGTAGTGGTAACGGAGTTGGTCGTATCAACGAAGTTACTCTTCGTCGAGCCCGGTTAGTACTGGGATGGGTGACGTGACCGGGTTCGACCACGACCGTCGTTGATAACGACGGTCGTGGTTCGACTCCCGGAGGCGGCACTTTATCTCGGTATGTAACCAGCCACCCAAGGCCAACTCAGCCTTTCATCCTTTCGGGGTCAATAAATTGAGTAGTGAGCAACTTTATCGGATGTGTGCCGGTCGCACCATCTGGT
>Ga0209780_1005076_pt1 | contig 10310 bp, 8 predicted proteins | sample WorMetexBAHAMAS2_FD_187384 | JGI IMG/M metagenome (GOLD analysis project Ga0209780, IMG submission 187384) | Marine gutless worms symbiont microbial communities from Max Planck institute for Marine Microbiology, Germany - Inanidrilus exumae... | ecosystem: Host-associated > Annelida > Digestive... | reverse complement strand
GTAGACGGACGCGCCCGGGCCGAGTCGAACCCCGGCCACTGAGCGCGTCACGCTCTACTGCACATGGCGGCCGAGTGCGTTAACCACTCGGCCACGAAAGCAGGTCGAGCAAGGCCATTTTTAGCACAAACATTTCACAAGGTACTGTAGTGACGCAATTGAGCTACCGTCCACACCCCCCCCCCATCGCTACTTATTATTATGCTGCATGACAGCAATAGCAATGCGGGTGTGCTGCGTGACAAGTCAGCGACTTTAGCACACGGGAGAGCTGTGCAAAAACAGGTGAACCTGAGCGAGATGCCGTTTGGGAGCTGAGTCATGTGGGTGAACTAAGTACTAGGTGGAGTCAAGATCAGACAAATCCATAATGCTGCCGCGAGGGGTGGCAGGGCAGTAATGCAGCATTTCGTCAAAATTGTTTGACCACTTGCCGTTATTAATATTCTTCCATCCCATGCATACATCCAACAGGCCACCCATTTCTATTGAGGCTAAGAGACGTCAACCGTCAGAGACGTACACATGTGCACAAAGAACTGAGCTAATAAATCATCACAACAAAACTGTTACCAATGACAACAACGTCACCTAGCAACAATTCTACTCAGCTGTCATCACTGACAAATATCCATATTATTACTTCTATCACATAGCTGATGATGAGAGTGTCAATGACGATGCCTGGCAACCATACATGCCTTAAAACTGCACAGCCGTATGTCCTCGCATCACTACTGAGGAGTTGTTCACACAGAAAAATAGTAAGAGTCGCAGCACAGAGCACAGCCTGCCTGTGAATATATGATGATTTCTAGACTGAAGGTTGACTAGTTGTAAAATTCAATTAGTTTTTTTTGTGGACAATGGCAGTTAATAAATGACGGCAGATATTCACAATCGCTTAATGTTTCCAGCTAACTGGTCAGCAATGCAACAGAAAACAATCCAGTTAAGTGATAAAAGCTGACATTACAAGCTTTAAAATTCTCAGACGGAATGGACTTAATCAGCATTAACACAGCTCCAGTGGCTTAACATGCAGCGGTATGAATCTCTGTAAGATGAGGCGAAACTAAACAGTCCAGCGATGCCAAAGCAAACATACATTTTGAGATATAGCTGGTGAAAGAGTGTGCACGGAACAGCATTCTGATATGGAGTCATCTGACATCTGCAAACATAATAGAACTGTGTAAAACATTTTCATGCAGTCAAAAATACCTTTTGAAATATAACAAGTATTTCTTTCACATTAAATCACAATCAGAAACATAAACAAAGGCAACAGCAAAAGAACTGCAAGCTTTCAGCTTCACCAACTGCCAGACAGTTTACAATCGACACGATTGCCTACCCCATCCCGGCAGTGATCGTCTGTTAACTGAGGGCAGGAGATGTCTATTGACACGAGTGACACAACCACATGAAAGCCAGTGCTATCACATCGGGCAATTGTAAACTGTCGTCAGGGTCTCTAGCGACAATATCAATTGATCTCGCCGATGGCTGACAGCTAGTGTCCAGCGTGATTATGTAATCACGACGCGACGACGGCCGTTCTATCGGCCAGACGGCCATCACGGTTACGTAAGCACACTGGCAATGGTCGTGATCCCAATCTGCCTGTTGTATCCAGCGTTGTCTCTGATGTTGGGACCGACAAACTAGTCTGTAATAAACAATAGTCCGTACTATTGGAGTTTCTTTTAACTATTATCATACATTGAAAAAGTCTGTATCAAGCGAGTGTCCGTTGTAACCAGATCCGTTCTAACAAAGTTTTACTGTATATGTATATACAAGATGTGCCATTTGACATTCACATGAAGTGACTTATGTGACAGCAGACTAACATACCGGCATCTTCAACAAACCAAGTCCGACACACCTGTGACTGACGCGCTGCAAGACGTGTGCCCGTCACTTGCAAAAAGCCTGCACCCACAAGTGGACTGTCTTGCACATCAATACTCAGCACATCATCGTTGTCATCATCGGCAGCAGCATCAGCAGCAGGTCCATCAACAGCAGCCAATGATTCATCATTATCATCACCACTGTCATCACTTGGCAACCAGTCAATGTCACCCAGCTGGTCTACGACATTCAACAAAGCAGCAAAACAGAGTAATGTAGTCAGAGATAATGTCATAAGTCTGTAATGCAACCAGAGGTTTCCATTTAATCATACTGGCAAGCACAGAAAGACAGACATTATGATCACTCTGCCCCCATATAAACAACTGTCATAAGTTATTTCGCAACATGCCACATCACCATCTTTTGACCTTCACGGCTGCGAATGAATTCATCCATCTAACACATGGTTCAGCAGCTTTTGCACAGCTCGGCCATGTGCCATGTTGCTCGGTTGTCTAGTGGTTAGGGCGTCGGACTTGCGACTCAATGGTCGTGAGTTCGATCACCAGCCGCCGCACTATTGGTCAGTGGATAACCAGCCACCAAGGCCAACTCAGCCTCCTACTCTCTCTGAGACGAGAAATGAGTACCAGTCAAAGTGCAGTGATGCTCTATGGCTGGCAGTAATAGTAGAATGGCTCACTATATTTGTGAATAAACGCGTGGGTGGCAGGTAAAATTTTGTGATCCCTTAAACACATGCCATCCTAAACGCTTTACAGACGAATTTCATAATAATAAGTGATATACAAATCTACTCCTTTGCCTTTACCTTTACACAGACAGACGACCAAACCATGCTATGTGCAACATCTGTAACAATAGACCAATCTTATGCACTGCAAACAAGCAATGCGGCCTAAAATGTGCAAGTGATTATGGACTGTTTTGAAATTGTTAGTTGGGTGACAAAAGGACACCTGATGGGATACCAGCTAATACTGGTTCACCCGGAATAAACAGACATGATGGACAATGGATAAAAATGCTGGCAAGATCACAGGCTATAAAACGCCAAAACTCGAAATGGCAAATCTGTAAAGGTAATGCTAAAAGTTAATGTGACACCTTAAAAAAGACTTTAAAAGTGCCACACTCCAGTCCTGTCCTGTCACACCAAGGTCTCGTGTCTCAAGAGATCAACTTCAGATTCTCAAGTCTTGGTATCAAGAAGTTTCAAGACCAAGACAGAGACCTGATTCAATGGAAAGGTAATGGAAAATATACATGAGTTTACCTACTTAATTACATACCATCCATTCATCAACTGGCCCGTGTTTACACAGATGTAATGCAAGCCCCATTTCACGTTTATACATAGGCCCTCTGTTGTGTTGTCAATGTTGTTTTCTGTTATGCTATTATCACTAAAATGTCACATAATCACCGACAAGATGCACATAGTACATACACCAGTATATCAGTTAAATGGGGTAGGGATGTTAAATCAAGTTCAAATATTTAAAGCTTCGGTTTTCAACTCGGAACTCAACTCAAATTTCACTAACTCAAAACTCGATTCGCCCTCGACAGCCAGGGCGTAAGCTTTACAGCAAGTTCATATGACCTGGCGTGACCCAGTGTAGCACCGCCACTGGTCAGTCAGCTGTCATCGGTATTGTTTCATCTTTACTCAGCCGCAGCTACGTAGATTGTGCGGCTGACTGTATGAAGCTGCCACAATGGTCCACACGTCCATGTGGGAGTCAACAAGAAACAGTTGTATGAGAATACAGAAGCTTTACTAAAATCATTATCCCACATAAGCAACATGCAACGTGCCAACTGTTGCTGCAATCATAGACATAATAACGGTTCTGTACCCATGCCTGCTGTCATTTGTGCGTTTAACAGACTGTATTCAGATTGGATGCTCAGTATCGTTTTGTGTAGAATTATACACATAGCTTAAGCTTAATGCGTCGTCGCTAATTCATCAGATATATCGCAGCACTTCGTCAATCTATCGGCGACAAAAGCCAAGTGCAAGGTCTGCACCGTGCAGCTTGCAAATTGCGGTGGCTTAACGACGACACTGGATTACTGGAACCATCACCACAACAAGTATCCAGGTATTTGTGATATGGACAAATCACAACCAACACAGCATACAATAACCGCCTTCACCGCTCAGCACCAGATGCCCTGATTAAACGATAATGAGCAGCGGTGGCATGTCTCCGTTGGTGGTCCACTTGAACAGTGATGTGTATGTCTGTCCAGTGTCCACAATATCCTGGCCAGCATGGCGTGTGTGATGTGTGAGTGGGAAGTGTGGGGCAGACCTGCTGGTGACAGACAGACTGGCTGCCAATAAAATACCAAGCGCTGCATGACATAACACCACCACTGTCCATCGGTCATCTACCATGCTAGCCGGTAGGCTTAGTTTTCGGTCTATGTAAGATGTCAATGAATACCAAGTCCAATTTCAAATTCTACAATCAGAGATTCAAATATTAAAACAAACCGAGTTTAATATCCTTAACCTGGGGTGATTTGGGGCTTTCTTAGCTACAGAGGAGCAACATGCTACTCCTCCAGGCCAAATTTTACCCCATCAGTGCAGGAGTAGGGGTGTGGGACCCCAAGACTGCAAATTACACCCAATTTCGGAATACAAATGCTCCATGGAGGAGCATCCCTTGAACAATTTTTACTGAATGTTCAGCATTTGTGGGAGTATTGTGGCTAGTTAACTATTAACATTCAGGCGAATTTGCTCAATGGGCTCCACAGTTTTATGTTGGAGTGCATTTTCCCCAATTTCCAGTGACTGCAAGCAGTGAAACTATACATTGGTCGGATGTAATAACGTAATAGAGATGCAAAATTGGTACAGACTTCCTCTATCACCATGCAGCACTTGGGGAAGTTGGGACTTCGCGCACTACTGAAGGGAGGAGAAGGGGACAAAAAGTTTGATGTTTTGTTTTTTACCATGCGATGCTATGCTAGTGCAGTATATGTCACAAAGATGGCTAAACCTAGAATCACGCAAACAATGCCGTACGATAGCCCAGGGACTCTAATTTTCTGACACCAAAACAATCTTGGCAAATTTCAACGGGATCACCCCCAACGGGAACGCCAAACAGAAATGGGGTAAGTTAAAACAGTGACTTTCAACCAATATCTCGCTATATCTCAGAAACGGTGCAAGATACGGATATAGTTACTATCTCCGATGTGCTCTATCGAATGACGCTATGTGACCTTGAGTGACCTCTAACTACCCCAAACCACCCAATTTTCGATATTTTGTATCGCCCTTCATATCTTTGTAATGTGTGAAGGTAGAGACTTCAAATTTGTTAGGTAGGATGACGGTACAAGTGCCAGCCCACGGATGGCAAACCGTAGCAGAAAGGGGCGTGGTTATGTCACGTGAACCATTTAAATTTTTGATGGCACCAACCATATCTCTGGAATGGCTGGTCATCTCAGGTGCTATCAACTTAGGTGGACGGTCAGTGTGATAAACAGGTAACAGTCATCAGTCACCAGTTTATCACACTGACTGTCAACATCTGTGTACAACATGGTGGGTCTGAGGCACCGAATCGTGAGGATCTGTCAGCAGCAGTGGAGACCTGTTTACGCCATAACAGTGACAATATACACTGATGAAGCTAAAATTTGGCATGACAGAGTATAATATGGGCAAATTCTCACAAGTAAAATTTGGCCCTGATTGGCAAAGAGTTGGATAAGTACATGAAGCCCCAAGAAAATCAAAATTTGGTCAAAACCACATTTTTCTGGCAGTTTTTACCCTGAAATAAAGTTTGCAAGAAAAGAGCACACTGTAGGTGCACTCTAGTGTGTAAAATTCCCCCCTAGTCTGTGAGGGGTAAAACAGCCCCAAAATTCACAAAGTAGTGAGATATGCGGCCATCTTGCCAGTGTTAAGTGAAAGGGCATCACTGCTTATGATTTATAATGTTACCATTTAAGCGGCTCAAGCAGCAACGGCAAGACAGCGGAGTGTGTGCAGACACAACGAAACCCCGTGGGGCTGCCTGTTGTACTGCAAAACCCTTAATGTTCACATGCCCTTTATTTCACGAATTTCGCGAACTAAACGAAACTTGAAATTAAAGGACGCGAATATCGATAATATACCAACTTTTATTGGCATAGTGTGTTGTCTTAAATTGTGTGGTTCGAATTCGCCAAAATAAAAGGTGACAAAATAAGTTTACACCTGAAGTCATCAACTTTTAATGCAGCCAAATAAATGGGTTTTTATAGTATTTGCCTTCACACTTTTAAAGTGTCTGACAGTCTTGTGATTGCACTAGATGTGATGAATTATCACCAATGTTGTTTTTTATCAAAGTTTCCCAAAGTGAACTTAAAAGTTTCTTGATTATTACTGGCCCACCTAATGGGCCAGTATTGCTTTGCTCGCTGGCGTCTGTTGTCTCTCGTCAACGTCTGTAACGCTGCCGGCGGGCAGACAAACCAGTCGCCGAGCACGTGGGCCGACAGCCGCTGCCGGGCACGTGGGCAGTCAGGCGGCCGACGCTGCATGGCGGGCCAGTACAGTTACGTCCCGTTAGGGTGATACCTTGTTTTATTTCAGTTCGTCGTTTATTATTCCTCCTGAAAGTGCTGAATGTATACTTTTAATCTAATTGGTAGAGCTAGAACCACAGTCTTGGTCTGAGATAAGTTTCAATATCTTGGTCCTGATCTTCAGACCCAGTGTCAAGGTCTTGAGTCACAGGAGACAAGGTCTTGGTCTTGATCTTCAGACCCAGTGTCAAGGTCTTGAGTCACATAAGACAAGGTCTTGGTCCTGATCTTTCTTAAGACCAGATGTTAAGTTAAGGTCTTGACCTTAAACAAGTTTTTGGTAAGTATTGATAAGAACACTGCTATGCTCTGCAGTAATACACCTTGCTATAACCACCAGTAACCATGTCACCATACGTGACTTCTTACAAAAATTATCATCATCATTATCACATTAGAAAGCTGAGAGTGATCTAGCTTTCAGATTGAACTTAACATATATAGCTGTAATGATCATAAACACAACACTTACCAGTGGCATTTGATGGCAAGACTTCAGAAGCCAAAGTTGAGACAAGCCTCTTCTTTGCTTTGGGCTGATGTCTTGCATTAGCTGCTTGGAAGAGAGGCAATGTCTTTCTCCACCGTCTTCCACCAGAGTGCGCGATTTTACATTCCGCGTCACCCACAAATTCTTTGGCACATCTCATCCAATCAACATACTCACTGATATTCTTATCAGACACCTTGGAGACACTTCGTCTGTCAAGTCTTTGCAAAGATGGTGCATCAGGAGATGAAACGGGAGTGACAGTGACAGGGCTGTCACTGCTAGAAATCAGCTGTAAACAGACGAACACGTCCAACATATACATTACATTGAACATTTGACAACAGTTGAACAGTAAAAAGTACGACTTAGAAGAGTGTCTGGCGTGTTTGGATATTGTCAGCAGACAGCCAGTGTATGGGAGTCAGTGGAAGGGAGATCAACAAATGATGATGCCACCGGTCACTGAAATTCTTAGCACGGCTATGTATCTGTCTTGAGTATGTCAATAAAAGAATCAACAAATACGCCATATAAATCAATTAGCTAAAAGAACAGCAGCCGAGAACAACCACACAAGCCACAACAAATTATTACAACTACTGTTAACAAAACAGCAATGAAATAAAACGAAATGGAGTAAAGTCACAGACGTCGACAACTTACTTTCCGTTTGCCAAGTCTGACCTGCCACATCAGTGTGATCAATCATCAAATCACGACAAAACTTTTCAAGTATCACACAATCACATCTACAATAGTAACATTGCAATAAACCATCACACGGCACACATACACATACACACACATGCACCACGTACCGGCTCATTATTTCCTTGGCAACGTGCTTAACATATGTAGAATTAGGGACGTGAAGGAGTCTCGCGACACTCTAGACTAAATATTTTTTCTTCTTCTTGAAAAATGAATTTCTTGAATTCCAAGAATGCCTGTGAACACTGACTCACTGACTCACTGTAACATTTAACTTAAGTCACGTGATGTTAGTAACAGCTCCAATAAGCAGATGAATGTGAGCACAGTGTGTGGCCTAGAAATACTAGTCAGACAGCCAGACGACATCAGACAACATCAGGGACTAGTTCTGAGCCAAATAAGCTATTCAGGGAGCACAGATATATATGTAGATTATGTATCAAGTTGTGGGTTTCCTTTGATGCCTGTGATGTTGCAAGTTGTGGGTTTTGGTGGAGCTTCGGCCGCCACTCAGGTCATTGGTAAAATGCGGATGTGCGGTAGAGATCGAACCGGAACTCTTTCTGGTACTGTTCCGGCCCGGAACAACGTCAGTTCGGTCCGGTCTCGGAACATTTTTTGTTCCGGAGCCGGAGCATGCTAAGCATTCTGTTTGTTCTTAGTGAGACCGTCGCGACGGTCTCACTTAGTGCACCCCCTACCGTCGCGCACATACGACGCTGAGCAGTCAACACGGTGGACAAACAATGCAGTTCGGCGATAATTATCTCAACGACGGTCATTTGCCGCCTGAAATACCCCAAATAGACGGCCGCGACAGCTTCAATTCCGTGTCACATCGGTCGCTCGCGGTGTCCTTTGAAATGCCAAACTGGTCGTCCCGGCGTGCGATTCGCCAGGGTCGCCGCGCGGACGGCCACGGCGGTCTGCGGCAGAGATGTGCGGACGCGTCCGCCTGCGGACGCAGATCTGCAAGAATTCTTGAGATCCACGGACTGACGTGGACGGCTAGCTCCCGAAAATTAGCGGACGCGAACTGACGCAGATCATTAACTCAAGCTCGGCACTTGGCAAGCTGACCCGCTGAGCACAGTGAGCAGATGCTATAGTATAGTACTGATGGACGTGTTCGATCTGAGTCACCCAGTGACCATGCTCCGCAGCTGCAGCCGTTAATTGTTCTTCAGTGAACCAGCTTGCCAGGTTCAGATGGATTGGACACACGGCTGCGGCTGGGAGCCTGTGTGCGGAATGGGCATGCGGATCTGTGGTCAGAATCCGCGGACTGATGCGGACGCAACATTTCAGGATCTGCACATCTCTGGTCTGCGGCATGAGTGATCCATGGCAGCTAGCGCGGATCTGCGTGTGTGGTTCGGTTCGGTTCCAACCGGAACAAATTTGTGCAGTTACTGATTCGGTCTCGGAACAGCAGCGGTCGGTTCGTTCGATCTCTAATGTGCGGATCTGCGGATATTGTAACGGGTAATTTGCAGAGCAAAGTTGAGGGGAAAATCTGCGGGTGTAACAGGTAATTTGCAGATCCAAAACTGCGGATATTACACTGTCCAAAAGTTTTGCGTAAGTTCAGCGTAAGGTTTTCTTCAGATGTTCCTAAGTCAGACCATATCCTAAGTTTTTCATAAGTTTGTCCTAAGATTTTTTGTGGCAAAAACAGTTACATTTAAAGAAATGAACAGGCTTTTCGCGTCATTGATTAGACATGAGTATTTTGCGGATGTGCAGATGTTAGACAGGGTAATTTGCGGATGTTTATCCGCAGCAACATCCGCAAATTACCCGTTACAACATCCGCAGATCCGCATTTTACCGCCGGCCATTGGAGGCACAGCGTAGTGTAATCAGCGAATGAGTGTAGCCAGAGTGTATGAATGTAGTGGCGTCGAGCAGGAATGAAACAGGTCAGTTTAGTTTGCTTGCTTAGTGGTAGTACTTTGGTTGGGCGAAATGTTTCACCATCTGGGTAATGAATTAATAAATCTGCTAGCCATGTGTATATAGTATGCCATAATAATATAACTGTGAACGGACGGAGTCGTACGCTACCTTGTTGTCTGCTATCGATAATGTCACTAAAAGTGAATCAATACCGGATGCGATCACGTATCACATGTGTTAAGCATTATACATGTAGACATTAACAAACAAAACTTGTAACATTGAAAAGTAGTTTAATTAGCAAATTTAAACAAAAAGCGCTAAATGTTGTTGTTCCATCCATGTGCCACGCCCACATTCGTTCAAAATTCAATAGCCCAAAAGCAGCCCCTGATTGCACTTATTTCAATTTCAATGAGTCAACCGGTTCTCTGAGACGCGTTTCACAGTGTAGCACGGTTAGTAGTGCTCAGAGCCGGCCTTAGCCACTATGCGACCTATGCGGCAGCATAGGGCCGCCAAGTTTAGGAAGCCGCCAAATTCCTGACCGTATTTTTTTCAAAAATTAAAGCTAGCCTAATCATCAATACTTTCAATGAGCATGAACTAGACCGGCAGCCCAGGGGTGTTTGATTAAAGGAACGAGGTACCAATATCTGAGTATATATGCATAAGTGGCTTGACCTGGAATGTATACATC
>Ga0209780_1005075_pt1 | contig 10312 bp, 7 predicted proteins | sample WorMetexBAHAMAS2_FD_187384 | JGI IMG/M metagenome (GOLD analysis project Ga0209780, IMG submission 187384) | Marine gutless worms symbiont microbial communities from Max Planck institute for Marine Microbiology, Germany - Inanidrilus exumae... | ecosystem: Host-associated > Annelida > Digestive... | reverse complement strand
AAAGTAGAGTCCCTGAGCTATCGTATGGTGAAAAAAATTGCCGAAAAGTTCAACCGCCTGAGTAGGGTGCACCAACGTCACAGACAACAGACAGACAAACAACAGACAGACAACAGACAACAGACGGACGGCTGATAGCATATAATGCCATATAGCGAACGTAACGTAGTACGTTCGCTAACAAAAGTTGTTGAAATAGGGTAGGCCGGTTAGCATTCCAGAATTTATGTATTCTATGCTCCTTGTGCTGTGTACTAAGTTCAGTGAATAGTTGGACCAATCGATGTCATTGCCAATAACATACCTTTGAGAAAATATTATGTGCGAGAGCATTATCTGTTTGCTGTATTTTTAACCTATTATAAATAAAATTATATATTTTTATTTTCGCCGTTATTGAAACATGAAAGAACAATTTTTGACCAATCACACTGCGCGTTGCATTACGTTGTTGTTGTTGTGTGATGCCGCTGTGGACTGTGGAGTTAAGTTTAGTTGAAAATAAGAGCATGAAGCACTAAGAAATCTATAGCGAATCGTGTTTTAGCAATTATTATGGAAATGTTATTTTTGTAAGTAGTTCGAATGTAATAAGCGGCGTGTATCGGTTATCGAATTTGACCCGATGCAAAACTGTTCAAACGGAGACAAGTGTAATCAACTACTTGCGTTTTCTAATCAAAATGGCGATTAAATTCGTCAGTAATTTTTAGGAAATAGTTTGGCATCGGGTCGGCCCGTTCCGAAATGTATCGCGTGGCGCCGTTCCTGGTAGTGGCATCATAGGCACGCTAGATTCGGCTTCCCGCAATCCTGCTTCCATAGGGTTATTGTTAGGGATTACGGTTGCAGATACGGCATTTTATTCATCGAATTGTCTATACACACGGCCAGCCGTGTGATGTTCCACTACGTTTGACTATACACACGGCCCAAAAATAATCAAATACGCAACTCTATTGTTTCTTTCTTTCTGTTATGCCTCCAAAGACCTAGCCCCTTTTTCTTATATATCCCCACAAAAACCCTCTTTTCAACGACAAAGTATGAACTTACTATCGAATTCTTGTCAGAAAACGGGTGAAAAGTCAGAAAACGGGTAAAAACGGGCCCACCCACGAACCCCGTTACCGCAGAAATTTTTTTTATTATTGCGATACAACCTTTCTATGGGTGTCAGCATGTTTTACTTAATTATTTATTCAGTTTCATTAAGGCAGGTTATTTCATAAATATATTTGTAGCAGAAATTCGATCTCAAATAACTTAAACCTGCTTGTTGCTTTGATTGTGATCCAAGATGCCGATACAGTTGAATATTTCAGCCAGGGTGCCAGACTGATAATAAGTTATGCTGTGAGTGTGGGTCTGATTGATAACATGATGATAATATTATGATAATCACACCACATAATCCTATTTATAGAAACACAGCTCATGCACTGTATGGTGGTCACTGCATGCAGAATATAAATAGATTCACAAGTGCAAATTTGTCGTTAATATTCATAACATTTGAGGTAAAGTTAGCACATGGATGTTTTTAAAATCTTAACTGTGGTTGCCTACATTGGATTGTCTTGAATTTTACTTCATTTTTAGGTCGACTCCTTCGAGTAGACCTAATAACGTGTGTAAAATGTCCGTCCGTATGTCCGTCCGTCCACAAAAAGTTTCTTTGATTTCAGTGAAATTTGGTAAGTAGGTAGAGGTCGATGAGTGATGCATGACGGTATGCAGTATGACCCGATCCAAGGTGGTCAAGGTTACGAGCCCTTGAAAGTCGGAAATTCGGCTATTTTCAAAGGCTATCTCCTCCCCCATTTATAATGGGGGCTGTCAAATGACCACGGATTCTGAATCTTATCGGGGCCAGATTTTTAAGTTTTGTCCTAGTTTTTGTGTCACGTGACTTTGAAGTTGTCAGTAAGTAGCAGTCGACTGCCAGTCCCGTACGGGGCTAATTTTCTTTGTTGCCATTTGCTAAAACAGTAAAGCTCTTCCTAGTGCCTTGATGAGTTGACATCTTACTTTGCTTAAATGTTGTATGCAATTTTTGAGGTAAAAGTCATTGTTTGCGTGTGGTAGGTACTGATTATGCAGTGCAGTGTGTTGTACCAGAGATGAATGATCAGGAAGTCTCAAATCCAGATAGTGATGCAGCATCTGTGACCGAGAGTCGACAGCAATCAGTCACTGTCACAGACACATCTTTGCCAGAATTGGACCTGCATGCTACCACAGCTGATAATGATGATGCAGCTGTTAGTACTAGTGTAAATGATTCTTTGTCCACTACAGTAGTCAGTGATGGCAGCCATCAAGCTATATTACCAGCAGCAACAGAGCAGACTGTGCAGTCAGTAGATGCATCTGCCAGTCAGCTAACAAGTGTGATACCAACCACTGAAAGTACATGCCAGCCACCTCGAGCTGTGTCCCTAGCTTCCAGCGCAGGTCAGATAACAGGTATTTCACTAGGAACAAAGAGCCAGGGGTTTGTTTTTTGTCAGGTAACTAATGGTGGTCAGACGATTATTGTACCTCGGTCAGCTGTCAGTGGCATACATCTGACCTCAGGTACGTCAGCGTCTTCTACAAGTTCCATTACTCGCGTTCCAGTCTTTCGATCTGTGATCCCTCTGAGTACTGTTTCGTCAGACAAGCCAGCTGTTGCTGCATTAACATCAGCATCTTCCACGGCATCAGCTGTTGTAGTTACCCAAGCATCTGCCGGTGTTCTGCTACGACCAGCTGCCAATGCCGTACGAGTTATTGCCGGAACAAATAATGCTGCTAACAATGCTGGTGCAGCAGTTGTGTTAAATAGAGGTACTGCTCCCCAACGTCTGGCTGTCGCCATAGCACCAGCAAATAGCACTCTTAGACCCACGGGAGCGGGCTCGGTACGGCTAGTGTTTCGTAACGGTACACCACTGGCTGTTGGAGGAGTTCGTGCTAGTGGCAGTGCAGTCGCAGCACCACAGCTGAAACTTTTGACATCGGCAGTGCCGCTGGCTGGTTTGAGACCAGTGACCTCTGTGAGTACTGCCGTGACGGCCATTGCATCATCCATACAGGTGTCAACCAGCACTGTTACTGCCATGAAACAGACCGCCGTCAATGACGTGCAGGCTTACCTGCGCCGCATCGAAGAACTGAAGTCTTCACAGCCAGAGCAGGGCACGAAAGCACCTGTAACATTAACGACGACAGTTAGAACACCATTGAAGGCTAAAACAGTTTTACCATCGCTAACATCTGCACAGCAGATTGTGGTTGTGCAGTCTGGATCTCAGCCGCAGCTTGCAAGTATCTCTGCAACTCAGCTGGTTAGTACATTTGTTGTCACATGTTATTGCTATGTATTGTTGCAGTTTGATTATTCTAAGCTAGTACTGGTGACAGACATAATGGTAAATTGGCACTGTTATCTTGTACCATATATTCATAGAATTTTGTATATAAGCTGGCACTAATGGTGCTATGTGGATGGCAGTATAGTAATTTATTCAAGTTTCTTTGCTATTAAAAGAAAACTGAAAGATGATCACTACTGCTTTATTTAATTACAGATAATTTTTACACTTTGTCTCTCATTTTAGTCATTTGTCTTTGTTCCATTCCTTTTTACCGCGTGACACTATTGCTTGCTAGTGCGGTATATGCTGTCATCGTGTGTCCGTCTGTCACAAGTCGGAGTTCTACTAAGATGGCTGAACCTATAATCATGCAAGCAATGCCGTACGGGACTATTTTGCTGATATCAAAATCAAAGAACTCTGTGAAATTCCAAAGGGGTCAACTTCATCGGGGGGCCCAAATACAAGTGGGGTAGTTTCAGATCGGCGATTTTTGATTAATATCTGGCTATATCTCAGAAACAGTGCAAGATAGGACATAGTTACTATAGAAGGCTAATAGGTACTCCTATGCGCTCTGTCAAATGGTGCTATTTTCATTGAACTTGATTGACCACTAACCTCCTCATTTTCGACATTTTGTATCTCTTTTCATATCTTCATCGCGGGTAGAGATAGAGTCTTCAAATTTGGTAGGCGGTTGATAGCACGACAAACCTTCCCTGAAAGGGGCGTGGTCTGGTCACGTGAACCATTTAGATTTTGGTGGGCACAAACCATATCTCTGGAATGGCTGAAGCTAGAGATATCAAATTTTGCACACAAGTAGGCTGTATCAAGTCTCAGCATACGGAGGAAGAAACACTTTAAAAGGGGCATGGCCAGGGTTGTGTGACCTATTTGAAATTTTCGGGCCCCCAGTGATATCTCTGGAATGTCTAAAGCTATAGTCATGAAATTTTATACACAGGTAGACTATATCGTATCCTAGCCTGAGGATGACAGACCATCCCTAAAGAGGTGTGGTCAGGGTCACATGACCCATTTTCCAATTTTGACACCCACAGTCATGTCTCACAGACTGACTGAAGCGACAGTCGCCAAATTTTGTATGCAGGTAGAATGTATCAAATGTTTGGCTTTCGATGACAGACTACTCCCTGATAGGCGTGGTTAGAGTCACGTGACCCGTTTTAAAAAAAATTTGCCTCAATCATGTCTTTGGAATCGGTGAAGCTACACACTTCAAGTTTCGTGTGCTGATCGTGATTGGTACATAGGAGTACTAGTGCACGTGTGATATAGTACCCTCGAAAGGGATGTCTGATTTGTCACATGACCTTAAATTTTGGGAGACAAATGATAATGTCTCATTAATGGTACAAGACAGAGACATGGTTGCAGTGGAACACTAATAGGAAATCGAATGTGACCTTTTGAATGGAACCATTGCCAATGACCTTGAAGGTCACATTTGCTGTTTGAAACCTTTCTAACTTCCATACCTGGTGAAACAGCACAAATTTACTAATGTACTGTGTCATGCGGTCCCACTGCAGTAGCAGATTCTTGCATTTGTTTACTGTAATATGATGACTTCGCATCATTTTTGATTGATTTTTAACTTCTGCTGTATGTATCGGTGTGTTTGTGATGCAGGGAAATATGTTGAGGGCTTCCACGTCATCAGCTCAGGGAACAACTCTTTATATGTTATCAAACAGTGTTAATGCCAGTCAGTTGTCCTCTGCGTCATTGACAGCTGCAATTGCTAGAGCTAAGGTGGTAAGCTCTTCGGGCATTGGGCGGCCTAAAATGGCAGCTGTTGGCAGCCTGCAGGCTATTCAACCCAGTGCCTCTGGGTCAACTGCCATAATCGTTGATGCTCGCCATGCTGCTCCTTTAAGTAAGGCTGAACAGAACCAGACAAAGGCAAACCGCATAGTTGCTGAAGCCATTGCAAAGGCACAAGCTGAAGGAATATCCACAGAGAATGTTGCTAATGAAGCTGATAGCAAGAAGAAACGACGAAAGAAACCGGGAGAAGTGGATGGTGATGATGCACCGCCAATGAAGAAGAAAAGGCCACCGAGACCAAGGATTGCAGGACAAGGTCGTAAGGGTCTGAGAGATGACCTGGGCAATGAAATGATTGCCGATGTTGCTGCTGATGGCTTAGCAGTGTCAGAAGAGTGTGAGGTATTGACATCAGACGTTGCAGATATGCCGAAACTAATAGCCCGAGGTGGTAACAAGTCACTGTCCAAGGTCAAGTCCAAAAAACGGAGGTATTGAAATAAAGCTGCTTATTTATTTCATTGTATTGTGTTGTTAGTGTTTGTACTGTGATACTGCAAGATACAAGTTCTTGTAATTTGTATAATTATCAGTTGTTGATTAGATGGTTGATTAATATTGTATGTGGTAATCCAGTGGCAGTCAGCATTAGTGGTTCTGGTATGTAAAGTGTAGTGGTACAAATTCTAGTACAGTAACATAACACAATGACCTGAATAAATTAAGTAGATTAATGCAAACATGTTGAGTCATTCTCATAGTATAGAAAGTAAGTTTTAATGAAGTGTTTGTTGCTGTCTATGTTGAATGTTTTTCATCTGTTTTTTTTGTGCTAGGCCTTTGCTGACATTTATGAAGAATAAAAGAAGACGGAAAGGAGGTAGTGACTCTGATTTGTCTGACAAGGAAATGACTCCTAGTGGATCTGGCATTGATGAAGACACACTGCAGTTGCTCCAGGTTATTTTTCAAGTTGTATAAAGCCATGCTCATAGGCACGGTTATAAGTTAACAAGTTGGAGCCGTAATAATTGCAGTATGGGATATGTCGGATTTGGCACAGTCAACGAAGAATGCTTGTTTGTATCTCTAGCAACATAATGGCAAACATGATTCCAGTAACATCAGCTAATAGTATACAGACCATCATAAGCTTGCTATGGTGTTTGCTGAATCTGTCTGCAAATGAACCAACCAGCTCACCTGCATCTGCTTCACATGCTGAAACGCCTGTCTTAACCAGTTTCTACATTTATTTGGCACCAGATTACGTAACGACAGAAATGTCATATCGTTCTGTTACACTGATCAAGCATGTCATCAGAGGCACTATATTTTCCATCTGTTTTGAGGTGTGGATGGATACAGATTTTCAGCAGTACATCAGCTAAGCCTTTGTGTTTGTTGAACAAGTTGTCTCCCTGCATGATAATTGATAATATGCTCCAGAGGGTAGTACCCTTATTTTTATTTTGGGAGTAATGGACAGACAGCAGACGGACAGTATTGGTATAATATATTGTACTCTGCATAGTCTTGTTATGCTGACGCACAATAAAGTAATAAAGAATGGCTGTGTTGGTTCAGCCAGATTAAAGTAATAAGGAAAGAGAATTTTCCATATTTGCATGTAAAAGAAACTGTATTGACATTCTAAGAATTCTGTATGTTTATATTTTTTTAGACGCGACGTTCGTGTAGAGTGACAAAGCGAAAGAAGTATGTTGACGACTTAGATATTCAACTGTCTGATGAGGATCGCAGTGGTGATGAGGACTCGATTATTGTTGATACCAATGATTATGTGAATGGCATTCCAATGGATCAGCCTACGAGGGACATATTTGTGGTATTCATCACACTTCACTTATTGGCCGTTAAATAATCCTGTTTGTTTAATGAACATTAACGTGAACGTTGATTAAATGAAGGTTTTATGTCCCACTCAACACAACAAGGAACTCAGCTATTGCACACAGGGACCACATGATTTGTGTTGAAAACGCCATTAAACTCTTAACCAACCAACCGTCATTATGTCAGTTGAAATCTTGGCAACTGTTGCCAAAAAGCTTGCATTACGTGAGTGACCTTGAATGATGAAGGTCACTTATGGTAATCGGAAATGTTTTTATTCAGTAAGCCGTATTGCTTCCTATTAGTGGTCTGTACATGTGACAATGTCTTAAACTAATTCCCATATATTACCACTTTTTACCGTGTGATGCTATGCTAGCACGGTATATGCTGTCATCAAGTGTCCGTCTGTCTGTCAAAGTCTCGGCGAAATTCCAACGGGATCACTCCCAATGGAGGTGGGGTAGGCCAGTGCAATAAACAGTGCAATATAGGGACATTGCTGCTATGGAAGGCTAATAGGAACTCGTATGCGCTTTATTGAATGGCGCTATTTTCAATGACCTTAGGTGACCCATAACTACCTCAAAACACCCCATTTTCCACATTTGAATCCATTTTTATATCTTCATGGTGGACTTCAAATTTGGTTTGCAGGTTGATAGTATCAAGTCCTAGAACAAGGATGACAAAACATTTCTGAAAGGGGCATGGTCAGGTCATGTGATCCAATTCTGGAACGGCCTAAGCTAGAGTGATCAAATTTTGTACACTGATAGCCTATATCAAGTCCCAGCATATGGTGGACAAATCGCCCTTAAAAGGGGCGTGGTCGTGGTCAAGCCCCCAATGATATCTCTATAACGGCCAAAGCTAGATGGATGGACAGACAGTTAGATGGACAGACACATGGCCACAGCATATTCTGTGCTGGCATAGCTTTACAGTGAATATAGATCTGTCAGAATAACGTTCCAAGCCAATCACTCAACAATGTGCTGACAAAACTAAACAGTGAAATAAAAGCAGACATTCACTAATAAACCTACAGAGCACACAACACAGTCGTAGATATCAGACTTCGCCCGCGGTGAGCAAGTCCACCCCCTTCCCCCTTCGCAGCCGGTAATAGACTTGTCCAACAATTGTAATGAAGCTTCTGTCCCTGTTGTGTGCATGCTGCTGCGTGGACCAGTTCAATTCATAGGGGTGTTAGGCTTGTCGGGCACATGTTTTCGCCTTTCTTAGCTACGGCGATGTGCGTTTCGGTAATTCTTCCCCTTAATTGTCAAATTTCTCCATTGTTCCTCTTTTACTTTAGTTTGCGAGTAATTTTGAAATAGATAGTCAAAATTATGCCCTTTAATAATAGGAAATTGAATTATGTCTGGCTTTATGGTAAATAAGTAAATTTAAGCGAAATCGGTCATTCGTAGCGAAATTTATACTGTCATACAGCCCTGCTATACGGCCCATTATAGAAAAACGTGATGTCATCCACAAAACCGGAAGTACATAATGTATTGCAATGACACTGGAGGATGACTGAGCCACGGCCATAGGCAACATATACAAAAATTTGGTAAAGATTGCGCATGTGGTTCTGGAGATATCCTTGTGGACAGACACACACGCACACATACAGACTTACTCATCACAGTACTTTGCAGCCACTCCCGCTGGTGAAGTAATAGCAAATTAAACTCTGGTTTGGTTACCTTGTATGACAACCAGTCTGGAAATGGATTGAGTCTGTTCTTGCAACTCTGGGGCCCACATGCATCAGCTACAGTGAATGTGTAATGAACATGTTTACTGCATTACGAAATACATATAATTTGCTTGCGATCTATTTGGCTGACAGCCTGACATTTTCGTTAAAATGTGAAAGTATGTTTACCTTTGTTACAATGTTTGACATTGATTTTTCAGGAAAATCCATCAGAGGAAGATGCACAGATTGTTGAGAAAATACTGGCTATGAGACGAGTAACAAAGAAAGTTGTTAATCAGGTAATGAGAATATTTCTAAAACTACATAAATTCTGAAGAATCACGTTGAATTCTTTCGTTAATGTGTACTGTGTGAATTTATGAGAAACGTAATTATGCCTTTGCCATCTGACAGTGTTGGTGAATGCATTATGTTTTTTTTTGGGGGGGGGCTGTCCATTCGCCATGTTCATTCATTCGTCTGGACAGATCTTGTTACCACGATATCTCATGAACGACTTGAGCAGTCACTAGCTCCAGTAGGCCCTACTGATAACCTGATTAGATTCTGGAGGTCAAAGCCTCAAAGGTCAAGGTCACAGCAGGCCATCAAGGTGGTGGAGGCATCCACATTGATGCCAGTCAAAGTCTGTCTTCATGTTTTAAGGTTATCCTTATAGCATTACTGATGTTATACAGTTAACCTTTGCATAGGTTGTGTATTATAGTGCTTTTCATCCATCACAAAATGTTAAAGTATCTGTATGCTGTTTACATACTGCTAAACGCCAGTGATGTCCATTGTACAGGATTGACTAATGTTTACTCACATCTGCCATGTGTGTTCAGAGACTGGAGGCTGCTGATGATGGAGTTGATATAGATGTTGAAGGTGGAGATGACAAGAAGGAAGTTGAGAAGAAAGGAGTGTCCGGCAATATGGAAGAAGTGGAAGTTGAAGAGTTCTTTGTGAAATATAAGAATTTGTGAGTAGAAAGAACTACAGATTTGTGATGATCCCTCTAATGTTCATTGGACTATGTGTCGTTTAAAGTTTCAGTTATCAAATTTCTCTTGTGCAGATGAGATGGTCTTTCTGTGTAACCAGCCGCCCTGGCCATCATGAGGCTGATATGTGCAGTCAGTTCTGGCAGGCTGTGCTTATGAGTAGCTTGACTGGTGAAGAAGTGGCAAGTTCTACATAATAGTATGCCGTGTGAACAGCACTGCTAGTGATAGTTGCTGGCTGTTAAATGAGCCATACTGATAGGCAGGGTGCTCGTCTGTCTTTCCTAGGCCTTGAGTCCATCCACTGATGTCTGTAAAGCATCGTGAATGTATGCCAGACCTATGGTTACCTTTCTACCTGCAGAACGTCTGTGCCATTGATGGGTATGAAATTATACTGCTTGTTGACAGGTGCCCTGTATGGATTCCAAAGCTGTAATGTGCCTTGATTCTTTGTTTTTTTTCTGGCACTGTATAAGACGTTTACTTACTTACCTACTTCCTTCTTTCCTTACTTCCTTATTCACTGCCTTAAGAATAGGGCCATTTTGTTTTTAGACCGACTGGAAGAACGT
>Ga0209780_1005074_pt1 | contig 10313 bp, 3 predicted proteins | sample WorMetexBAHAMAS2_FD_187384 | JGI IMG/M metagenome (GOLD analysis project Ga0209780, IMG submission 187384) | Marine gutless worms symbiont microbial communities from Max Planck institute for Marine Microbiology, Germany - Inanidrilus exumae... | ecosystem: Host-associated > Annelida > Digestive... | reverse complement strand
TATATTTATATTAAGGGCATATTACATTAAGTTGAATCACTCTACATGGCTTAGGGCCATTTTTGTTAGGATTAATACATTTATGTAGCAATTATTGGATACAATGCCCTTTTTATTTTTTACCCAAAGAAAACGTGACTTTGCGAAAGAAATTCTTAAATTTAGGTAAGTAAAACGCATTTTCGCGAACTACAACCATCATTTCCATCATCCTGACAATATTCTGCATCATATTATATAGGTTGTGCTTTGTTCTACCCTGTGTTGGGGTCGTCTCAAATTTATTCTGATGGCCGCAGCTCTAATTAGTGCTATGGTTCACGAGATGCGGAAGTTAGAAAGCTTTCAAACAGCAAAAGTGACCTTTAAGGTCATTCAACAGCATTGACAATGGTGCCATTCGATAGGCCACATACGATTTCCTATTAGACTTCCATTCCAACTATGTCTCTATTTTGCACCGTTTCCGAGATATTATCGCTTATTTGCCAAATTTTAAAGAGGTAACGTGACTCTGGGTGTAACATATATCATGCATGCACCAGTACTCCTGTGTGTCAGTCAGCACACGAAATATGAAGTGCCTAGCTTCACCAATTCCAAAGATATGATTGGGGCAAAATTCAATAAACGGGTCACGTGACCCTGACCACGCCCATTAGGGGGTACTCTGTCATCACAAGGCTAATACTTGATGTATCCAACCTGCATCCAAAATTAGGTGACTCTAGTAGCCTCAGCCGTTCCGGATGGAGATTTGATTGCGGGCATCAAAATTGACCCTGACCACGCCCCTTTTAGAGGTGGTTTGTCATCCATAGACTAGGATCTGATATGCAAAATTTGACGATTCTAGCTTCAGCAGTTCCATAGATATCATGGGCCCCAGCATTTAAAATGGGTCACGTGACTCTGACCAAGCCCTTTTAAGGGTGATTTGTCATCAGTATTGACATAGCCTACGTGTTTACAAAATTTGACCACTCTAGCTTAAACCATAAACTTCTGATGGTCGTCGGACAACTCTTGATCACATCCACCGTCGAGATCTGCATTCAGCAGCTAAGCCGAGTAGAAGAAATGGTTTGGTTACCATGCAATACGGATTACGGAATATTTAGTATGCGCTAAGTCTCTATGTCGCACGGGCCTGTCAGCAGCAGCGGAGACTCTTGTGGTACAATACCGGCGTGTGACAGACAGACAGACGGACAGACGGACGGACACATAACGACAGCATATACCGCGCTAGCATAGCGTCGCGCGGTAATAATTATGGAAGTTAGCGATTTCGATTAAGCTTTTGGCGATGTTGATTTATATTATTTCGCAGCTTTTGATTTGATGTATAAATCAAATCACTCTTGATGTGTGACCCGGGATTTTGCTTTGTGTCGACGTCTGGTGATCGTTACCAACTGCACTGGTTACTCGTATGAAACGCTAATAGAAAGTCATGCAAGATCTACTGAACGATCACATAGCCAAAGGTCATTGGCAATGTCACCGTTCGATAGAACTTACACGATTATGATAACCTTTACCCTAACCACCCCTAATAACTCTAAGTTGCAGACTGTTGTGGACGTCATCCTTAGTTCACCGTGGAACCACTAGCTTACTGGTGATAATTTACACCATATACACTATAACCAAAGTGGACGTGGTCATAGTGATCCGTTGTAAGTCCTGGGTCCCCGTGAAGCTCGGCTCGGCACATGAATCTAAGCCTATACTAGGGACAGAATCATAGTAGCATTAGACTGAACAATGATAAACCAAATAGGGGCGTGGTGGCCGTCGCATGATCCTTTTACATAAACAAGACTTAGTGGCAACAACTTCTAAACGAAAACGATGACACAATGACAACCGGAAAGAAATGTTTTAAAAATCAAATGACCTTTGTCTATCGAACAGCGTCATTGGCAATAACTTTGAGTGACCTTAACGGTTAGTTCAGCTACTTGAAACCTGTCTAAATTTCATACCTCGAAAAATATAGATCTGGCATGCTGTAGCTAGACTGCTGTGCCTGTCTGAATTGTAACTTGTAATAACATAAGCTCAGTTGGTTGCGTGGCACAGTGGTAGAACGTTGGTCTGTGACCGGCGAACTTTCCCTGCCCTACGCTCGACCTGCAGCTGATGGATGACCACGTATGTGGGTAAACCGTCCGCTATAGGCCTAAGGTCAGCCAATTAGGCCAACTCAGTCTTTCATTATTTTGAGGTCGATAAATGAGTAGTGAGCAGTAATCGGATCTGCGCAACCTCGCGGGTGGCGCCATTTGGTGAATGCTTACCGAGTAAATGCAATATGGTTCATTCCATTCGTGGATAAACGTGTGTATGGCAGGTAAAACTGTGATCCCTCTAACACGTGCCATTCCTGAGCACATTAGATGTGGTTTACGACGATGCGCTATACAAATTGACGTTTACTCAGCAAATGCTGAGATAAGTGACCGGATCGAATTACATTGAAAATGCCTATACACGCCCAAAAGGCCAGGCGTTACTACGGGCGACAGTTTTTGAGGTCGCGTGGCTTTAAAACTAGTTGTAACGACCTTAGTTGCGTACACGGTCGATAAAAAGAAAGAAAACTCGTAAAATAACCACCGTAAAATTAACATACACTAAACCACCTTTAAATGTATTTAACGAAAACATCTTGACTACGACGACGACGACAACAACAACACAATCTTGCTTTTCATCAGTCAGGAAGACTTGACTGACAAAGCAATTGATCAGTGGCTTAGGCAACTCGCACTAATCTCTGCAACCCGATGAGGGACATACTGAACGTGAAACTATGTCTACAACAGAGATCTCGTTACTGCGTGGCATACATTCCTCTACTCAGTTGCTACGCAATGGCTGCACTGACGCTGTATGCAGAATTTGTCTTTAATTAGTAACTCTATTACGATGTTAACGTTGATTTCTGCACATCTCTCATGCTATGACAGTATGACTTTACCCCCGGCAGGGGGGCTGCCAGTCAACTCGCCACAAGCTGACACACACAAGAAAATTGATTTGATACAATTTCCTCGTAACATAGACTGACTATTGACCAAAGGAGTAGTTTATTTTATTTTTAAATGATTATATTAACAAAGAGACCACGTCCACGTTACGTTATAACAGGCGAATACAAACTGCATGCTAAAATGCCGACGCACGTGTACAGTTCATACGTTAGGCGCGGCGTGTTTAGCGGCGTACTTCAATCATACAATTTAACGTAATAACATTACTACTCATGACATTATTCAGTAAGCTTAATTTGGTGTTAGCTGTAACCAAGTACTCGTCCCACTAATAGTCAACTCGTCACATGTGACGAGTTGGTCGTGTGCCGAGTTGACTGGTAGCCGGCAGGGGTGAGAAGTATTGCATTCATGTCAGTATGTCTGTCCACTCGCATATATCAGAATCCACAAGTGAAAATTTCACCAAATTTTCTGTTCATGTTACCGGTGGCCGTGGCTCGGTTAATCCCCGACGACAGTGCAATACGTTGTGTAGTTCCGGTTTTGTGGATTACAGGCCAACTTACGATACGATACGATATATTTACGTACGCTCAAAAGCTGACAAAATGGCCAGGCACAGAAACTAAAATTAAGGAAAAACTAAAAACAAAAACCCATTAGCTCAGAAGAACCGGTGCAGGCAAAAGTCCGAAAAGGCAGTCCGGGAGGAAGAAGTGGAACTACGGGGGGTAGAATTTGTGAAACAGGTAGGTTTTAAGCCGGGGGTGAAAGGGAGAGGGAGTTATAGATGAGCAGAGTGGTGAAACAGAAGAAGAAGTGATAGGTGAAAGAACACGTGAGTCGGCACGCTAACCACAGAACATTAACCGCAGGAAGAACTGGTACCAGAATGAGGTTGACGAAGAGATAAAGGGAGCTGATTCCAGAAACACGGTGAAGCATACCGAAAGGAGCGATCATTAATTTTAAGAGAGGATGATGTAGGTGGCCGAGCAAGAGTAGCGACGGATGAAGAGCGAGTACTACGAGGACACTGAACAGAGATGAGGTTATGAAGGTATGGAGGTTTGGTAATGGTGAGAACTTTGTAGGTAAGAGAGAGGAGCTTGCATTCAATGCGTTCATTGATTCTGAGCCAGTGGAGAGAGCGTAGGATGGGAGTGATATGGCAGGACTTAGGAGCTTTAACGACAGTACGAGCAAGAGAGTTGTCACTTGTCACCCCTCGTTGTGGCGAATGTTTTCGTCCGCCGCAGCTTATGCTTCCTTATTCAGTAACATTTTGCTCGAACTGGTAATGCAGCGCTGGATGTCCTAGGATGTACACTGTGAAAAGGATCCCGACATTTTTGCCGTAACACGAGCAAGCATCGTCCGACTTCATCAGACTGGACGACTCATGCATCAGTAACTACGCGGTCGCCCAGCTCGCACAAATAATGCGACAGAATAAACACAACTCACGAATTAGCCTCGGCCTGCAGATGAGAAGACTGGAAGCGGTGTGATCGCCTTTCCTCCGGCCTGTAACGACAACAGCAAACGTATGTTTAACTAGACGGCTGTATTGTGTGGAATGCCTACAAAACAGTATTCGGTTAGAAGCGCTCGGCTATATCTAATAGGTGGTTCCTTGGGCCCACCCGAGTCCGCAACGCAAACGGCGTCTCGCTTGCTTCAGCTGTTTTTGCAGGGCTCACTAGGTGACAGACAGACCGATAGACCACGTTACTCGGTCGGTATCAATAGGCGGCATCTACGTACGTAGTACTGTGACGTGGTCTAACAGTAATTGTAACATATGTAGACTCTTAGATTGGTTTTTATGCTTTTATCATCGAACGGCACAAGGCAATCGTAGACAGCAGACTTCGCATGGACACTAAAGCAGTATTGACATTAAGAGGGATGTTTGGTCTAGTTTTGTAAGTTTACTTACAATTTAATCACTTGAGCCGTGATTTTATGGTTTTGAGTTTTTTTGTGTATAGCTCAGTAATGTTCTGTTGCTGTCTATTTTACAGTTTTGTGTTGCGTGTTTTTGATTCTGCATTTGCATTTTTACTGCTGTGCTGCGGCGCTGCCTTACGTCGTAATAAAGAATGATGATGATATGCTATCTAATCGCCTTTAGCGTCTCGGCATCTCGGCCCCTGCCTTCATTATCGCCTTCAGTACTGAATTCCGTTGCCTAAAAGAGCACCTGGCGTGAAAGAAATTTCGCACCATCAATCTGCGCAGATTTCCTTAGAGATTAGTGGCGCCGATCCAATCCTAATATTGGGATTCAAAATATTGGCGGTTGGCTATACCCAAATTATTGCTGATAATGAACCAGGAAGTCCCAGATTATTAAAATTGCATAAGTAAGAGGTCGAAAATACCGGCAATCCAAAAATAATTGGACTGAACAATTGCGTGGTTCCAATCCAAATTATTTCCGGGTACCGGGTCCTGAGGCCCCTGTGGATCGACATCCCAGTATGATACTTTACCCGGTTTACTGTGTACAGTTACAACTAAAAGAAGGCCGTTAAACAAGAACTCAATAAGAAACAGATCAGTATAGAATGACCAGGCACAAAAGTAACTAGAAAGTCCTCACTCGATATTGCACCAACCACTTTACAACACTTTTGGCTGGCTCTTATTTATTTACACTTTCCAATTCAGATCTATTTATCGGCATGCGGCGTACGTGTTTTCCCAATTTCACTTTCTTTTCGACAGGAAAAGGAACGTTTTTCATCCAGTGACTTTCAAACTTTAATCTTAGTGACCTACAAACTTTACGTAGACACGGTAAGTGAGCCACCACCCTCTACACAGCCACTAAATGGTCGATAAACAGCCTGAAATACCACATGTCGGTGCAAGACCCAGAGCTGTGTCCTGCAGAAAGACTGTAAATAGGACGGAAAGCATATGAATGTGACGCTGATGAAACGAGGAAGCCTTCATATAGCGTACGCTGCCCCACGTTCCCTCGGGCACCGCCGGATGTCATCACGGAAAGAAGTCATATGACGCCGCGGGACATGACACGACGACGACAGAGCCGCGACATCGACGTCAAATTCAGTTGGACACTGGACACTGCGCGCCGATTATTACATTACAAGTCACGCGCCGCCCGATCGCAGCCCGTCCCAGTCCGGTCCACTCCCATTCCATTCCATCTCTCTCCGTTTCGCATTTCCATATAGGTGACAACGACGGCGAGACGGGCGCGACGTCCGGCGGGCTGGAACGGACCGACAAGCAGCCCACGGGGAGCCGACCAGCGGCCTGCCGCGACGACGTACGCGGCCCAGATGGCAGCTGCCGTAGTCGACCGCGTAACGTCGTTGAGGAGACGCCGCGGCGAATAGCAAAGTGTCACCGACGGCAACGGAAGGAAGAAAGACTACGTTCACCAGCGACGTGACTGTCGCCAACCAGCAGCAGCCAGGTGCCCGCCCGCGCCGACCAACGTGCTCGTCAATCTCGCTGCGTATCCGCTTCCATTTACGGGTCTCGGAAAACGAGTAGCTAATTCAGTTTTAGGAACGATAAAAGAGTATTTGCCGACCACTGTAACAGCGTAACTAGACCGGCGACCTTTACAACATGCAATACTATATCAATCAATCAATCAATCAATTTTTTAATGACGAAAGAGTAAAAACAACCACTGACGTCGTCACAAAAATAAACACAAATTAAGCTACAATAAAACAGATACAACAATAAAAGCAACTATGCATTGCATAGCGCAAAAATCTATAGAAATTAAATTCTGTTAAACGGCGTTTAAAACTATACGACGAAACATTATGATTGAAAACGACTGCTGCAGGTAGAGAGTTCCAAATGTCAACAACGCGATTGGTAAAAACGAAAGTACACAATACTCACTGTTACGAGGAAACTGCTAGATAATTTCCGCAATATCGTAGATATCAAAGAGCAAATGGATTTTAGAAGCAGCAGCAGCATGTTAAATTCAGTTTTAGTCTTGACAGTCGACTAAGTAGAAGAGAAGAACCCCCCTCCCCAGTCAAAAATCCCGGCTGCGCCAGTGTGTGCGGCTGACGCGTCATACGCCTGGACGTCCAATCAAACCAGACGGTTTTCCACGCGACGACGTGCCGCCTGCCCGGACTGCAGCATGTCCGGCAACTGGACTGACAGGAAGTCGTACTGGAGATATACGCCGAGCGGGACGGCGGCGTTGGACGCTCGGGCGAACAGCGTCGAGATGACTTATGGCTTGCGACGCGTCGACCGACTACCGCCGCTGCGGTGCAGTACGTGAAAGGCACACACATGTGGACCGACCGCCAGCGACGCGACGTGACGCCGTCCGTACGACCGACAACGTGGCACGATGCAGCAACAGCCATAGCGGCACATGCGAGTGAATGGTGCACTGAAAATATGCAACATCGCATTCATCACTTTCACTGACTCGACTTATTGCGGTCGACGTTGCATGTAGTAGAGCTGCAACCACTAAGCAGTGCCTCTGCTGTTTCCTTTTTTACCGCGCGACGCTATGCTAGCGCGGTATACATGTATGTTGTTGTTGTATGTCTGTCTGTCTGTCTGTCACAAGCCGGTATTGTACCAAAACGGCTAAACGTTGAATCAAGCAACAACGCCATACGATAGCGTAGGGACTCTATAGTTTTCTGACGCCAGAAGGTCTCAACTAAATTAAAAGGGTTACTCCCAACGGGGACGCCAAATAGAGGTGGGGTTTTAGACGAACAGTATATTCAATTGATCTCGCGAAGTTTTTACATTGTAGTAATGATTGAACTGTCTAACTAGTTGTTTCGTAACGTTTAGTGTATGTGTAGGTGTTTGTATTTTTGTGTGTTTTTAGCTGAACAGTTTTTATTAGTAATGCTTGCTTTAGTCACTTACTCGAAGTTGTGTATGCCTAATTGTTGCTCAGGACACCGGTAAGTGCACGCAGTTATCGTGCCACGGCGTTCCTGCTTGACTGATATGAACGACGCTCATCTCTATTTCATGGTCGGTCTTGAGCCGTGCCGCCCACTATGGTCGGTATGTCAAGCAAATAAATTCATTCATTCATTCATTGTCTTGAGTGACCTTCAAGGTCATTCACCTGATGTAAGCCTTTTCAAATATGATTTTCGTACAGCTGTAAAGCAGTTGACAAGATTTCAACTGACATAGCGCGTCGCGCGGTCCCTCTGCGGTGGCGGAGCGTCTTGTTTCATCTAAGATACTAGCCAATGGCGATTAGCGCAACTGTTGTGAATGTTTGTCGCACAGGTGCTACCACATAACGCCGGTCTTATTTGGCGAACCTCTACAATTTTTGCTACCGTCACTTTGGGATACGTCCCATATTTAGTTTTCAGCAACGTTTTTATACATCGTCGTCCATAACGACGTGGCATTCTACGTCTGATAATAACTGTACTAAATCTAAACGTTCTGGATATGTTCGCACAGTCTTAATGGGAAGAAATTTTCCACGTCATCGATGTACCGCCTCATTTCAAATGCACTGAATGAACACTTGACTGGTGGTAATATGAAAAGACATTAGCAGGTAATCGACGAGTCGACATAGGCCTATGGTAGCCGAGCTCATCTCTATTTCATGGTCTTGAGCCGGTGCCGTCCACTATGGTCGGTAGAGACCACATCTCTCCCGTAACGTGCAGTTAGCTTCCTTCCAGTTTTTACACCGAAACCAAGTTATATCGACAGAAGGCCACAAGGCTGTCGACAAATGTGTCTCCGTTCTTCAATGCAGCACTGTCCAATGAAGAATCAATCCGCCTCCAGCTCTCAGTCGCGACTGCGTTAGTAATCTTTAAAAGTATTTCACCATCGGCAGCAGATCAAACATAAATTAAAGCTAGACTACAAAACTACATCGGCTACGAGTGCCAGAGCGCATCCAATACAAGATCGCCGTACTGACATACAAGGTTCTGAACGGCACAGCGCCACGGTACCTCGGACCACTCGACCGAGTTGCAGATCTGCACGGTCGGCGGGCACTCCGCTCTGCCAGCTCCAGTCGCTTGGTGGTGCCGATGTTCAGACTGTCTACAGTCGGCAGTCGGGCATTCAACGTTTCTGGACCACGGATCTGGAATGAGCTGCCCGAAGAAGTTGTTTCGGCGCCGACATTTTCATGTTTCCGGCGCCGACTTAAACCCTTCCGCAGTCATATCCTGATATTGTCATCTAACTGTACATTTGACACTATAGTGGTCCTTGTGGTGATGTTTATCACTTAGGCCACTCTAAAAATCACTGAACTGAACTGAACTGAAAACTACAAAATAAACTTAACGCAGCCTAATTAACGCAAGGTTACAACGACGCCAATTCTTTCATGCTATTGTCAGCATACGTGTAATGTTGTTCTGCCAGGTTATGTAAATATGTAATACTACGTAAAATGGTCATTATGTGTGTAATTTGAACTGATCCATGGCTGTACTTTTTGACGTTTTCGACAGCCAGTTGAACGAGCGACAAATTCTTCTGGCAACTTTTCATTTCATATTATACTGTGTATTCTCCGACTGTTTCATAGGGAAAAGAGTATGGTTCTGGTAAGGAATAATCTCGTCTATTGATCGCGGTGGTTCTCCGTCGTAGTACTAAGCACATGCATTCAATAGCCAACAGACAATGTGCGTATATCGTCGGAATCGGATGAAAGTAACTGCGAAGCAGCGCGAGCGGGCACCGCACGGTGGTCGTCTTATATTATTAGTCCCGCCGGAAATTGGAACTAGGACGACGCCGGCGACGTCGTAAAAGCGACGCCGACACGGCGGTTCGGGCAAACTTTATCAGAATAGTCGTGACGGTGCGCGTCCGGCCGGCATCGGTGTCGGTAATCCGACCGTGAGTCAACGTCGAGCACACCGGCTGACTTCGTTGTCTCGCCCGCAGCCGTGTACCGGGACGTCGCCGCCGGGAGGACTGGGGACTGGGGTGGAAATGTCAACCCCACTTTTGCCAGAAGCCGGACCCAAGATCGACGTAAATCACGAGAGGGGCCTCGTCGGCATTAAGCTTGCTGTTTCCTTGCATTAATTCGGAAATGGCAGTCTACACACTTGCTAGAATTTGCTATACAATTTAAAGCGGCTCGTAACAGTTCAACATTCAAACTTACAGTTAATAGGGCCTACGACTAAAAATACACCGTAACACACCGTTTCAAAGAATTTTTTCTGAGAAGAGGCACAGCCCCTCCCCACACTCCATCTCTAGTGGGCAGGGGAGATTTCTTCCCACTACCACTCGACTTCATCC
>Ga0209780_1005073_pt1 | contig 10314 bp, 5 predicted proteins | sample WorMetexBAHAMAS2_FD_187384 | JGI IMG/M metagenome (GOLD analysis project Ga0209780, IMG submission 187384) | Marine gutless worms symbiont microbial communities from Max Planck institute for Marine Microbiology, Germany - Inanidrilus exumae... | ecosystem: Host-associated > Annelida > Digestive... | reverse complement strand
AGATGTAATCATCGTAGATACCAAGATCAGTCGACAAAACATTGTATGTACATGTTCATTGAAGCCAGGTTTATACACTGTGCGGACCAGGCTATAAGGATCGTACTACTTATGTTAATAGGTTAAATCCTCATTTAAATACAAACTGTAATAAAAATACAACAAACGAAATAATCTCGAGATAATGACAGGCCCTTACAACAGTGAAGCCATGAGCTGTAACTGATACAGCTTGCCTACAGCTGGCCCAGACTAGTATAGTGGCGTATCTTCACAACATCCAATTTCCCGAGAGTATTTAATATTTAACATTAATTGCAGAGTGACCAATCTCCAAGCACGATGAAATTCCATGACATTTCCCGACTCTTCGTGGCACTCCCGTCCATGCTGCGGTCTACTCACATTATGCATATATATGATTGTCATTTGTTACCAGTACACTACGAACGTCAGTGCATAGTCTACAGAAATGTTCACAGTAATGTACACAGCTAAATCCTTACAACAGGTGACAGAAGGTGCACGATAGTCTACTAAACGCTAGTGATGCCCCCAAATGTGAACTTAGTGATAAACAGTTTTCCCTGACAAGATAGTTTCCCTGACACAGCCCTGACAGTTAGATTCCCGACATTTCCAGGTTTTCCTCACAAATGGTGACCCTATATGCATCCAATGCACCACTACTGAAGAATACAGCAACTGACACCATAATCAGTAGCTAAATAAAATAGCAACTTAATTGAGTTATGGTTTTACGTCTCACCCGACACAAAAAAGGTCATTTCGGAGAGGTTCTTCCCAGCCAATCTCTTGGTTTAGTACTAAAAACTGAAACAAACACAACAAAATCAAACATGCATCCGTAACAAAATATACTACAACATATAAAACAAAAGCCAGGTTTGGTCGCCTCTTACGACCTCCGGCCTGAAAACAGAACAGGTGTATTCTGGAGGGAGTAGATAGATAAGTCAGGAAGTAAACAAGTAAGGAAGTAGATAAGTAAGAAAGAAAGCATAAGGAAAGAAGAAAGTAAATAAGAAAGAAAGGGAGGAAGGAAGTTAAGTAAACACACAAACAAACAATTTATATAGCGCCGAAATCGACACATGAATCACGGCGCATTACTGCCCGACCCGGAGCCCGTATGGGGCTCCTGAAAGTTTTTTCTGGCTGTTCTTGACATTTTTTCCTGCAGGACACCCACAAAAGAGCATTGCTATACCGCGGAAAGTAGAATAAAATAGAAGTAAGGCCCGGTAAATCCGGCGCTGAAGCCACTACAAATGACAGCCTAACGGACAGCTGGGATTAAAACTTCCAGATCCTTTCGACTATATGGTCGGATTATCCAATAGGCAAGGTAGGCACGTGCCCATTGGCACTGAATAGCCAAGAGGCCAAAAGAAGGCAAAGGAAGTTCATCGTTGATGTTGAGAATGCTCTGCAGCTTTTAGTCAGATACGTTGTACAATATTTGCTCATCGACGCTCTTTCGATCACTCGATAAATTCGCCAAATCAGTGCTATACTGCATTCCATTTGCTAAAATTTACTATGAATTTCGAAGAGTCCCCATCAACTATAGTGTCTATGTCCCCCGTAATCCGGCCCAGCCCTGTGCAGTTCAAAATGCCGACCCTGTACGTCATGAATCACAACCGAACTAACACGACACGTATGCTGTAGCGTGCAGACCGTCGCTGTCAGCAAAACAAAAGTTGATGTCAATAATTGATTTTACGTCCATGGTAATAATACAAAAAAGCCAGTCAGAAAGTTCACAGACATACAGACATGCAGACAGACAGACAGACAGTAGAACGCGGAGGTGAACAAAGTCGATATACAGTACGTCAAGCGGCGAAACGCGTTACTGCCGTGGAAGTCACAACATCGCAGAACCACGTGGCAATTTCGTGAAAACCTTTTCAAGAAAGACAAGAAAGCGGCGTTTTCTTGGCTTTCCATACTTTGTGGTTTCCGATAATCCCTGACATAGGCCTGCCTTGTGTGCTAAGATAGAGGGGGTATAAACTGGCAGGCTGCCACTGCCAGAAAAAGCTAAAACTCATCAAGCTGGTCATCCTTATTATCGAGAAAAGTATAAAACTGAACATAAAATCAGGAAAAACAAGAAACAAGACAAGCAAAAAAATGCAAAATGCAAGATAGGCCTACAAACAGGCAGGCCTAATTCATTTAGCCTTTCTGTCTCAGCATCACCAATGAGATCATCTTTTTATGCATTGTAAATGCATTTATTCATTTATTTAGACGTCTACACCTACAAAATTTAACAGATTATTTATTCTGTATATCAAAACGCGCACGCATGCAGTTGACAAGCTTAAAATGTGTGATAATGCTCTAGGCCTACAACATCTTAGATCTGCATTGTTTTGTATCCCAAGAACCCAAACCCCCAATGAGGCTCACAAGACAATAATAATTACGTAGTAGGCCTATTATGAGACATAGACCTACTAACATGTAGAATATTATTGCAGAACAAAATCATGCAATGATGTCTTACAGCTTATGTCGAAGACGCCATTTACAGGTACATGTATATGGTTTTGTCATTGTTAACGATGGCTGGTATAGCCTGGTGCGACGTACTGTATCGATACAACCGAGAACAGTGCTGTGTGCCGCCCTCTGGCGTATGTAACGACAACAAAATGCCAATGCTCTTTGAGATCACGGCTTGTACGTCCGTATTGCCTTACTCTAAAATAAACATCGATATTAAGCAGTACGTTACCATCTTAATTACCTACGTGGAACAACCAAGTTATATGACATAGATTCAGTTTTCTTAATCCACAAATGCCGATAGGCAAGGTGTGGACTGTGGATATATCGGTTACTGTGTTTTGTGTGTAATTTTGTTTGTTTGTTTGTACAGTTACGGATTTCTCCGCCGAGGATAAAGCTAGCAGCGTTAAATTTTGCACGGCGGTTCAACGACGTCCAAGGCAAAGAATCTCACATTTTTTGGAACTTTGCTCCACAGAAGCCCAAAATCAAACAAATCGGCCAACGCGCCACCACCTCCACGTACGACGTTTACAACGATTACCCTTGGCTCCCAAACACATGACAGCGCGCGGAAGTGTGGACGTAGGATCGGCATGTGTGGATATACGGCGGTCCCCAAAGACGGATGTAGGCCTACTTGTCGATCTATTTGGCGCTGGCTGGGCTGTCAGCAAGAGTTGTCAAAAAGCTGTGGATGGATTCTCATGACATTTGGGAAAGATTTCGCTTTGAAACAGTAAGTAAGTAAGTAAGTAAGTATAAGTAGATGGTTTTTATAACGCCAAAATCTGTAGAAGAATCAGGGAACGTTCGATCTTATAATATAGGCCTAGATGGTCTTCATGATAGGCCTAGAAGATTCTGTACCGTTTTCGATATTTGCTGCCACGAGCAGAGTTGCGCGATACTGGTATCGTTTTGTGTCGAGTTGCATGCAGACTGTTAGCTACATGGCAGTGGAGACATTCCGTTTAAGCTATCCCAGATAAAATAAGATAAGATAAGATAATAGTAATTTTTCTATCACCGCCAGCCGCAGTGATCACGGAAAGATGGCCGGAACCAGATAGTCCGGCCTGCTTTTGATCCCAAAATATATGGTTTTCCAGGACTCATCTTGGAACATTAATTTTAAGAAAAGAATTTTGAAAATCAGTCAGCAACTGGCAAAATTGCGGACACTAGTGTAGTGATATCGTTTGGTCGAGAAATATTGTGGGTTGACACCGTTCGTTACCTGGGTGTTTTCATTGTGTCGTCCAGCAGCATTTGATAACGCAAAGAAATTATTTTATCGAGCCTTTAACGCTGTGTTTAGCAAAGTAGGTAGAGTTGCGTCACAAAATGTGGTCATCGAATTGCTTATGTCCAAATGCGTTCCTGTACTATATTACGGCTCTGAATGTTGCCCAGTCTCCAAAAGTCAGTTCAGCTCGCTAGAATTTGCTCTCCGTGGATCTTTTATAAAAATATTTAATACTCGATCTAAAGAGATTGCCAATTACTGTATGGAAATGTTTAATGTTCAAAATCCGCACTATACTATAACTAAGCGCAAATGCAATTTTCTGTCTAACATAATGTCATCGAAGAATGTACTGTGCGTACTCTGTCGAGAGTTTGCCGAAAAGGAATTGGAATTGTGTGCGCATCCGTCTAATTAAAATCTTAATGTAGCTTAGTTAAGTATTATTTATTTAATTTATTTAGGCCTAACGTTTGTTTCATTATGTATGTTTAGTGTTTTCTTTGCTACCACATGTGTGGTGAAATAAAGTTGTGTGTTTGTGATTCACTACTAAGACCAATACATAGGGTGAAGTGACGTCACAATAATCTATGGTCACGATACGATCTCCATGCTGTAGGGCATAATCTTGTACTGTGTCACGTTAATTAAACAAGTACGTCCGTCTTCGGGGACGGCCGTATATCCACACATGCCGATCCTAGTCCGCACCGATGTGATATATTTCCTGATGCAGATGGGGCCCGCGCACTGGCCAATTCGTTCGATTTGAGGCTTCTGGGGGAACAAAGTTCCCTAAAATGTGCGATTACCTGCCCAGAACGCTGATAAACCACCGTGCAAAATTTGACGCCTCTAGCTTTATTCTCAGCGGAGAAATCTTCAACCGTACATACACACAAAATTACAAAAAAACTAACAAACAGTAAACGATATATCTGCATGCACCTTGCCTATCGGCGTGTGTGGATAAGTGAATCAGTAGTTTAAGAAAAGCTTCGTGCTAGCGTCAGATCGGCGATCTGACTGTAAGTGCTGCAAAATGTTTACATTTCCTTGCCCTACATCACGGCGATCAGGGCAACTGAGATAGATAGTTACAAACACCGTCTACGAAACTTGGTAAAAGCAACACACTCAGTGCTGTTTTTAAAAGTGTTAACAGAACTAAAATCCACGTCAGCAGGCAAACTGTTCCAGTCATTTATTATTCTTTCACAAAAGAAGGAGCTGCGTATACCAAAACTGTATGGTTTGTAGAGTTTATACACACGCCCTCTGGTATGAGATGCAGAGCTCAGAACAAAAACCATTTACATCAACATCGACAAGCCCGAAAAACATATCTTATAACACCAAAGACGGCGTAATTCGTAGTTTTCTTAAGCAATTTGCGTTTGCCGGCTATGGCAGCAGCGCACGACTTGACGGTTGACATGGCAACGTGGCGTCGTGCAGCAACATCATTAACCAATCTACGGCGCAGACACTGATATCGCGCTGCAGGTAATTACGATGTACGACGTCGCGTGACCTCACTTTTCCCGTGCGATGCAGCGTCGGCAAGACTTCTTAAGTAAGCAAGCGATAAATGAGCAAGAAAATTATCCAAGTAGCGCGGAATACGAGTGCACTGAACGCTTATAAGAACCGTCTCTGACGCCGTGCAAACACTTCGATTCACAGGCGATCAACCGACTCTACACGCCGGTAACAGCGAACGTTGGTCGCATCACCATTTTTTTCTTTGCTCAAAAATTTTCAGCAATCGACTTTCGGCCAAAAGTATAAATTTTGAAAGTTTTATTCGTGGTTGGCGAAGCAAGGCATACGGGCTCCGTGCATACGAGCGTGCAACGAATCGTACAAGAAATCTAAGGGGCGTTTCTCAGACACTACAGTATTTTGCAGCATCCCGTAAAAGCAGGGATGTAGTCAAGACAAGACCAAGACCAAGTCCAAGACCGTAGCTCTCAAGACCATAACCAAGACCAAGACCTTAGCTGTCAAGACCAAGACCAAGACCAAGACCTTGCCTCTCAAGACCAATACCAAGACCAAGACCTTAGCTGTCAAGACCAAGACCAAGACCAAGACCTTGCCTCTCAAGACCAATACCAAGACCAAGACCGCATAAAATTGGTATCGAGTGCTCTCGAGACCAAGACCGCGGTCTCGACGACTACATCCCTGCCTAAAAGTACAGCAAACCGCTAGAAGAAGAGGCCATTGTGAGTACCCAAAAGTACCGGAAAACCCTTGGATGGTCGTGCATTGTAGACCGGACCCCGACTAAGAGCTACGAGCATTCCTGAAACCTCATGAGGTTCACTCCTTGAAAATCATGTCGGCCCTTCGATTGTCGAGCTTCGATTGGCAAAAACCTCAAAATCGACTCCGATTAACCGAAATATCGGCGTACGTGGAACGCGCATGCTGCTGTTGTAGCTTAGTAAAGCTTGTATAGTTAAGTGATCATTTATTTCATTTATTTAATTTATGTTTAATTATGTATGTTTTCTTTGCTACCACATTTGTGGTGAAATAAAGTTGTGTGTGTATCGCTGAGCATGCAGCTATAGTCAGCTCCATGGGACCGAGTCTGTATTATGGACTGGAAGCTTGTCCGATAAATAACTCACAGATTAAGTCACTTTATTTCATTTCGTTGGATTTTGTATTAGATAATGCTTTTAGGGAAATTTTTTTAACTAAGTCGTATGATGTTGCCAATGACTGCATTTTATTTTTCAGCTGTTCAGTTTCTGATGCCATATAGACAAGAAAACTTAAATTTTTAACGAAATTGCAGTCTACTGAAATCGGTTTGTGCAAACTTTTTTGTTAAAATACTGTTGATGAACTGGCTAATGTGCATGAATGTGTACATGCGATGACTATCTCATATGTCTAGTTAAGTTAGTTAAGTTATTTTGTTTTATTCTTCATTAGTTGTCTACCATGTTTGGTGGTGATTATAAAGAAGGATGTAGGTTCTCGAAGTGAAGCCAATTACTAAAGACGGCGCAGTGGTGAGGCAATGCGTTCCAAAACCGTGCGGCACGGCGCGGTTAAGATCAGGGCTTAAAGTAAGGGGGCTCGGGGAGGCTCAGCCCCCCAGCTCTTAGCTCAGCCCCCAGCTCAGGGGGAGTGGGGTGGTAGACTGAGGAAGGGTATAAGGGAGAGGGGTAAGAGGTGAGACTGTAAGAGGGAGCCCCCAGCTTTTTCAAACTACTTTAAGCACTGGTTAAGATATACATTAAATCTTGAAAGTCTTGAGGTGAGAAGGCTCAGGTCAGACTTGGCGTTTGCCTACAAAATATTGTTTAGTGTTGTATGTATTAACAGTGAACACCTGCTCACGCTGAGAAATCAACCGCATCTACGTGGCCATAAATACACTCTGACGAAACCGCGATGTACTGGCCGAGTCAGACAGTGTTTTTTTAAGTACAAGAGTTGTTAACATATGGAACAATTTACCTGCTGACACAACAGACTTTAGCAGTCTGCACAAGTTTTGCGCATCAGTTAGTACAAGCTACTTGCTTAGATTTTGTACAGTTTATTTTGAGTGATTCCATCACGGTTTGAACGTTTTCCTTCAGTGCGTCTTATAAGTAATATGTTTATTGTTTTAATCAGTGTCTTAGCAACCTGTAAGTGGCTTTTAGCCCTTTGTTGTTTATTAAATTTGATTTAATTTGATTTGAAATTGGTCAAGATGGGCTCACGCAGCAGCCCTGCTTTGAAAACGTCTGCTTCGAAGTTGCAACAATCATTACACTGAGCAGTCGGTGATGAAGTCGTGGTTAGATTACAAGTCCTTCCCTCAGCGGTAATCAATGAACTGTGCACGCACAACGCACATCAAGTCTCATTACGTTTTGCGCTAATGACTCTCAACCGGAAGTATGCGTGCATGGGAATAGAAATCAATCAATCAATCAACCCACTTCCCATGAGATTCCCATAGAAATTGGAATAAGATTGTTGCTTAGAATGGGAACGGGGCGGGGATGTGGATTAAATGTGATACGAATGGGAGCAGCATTTTTCAGAATCGCATATCCATTTCCGTCTCATTATTTTCCTTTCTTTTTCTTTGCTCTATTTACGTCAAACAGTATACGATTGTCAATTCATTATTGGGTGATATGGTTTCAGTGTATTTATTTTATTTACCTACGCCGACGTTAGTCGAGGGCTATAGAGTTTTATCTCCTTCTGTCTGTGTGTCTGTCCGATTTTCCGCATGATAACTCTAAAACCGATGCAGCTATCACCAAACGCAACAGAGACATGGTCCATCATGAGTCATCACATCACATCACATGGAGAAAAAGGAAGCAGGTTTCAAAGGCCTCTGTATCCGAGAAATAGTGACTAAATAATAATATTACTAATTCATAAAATATTACACTATACACTACATTGCGTATTAAAACCAATACGGCGCAGTGCTGTCAGTGCCTGGTGACCCATATGGAATGGAATATGAGCAGACTGAATTGAAAACTGAAAATAAGTAACGCGGCAGATAACGCTGACGTCACTCAGTCGCAGGCACATGACACTAGGTATCGTCGAATGCAGGAAGTAAACAGCTTGTGCGTCAGTAAAGTAAGTTAACAGTTGTGTTACCTGTCGAGTACACCGACGAGATACGCTCTCTTCAAGCCTATATTGCAGTGCGTCCCCAGATACACTGCAGCCCGTCTAGTTTGAAGCTGCATTTACCGTCACATTTTCTGTTTTTATTTCACTGATATGTAACGCACAGAGTCGACCAGACGTACCGATACTGACTGGGGCATTACCCACGCGGTTTTTACTGTAGTTCATCTATCTGTCCGTCTGTTTTCAGCACGATATCTAAAAAAACCGATGCAGTTAGGATCACCAAACGTAACACAGAAATGTTCCACTATGAGTCCTAAAAATCCATTTATTTCGGGGTCAAAAAGTTAATGATCAAGGTCACGCACACGAAAACAGTTCCGGCGTGTGTTTTGGCACTCTTGTGAGTGCTGACTTCTTCTATAGTACTGTCATTATTACGCTCGCCGCGTCCATAGTGGAAAGCGTAATGCAACGGTTTTGAGTCCGTCCGTCTATCCGTCTGTCTGTCCCGTTGGCATACACACTGTGACTACCTGTGAGCATGCCAGACGGCCAGCGTAATTGGCCTAATTTTCGGCCCGACAGTAAGGAGGACGTACATTCTTGTAGGCTTATTGTTTAGTGTCTGCGCGTTTCTGAGACGCGACGTTAAGACAACGCGCGGTCTATAACGAGCTTTTATTACTTCCGCCACTCTTCGCGGGTTCGGTTTGACCGATGTTTCTTGGTCTGTCTGTTTGTTAGCGGAATAACACGAAAAGTCATGGGCGGATTATAGACCAGAAAAATGTTCATTAAATTTTGAAAGTGGTCCGGAATATATCTCGATCGAAACTCGTGGATATCGTAAATTTACCTGCCGGTCAACAAAACATCACCCAAAGATTCGAAATGCGACCAAATTTGCAACGACGACACTACTTTCACTTTTGTTTTCTAATTGTAAGTAAGTAACATATATTTTCTGTGCATTGACGACACTGTGCCTATTTCAGCGTGGCGTGCATGACAAGGTATGAGCTCTAACGAGCCGAGTGCCGTCTGTGTCCGTGTTTTGTGTGGCCTAGAAAACCTGACCTCTGACAGTTTGAGTCATAGCTAGAACACGAGATACGAGCTACATGCACGCATGATGTGAGTTTTGGGGCAGGTGAGGTAGTTTGTGGCGGCTCGGTAGTCTCGTGGTTAGGGCGACGGACTTGCGACTCAATGGTCGTGACTTTGATCCCCACTATCGGTCGGTTGGCACTGGGATGGGTAACATAAACGTAATACACATTATATGCAAACATCGTGTGGTAAAATCTCAGCTGAACTCACTCGATTTTGTGGCAAACCGATTTATGATGAAACTTTTTAACACTAACAATATGCAAATTATAGAATTTTGTTGTGAGCAATTCAAGTTCATTCTCCCTAGCCGTCAGATAGCCAACCACGTAATAAATTTATTAAATCTGACAGCAAACGTACCAACTTGCTAACTTTCATTAATGTGTACATCACGGCTTGTACGGTAGTACAAGCTGTTGTAAAAGCGACTAGCCAAAGTAATGGGAAAGGCCAAATTTTGACCCCTTCGGGGCTCCGAAACCCCTGAACGGATTTCGATGAAACTTAAAATATATAACCGGGCCGCGGGTATGACCACACATGCAAATCCATGTGGCGCAGCGACAACGTGGGTGGTCTGGGCGAACACGTAAAAAAACACGTGTTGTGGTTTCTAAGGTATACCTTTTTAAAAATTTTTTTTTGCTTTATACTTCGGCTCGCGCCGAGCGCGCAAATGTGGACCGATTTTGACGATCTATACGTCATACGACGTGTTTCCGCCCAAGGATGTGCCTTTTGGGGGTCTCGTTCATACTGCTCCCCATTTTGGGGGCAAA
>Ga0209780_1005072_pt1 | contig 10314 bp, 4 predicted proteins | sample WorMetexBAHAMAS2_FD_187384 | JGI IMG/M metagenome (GOLD analysis project Ga0209780, IMG submission 187384) | Marine gutless worms symbiont microbial communities from Max Planck institute for Marine Microbiology, Germany - Inanidrilus exumae... | ecosystem: Host-associated > Annelida > Digestive... | reverse complement strand
ACAGAAAGCCGTTGCCGAGTGTCAGCAGAAGCTTGCGGCGTTGGTCCAGCAAGCGCAGCAGGGTCAAGGCATGGGCGGCGGTGCAGGTCGCGGTATGCGGCTTGGTGGCGGCGGCTTGGACCTCTCGGCCGGCATGGGCGACTCGGAGATGGCGCGCTACATGCGCACGCAGCGAATGCAGATGCCCGGTTATCGCGGCGCTTCTGACGACATGATGAGGGCCGTGATGATGGATGGCGGCGGCCGCGGCGGTGGTCCTGGCGAAGACGGAGGCTTCTTTAGCATGTCGGCAGGCGCCGGTTCCTTTGCGCCGTTTGCCCGCCATCCTCAGAACGCACTCGGCATGAGCAGGGGACCGGAGAGGATGGGCGGAGGTCTGTGGCAGTCAGAGCAGCTGCAGCCTGGGGCACTGGAGAGCCTCGGTGTTGGAAGTCCGATGAGACAGGGTATGTTTGACACCGGCGTGCGAGACAGAGGCGCAGACTTGAAGCCGTTTGATGGCAGGGGCGATGAAGACCTCATGTTTCTACCCGCTCGTCCTCCCATTGAACAGCTACCACAGCCGCAGCCGCAGGACACGAGTGTGAAGAAATCTGCTGACGAGAACCGCGACAGTGGCGAGTCGAAGCCGCGCGTTGTCAGGTTTGCTGACGAGGAGCCGGCAAGACAGCCCAGCACCAAACCGCCTCCAGTTCCATCGACGTCCGCAAAGACATGCAGTGTCTGCCAGCATACTGAACAAGGTTATGTCCTGTACAGCTACGCGCATTTACTGTTTCTATGCCTTCGCCACTCGACACCGACACTCTCGACAAGCATTATGTTTCGTCTCCACTCCAGACAGATATTGTTACCACGATATCTCATGAACGGTTTGAGCAATCTCGATGAAACTTACAGGGAATATTCATTAGCTCCTACTGATGACCTGATTATAGATATCCAAGATCAAAGAAATTCAAAGGTCAATGTCACAGCAGGACGTCGAGGTGGCGAAGGCATCCAGCCTCCAGGTCGACGCTGGGGTGCCAAGTCCGTCTTCTCGTTTGTCTAGTTATCGTTGAGCTTTATCAATTTAGCCATGTGGAAACGGCGACAAGCTAGCGTAATTCAGGATCGGGCAACATTTTCTAATAATGGTGTGTCTGAGACGTCGCCAGGTGTCAGAGGTTGGGGGGCATTGCATAAGTAACATACGGGTGTGGCGACAGGATCATCTAGTAATGTGTGGACCTCCACCCGCTTGCAGCCGGAAAATTATCTCAACGAATTTGCTGCGATCTCAGGATCCAGTTTGGAGACGGTTGGGAGGGGAAACTGTCCCAGTTTGCCCCTCCCCCGTGGCAACGCCACTGGACTGTGGGCATTTGCTGCATAATGTATTCACCTTTAATATGAACAGAACAACAAAGAACAATAATATGGTCAGAGTTTGACGAAAGGCGGCATCACAGAGGAGACAATGTAACATGACACCGACCAGTCTGGAGCATTGCAGTCGGCTGCAGCAGTCCCGCTGTCATGCCGTTATTGGGGATTAAATGACCCCTTTGCTACACACGGCCGCAGCAGAGACTCCCAATGCTGTTCAATTGGCCGGACAAGCCCCGAAATTGCCCCTTCCCCGGAGGTGATCTTAACCCCATCTAATACATGGTTCCTTGGGTCCACAAGAGTCAGCCGCCTCAAACGGCATCTGGATCGGTTCATCCGTTTGGCACAGTACATCCGTGTGACGAACACCGAGACAGACAGACACACGCACACACACACATACCACGTACGTGCGACATCTGTAGCAACGAGCCACATCCATTTAATGCGATGCGGCCTCATGACAGCAACGACGGCGTGCGCCCCAGCTTGTTGATGGCTGACGCTGTCACCATCAATTTTCACTTGTCAGACGGCTGATAGCTTTGAATAAGAAATCCGGCAGGACTTATGCCATTTCTGTTCTGTTGAATTCACAGTTCGGCGTTTGGTATGTTAATGAAGTCAACAGTTGGTTATATCAAAAACTTTGCGGGAAATGACGTGGACGTTTGCGTGCGTTTGTCGGGCGGAAGGCGAGGCAAGCAAGCCGTGTCAGCACGCGTTCTGCGTGTCGTGCGTCCAGCAGTACTTCATCGACGGTCAGCGCCGTTGTCCAGTCTGTGGCATCGTCGACGATGGCGCCCAGCAGCAGCCAGGAGCCGCCACTCAGCCCGACGACGGCGTCATGATGGTTACTTACGACAACGCGTTCCGACTACCTGGCTACGAGACTACATCACGCGGAACAATCGTCGTCTGTTACAGCTTCCCACCCGGACTACAGAAGGCAACTAAACTTGGCTGTTTCGTATGTCTCAAAGTCTTCACTGAAAATCAGCCAGTTTTGTCCAGCGATTTTAAACGAGACCGAGACCAATATGGCCTCGAGACCGGCCGAAATTAATATGTTGGCCTCTAGATCGAGGCCGAGACCAACATTTTGCCGTTGATACCGACATCCAAATTATGGTCTCGAGATCGAGACCAAACCCTCGAGACGGAGACCAAAATTTTGGTTTATAAGTCTGGTCTTAATTGAGACTATCTCTGGTTTTGCCAAAAAACCCGGAGATGTGAAGGCCTCGAGGCCAGTAATTTTGGCTCCGGCTTCGTAACCATTGGCCGGCCTCAGGACAGTGTGGTTTCGGCCTTAAAAGTTTTGGCCTCGAACTTGAACTCAGTATCCTGTAATTACGGAACTCGGCGAACTTGGCTATGGAGATTATTCTGTAGCAAAGGAACAAGCATCTTTTACGGTGTTCTAGACCTTTCCTTGCCAGCAAACCAGCAACTCTCCGGCTGCTTCTAAGCCACCCCCAAAGGTGTCACACACAATGGCCATTACCGAGCAGTATTTCAGAATATGGAAGGCTCTGATGAACTATCAAAACAACTATCATGAACTCTAGCAGTTTCGACCAAAAAGCCAAATCATCCCTACTTGCCAAACTCTGGTATGACTTCTCGATCACTGCTTCAGCCTTTATCTGAGCGTTTCTTCTCTGTAACTGCGACTTCTCCTCCACTTAATAGATTCTCCCACAGCGGATTCACCACAATACAGCGCTGAACACACACGACCGACATTGTCTCAAGTACAGTATATCATTTTCTTATAATGCAATTATAACATACGAGTTATGAAGTGACCTGAATGTCATTAGATTTTTAGAGACCGAGATTCATCTGACACTAACTGGCATTTTTGTTGAAATGATAGGTGTACAGAATTCACAGGTTGCGTTTAAAAGTAAGCAGTCCAAAAGACGTTCATAATTCTGATGCGTCAGTCATTAGCCTCAGTCTAGAGTATTTGACCTTAAACCTTCTGGCCACAGCCTCGATTGTTTGTCCTTGTTTAATACCTCTGACTATACCTCATCACTTGCTAAATTGTACGTTTAGATGTTTTCGTTATCGTTTGGCTAGCCTGGCTTGCCAGTGTTGATCATACCAACAAAAACTGTGCATTGCTGCTTGCAGGATTTTCAGCCAAATCCCGGACGGAAGTACAGCGGCGTTTCGAAGACAGCATTTTTTCCGCTGACGACAGAAGGGTCGAACGTCGTTGACCTGCTGCAAAAAGCATTTGACAACCGACAGGTGTTTGCTATGTCACCAAGTTCAGATGGCAGTTCCGAGGAAATCACCTGGAATGGCATTGATCACAAAACCAATATATATGGTGGACCAAAGAAGTAAGGAATACAGTGTACTGTACGCTTTATAACGCCAATGATTGTAGCTTTGTGCTTAAAATGTTTAACTAAACAAATATTTTAAAGAAAACCTACTAGCAACACTGTGAAAACATAAATTGCAGAAATATTACAATCAGCATTGTCTGTGTTGTGTGCAGATATGGTTATCCAGATCCAATTTACATCAAGCGAGTCCAGCATGTACTGCACAATAAAGGATTTCACTAATTTTCTGTCATCTTAACCAGTCATTAAGACCTCAGCGTTTCTGCTTGCAGTGTTGGGCTTTTGCTTTATGATTACTAAGTACTAGTATGAGTTAACTGAAACTGTAAAGGAATTTGCACAATAGGGCATGTAAGTTAATGCAATGTCTAGTTTTTAACTTCCAGTATCAAACACTGCAGACAAGACCACTTACATAAAATTTTATTATTAATCAGTGATAATTCATTACTGATATTTTTATTATTACTTCATTATTATATAACAATTTGTAAGTATTACTAGTTACATTATTTTATTTTATTACTAAATCCAGTTATATTATTTTTGCCTTTTTAGGGAGCTGAAAAAGCTGGAATGTTTTGCATGAACTCCTGTGGATACAGCCAAAATGTGTATTTTTGTGTGTTTTATCCACCGATCGGTACATGGGAACCAACAGTTAATTACAAGTCAATAAAAGTGGATTTGCGATAAATAGTATTTTCTTTACTAACACACAGCTTACCAAAGCTTTGCAGATGACATAATACTTCTGACTTTGTGTACATATGCATTAAATTTCTAGTACGTGTAACTGAAAGACCTGTGGCTTTCATTAACATACCATGTACCATTAGCTGTAACGATGCTCTCGTATACTGTGACAGCACAATTACAATTGACAGTATGTACTGTAGCTTAGTACAGTGGAGACTGCATCTGATGTATGAACAATCATGTGGTGGTAACTTACACTGCATCTCAATTGAAGCAAGGTCAAAATTTAAAGGCCGGTTTTTCACCACAAATTATTAATCTCCCATTACTGTTAATGGGAGATTAATATGCGGTGGAAAAACCGGCCCTACATCTATTTAAATACAGTGTAACAGAAACATACATCACTTTAACCACACTAATTTACTATTTATTTATTGAACATCTCTGCACAGTTTCAACATAATATACAGCCTATTTGCTACGATATAAAGAATTTAAAAAGTTGAAACTTGAAAACTTCAGTTTCCATTATGTGAACACCCATTGTTTACTGAACTACAATGTGTCCCAAAATGTCCACCTTTTTATTTTTTTTAATAACTCTGTCAAAATTTAAGATAATTTGACAAAAACTTACAAATTTGATCACTTCACCTGTCAACTGTAGCCACTTTACCTTGGGCAATCCAAAAAGTCAACAATACTACTAATACATACTTCTTGATTCCCAGATTCACGGTCATGAGATTCAGACCTAAGCTATTAAGGCGGCCTTGTATCTTGCAAGATGAATTCTGAGGTAGCACATACAGTATGCCAATTAAGTCAGCAGCAATTGTAATTTTTAAGTTTCACAAGGTCGTACAGAAACATACTTAAGGTGAGGTGAAGAATCTTCATAATATTCGTGTACAAAATTTCCTCAGGAACATGACAGTGAAAGAATTTTGGAAATCAGTTTATATTTGCCAAAGTTATGACCAAAAGTCAAGTGTAGGCCTATTGTTTTTTAAAGACACAGCGTAGTAATTAGTGTTAGTTAAAATGACGTGTATCTGTTAATGTTGCATTTGAACGGATTCGAATTATGAACTTATTTCAATTGTCAGTGTAAATATTACACAAATTTGGAGTTTGATATGACTATTTCAATAGCTATACTGTTGTTTGTCTCTCTTGTTTGTCTCATTTAATCTGAAACAGTTATACAAATCAGTGGTGTGTTGACAAATAAAGCGCGGTCCATTATCCTTGCACTCGTCATGTTGAAACTGTTCGCCTAAATATTATTATCCTGCTCATGCATTGTTAGCTCTCTGAAAAGCAAACTTTTCACTGTGAAATGATTGAAAATACAGCAAGTACATGATCAGATAAACACAGGCTGATCACTGCTGACAGCTGAATAGATAAAATTAATTCAATTCTGTCAAGAATTGCCTCTCATCACTAACAGAAATGCAACAGAGATTTTCAAATAACGTTACACCGCCAAATGCAAACAGCAAGATTCTCTATTCACTGTTTTCTATCATCATCTGATGAATCAGATCCAGTATTCTCTACAGAACTTTCTGAATCAGATAATGTTCTGGCAGTATCAGTGTTCAACGCAGTTTGTGTCTCGAGGTCTTTTAGGTGCTTCGTCACTTTGTGCAGCTTGTCTAGGTCTTTGAGTGAAACCTGACCAGAACCTCGCTTTGCTGGCGGAGCCTACAAACATTCACCGGACAGCGAATGACAGTCACGCCACGTTTCACCATCAGCCCACACAACAGTAATTACGTTTTTCAAAAACGCAGCCATCTCTCGAGTGGAATACCTTGTTCAATCAAAAATGACTCACTCAACACTGTGCAGATACTATGCTACATAATTTTCCATAGTTTCACGACTTTACATGCACACCATAAACCACAAATACAAAACGTAGTCAGAAGCATGCAGCGGGACACATCTGCATGCATACATCATAAAGCGAGTCTTCTCACACAAAACACACAACCGTTTTATGGAAATTATGTGGGACAACTTGCATTAGCCGGCATCATCATCATCTCATCATCATCATCACCGACAATCATCATCTGAGTATTTAGTGCACCCACTACAAAAAGGACATAAGTGCATTACAGTAGTCAGTGGAAAACACAAAATCAAAGAAGTCCGACATAGCCAGATAAGAGTTAACATAAAAATGATAATTGATTCATTTAACGTTTTACGTCCCACCTGACAAAAATAGGTCATTTTGGAGACGTTCCTCCCAGCCAATCTCTTGGCTTAGTACTGAAAAACTGAAACAAGCACAACAAAAAACAAAACATGCATCCATAACAAAATATACTACAACATAAAACTAACACAAAAATAAAGCTAGGTTTGGTCACCTCCTACGACCTCTTGCCTGGAAACGGAACGTGTCAATTCGGGAAGAAGTAGATAAATAAGTCAGGAAGTAAACGAGTAAGGAAGTAAATAAGTAAGAAAGAAAGCATAAGGAAAGAAGAAAGTAAGAAAGGAAGGAAGGGAAGAAGGTAGTTAGGTAAACACACAAGCAAACAATTTATATAGCGTCGAAATCAATACATGAATCATGATGCATTACCGCCCTGGAGCCCATATGTGGCAAATGCTAGCATAAAAAGTGTATCTTCAGCTGCTGTCTAAATTCCACTGCCATGATGCACAGTTCTCAGGCAGTGCGTTCAATGTGGAGGGACCTGCGTGTTTAACGACCGATCAGTAATGTAAGTATGTTACCTGCGACTTGTCAGGCTTCCAGCCAATAAAGTAGAGAATCTGAAACACTGCTGGAACACCGTCTTCATTACCATATTTGTCTACACAAACAACATCATGATTAACAGTCACGGATGTGGTGAAATTTCCTAGAATTTAATTAAATTAACAGATAGGAAAACTAAGTCCTGTCACGTCACTCCCATCCTCCGCTCTCTGCACTGGCTCAGAATCACTGTATGCATCACTACAAGTTCCTCTCTTACCTACAAAGTTCACGTAATTACCCAACCTTCATAACCTCATCTCCATTCAACGTCCTCACAGTACTTGCTCTTCATCCGTCGTTAGTCTTGCTCGGCCACTTTCATCATCCTTTCTAAAAATAACTGATCACTCCTTTCTTTATGCTTCACCATGTCTCTGGAATCAGCTCTCTTTATCTCTTCGTCAACCTCATTCTGGTACCAGTTCCTCCATTCCTGACTCACCCATTCCTTCACCCAACACTTCTTCCTCTTCTGTTTCACCACTCTGCTCATCCATAACTCCCTCTCTTTCACTCCCAGCTTAAAACCTACCTGTTTCACAAATATTACAGCCCGTAGTTTTATTTCTTCCTCCCGGACTGCCTTCATGGACTTTTGCCCGGACCGTTTCTTCTGAGCTACTCATTTTTTGTTTTTAGTTTTCCTTATTTTTCGTTTCTGTCCGCGTGCTAGACTAAGCTGGCCATATCGTCAGCCTTTGAGCGCACGTAAATATATGGTATCATATTGTATCGTAATAACTTGCATCGAATTGGTTCATATGCTTTGGCATTTTATACATAAAAAACATAAATAAAAATGTTGCTTTTTGAAATTTCTGTTCTTCAAAACCATGGTGGCAGATTGTTCAGCAAAGCGCAAAACTGTCTTCAGTGGCTTTTCAAAACTCATATGAAAGATCAGCTTCAAACTGCATAGCATAGGTACAATGAATAACCCTGTTATAAACAGTGTTCAGTATAAATAATTATTACCGCAACAATTTTACTGTAGAGATAAAATCACAGTAACAGGACAACTTAAACAAATGAGACTAACTCGTTAATTATACCTTTGTAAATGGCTGCAGCAGCTGCAAGTGTTTCTCTATGAATCGTTAGCTGTCGGTTCCATGCACAGTTGTTTTCACCCATACCTGCACACAAAGTGTATTCATCTTACTTGCTGCATATTTAAATACCTGCAAGATGAAACCGTAGAACATTATAATTACACTCATGTTGCATTTTGGCCTTTAAATTTATTATATTTTGATGATAAATGCATAGTATGTCAACATTTTGAAAGTAGCATTATTTGTGTCACATGTAAGATGGTGCTGTCAATTCGAGCTAGCAATGAGCCAGCATGTAAAAGTTCAGCGTTTTGGTGTCTGCTGTTTACGACCTTTCTCAGCAATTTTCTGAGACTTGTAATGTAATGTAATTTAGCAACTTATATAGCGCTATAGACAACACAAACTGTCCTGTTGACTTGCGAGGTTACTGCACTGAACCCTTCAAATATAAACAGTGCAGAGTTTGTCACTGTTTAAACCACATGGGCTGCTCTAAAAGATTTTCAAGAATGTGCAAACACACATGCATCACATAATTGCAGAAGAACACTGCAAATGTAACAGTTATTCACAGGACAGCTTCACATGCTGCTGTTAATGTATGATTGCCACTCATGTATACTTGCACTTTTATGTATATTACTAACCTTTTAGATCCTCCAGCAACTCGAACACAGATGGGTAGTTAATGACAATTTCATCAAGATCCTACAAAAATAATGCAATATATCATTAACAAAGTTATGCCATTAATCTATTAGATGCATATTGACAGGCATTATGACAAGACTTCTATCAAATACTAGTACCCAGCTGCTGTATATCTAGTAGTGCTGAACGATTCGCGATTCGAATCTATTCGCCGATACGTTTTAAGCAAATCTATTTGAATCCATTCATTTTTGAATTAAAATGGAATTTCATAGCAGCGTCGCTGGACTCGGCATTGTCATGTTTTCTTAACTACTGTGTAATTTACAGTATCTTTGTGACTGTCACGTACAATACAAAGCTTACCTTGTTTTTAATTAAACTGACAGGGGTGCCTGGCTTACCCAGGTTCAGGCTGTGCGTGGTCTTCCTCGCCTGCATGCACCTGGCATTGTTGCTTGCATTATCTCTTTCCTCAGGCAACACCCTTGTTTCCTCATGGTGTGACCATATTATGCTAGCTTTCTTGCTTTGACAGTGTCTAACAATTCCCTCTTTACTCCAGCTTCGTTAAGAACCCACTCATTTGTTTTCTTTCGGTCCACGAAACCTGCAGAATCTCTCTCAGCCCTTTCATCTCAAAGGCATCAAGTTGTGTACAGTGTCTCAAAATAACAATACACTCGACTTTTGATTATAACTACGGCAAATCTAGACCAGTTTTCAAAATCCTTTCACTGTTAGATTCCTGAGGAAATTTTGTACACCAGTATCATAAAGGTTCTGCATCTCACCTTAAGTATGTTTCTACACTACCTTGTGAAACTTGAAAATTACAAATGCTGCCGATTTCAATAGCATATTCCATGTGAGACCTCAAAATTCATCTTGCAAGATATGAGGACACCTTAATAGCTCAGATCTGAATCCTATGGCTACAAAATCTGGAAAAGGATGTAGCAGTGCTCAGAAGAGGATCCATGATGTCAACGAACTGAAGCAGTGGATTATTGACGTGTAACATTCGCTGCAGCAGACAGTCATTGATGAAGCTCACGTTGATCAGTGAATGGTGTAAACGTCTGCACGTTGTGTTTGTATCAGAGATGGACTTTTTCATCACTTGCTTTAACTTTCAGACTATGGATCAGGTAAGTGGACTGCAGTAATTATTAACCGGCAGCATTGCGCGCAGCGCAAAGTGCCGGTTATTTAATTTACTCAGAGGCCGATTTTGAGGATTTTCGCCCCGCAGGGGCAACGATAAGGGTATAGGACCCTTAAAACTGAAAATTTTACTGATATTTGGCCAAAATGTGGAATATAAACGCCCCGCAGGGGCGTATCCCTTGTGCGATTTTCACAAAAT
>Ga0209780_1005071_pt1 | contig 10317 bp, 5 predicted proteins | sample WorMetexBAHAMAS2_FD_187384 | JGI IMG/M metagenome (GOLD analysis project Ga0209780, IMG submission 187384) | Marine gutless worms symbiont microbial communities from Max Planck institute for Marine Microbiology, Germany - Inanidrilus exumae... | ecosystem: Host-associated > Annelida > Digestive... | reverse complement strand
TAGCAGATGCTAAAATTCAAGACTTCATGCGCAGTACTTGCCAATCTATCGTCTAATTTGTTAAACGAAGTAGGTTTGTCTCTTTTTCGGTATTTTGAAGTAGGCCTACGTGTGTGCGATATCGTCCTTAACAAGTACGTTCGCTATCTCATCTCCTGATGAGTTCTTGTTGAGATATGCGAGCGGACATACACTCTGATCACAATAATTCCTATGGGAATGCAAAGTAATGACAAGTAGCAACTATTTCGTCACGTGATATTCTATGAAAAACATTCCCTAAAAGCAAAAATATTAATGAATGCAAAATTATCCATATCGGTTTACTCTTTCTTCTTTTCTTTTTTCAACTTATTGGTTTTTTATTGATTGTGTGTGTACTGTTTAGCCTTAGTCCTTTATTTTTTTATTGTGTACTACTGTACGATCTTAATAATAATAATTATTATTATCATTATTATTATTATTCCTACTTATTTCTGAGCAGTATAAGTGCAAATATTTCTGTCACTTGTACTGCCTATGGCAGACACAACAACAGCTAGAACACTTTTACAGCTGATACAACAAACAACGTAGTTTGCCATACTGCATTCTGAGCCACTAACTTCCCATATAGACATCACTCCTTACTTGTACACTTACATAATCACCAATCAGTTACAGGTATGTCCAACATTGAAGTTTCAGTAAGAAAATAGGCCCGTGCAATAGATCCCGAGCGCTTGTATTATACCATTTCCAAAACTATACCAGTGCCTATGGTCACCGATACAGGTTGTAGATTGTTGTACGCAGAGGCAAAAACGGCAGCTAAATCACTTAATCCATTCCCTGCTCTTATTTAATTTATTTAAAAACTTAGGAGTGCATATAATACAAAATTATACAACATGATATAGAAACTAACATAAAAATACGTATAATGTACTCCACGGTGTACACAGGGCATTAAAACGCCACTAACATGACACCGCAACAAAAAATACACACAAAGAAACTCAAAAAAACATAAAAACGGATTAAAGTTAAAATCTGTACTGCAAGTAATCTGTTAGGTCTACACGTGCCAGTGCATTTCTAAATTGTTTCAAGGAAGTAGCACTAGTAACAGTTGATGGCAAATGATTCCAACATGAAACACAACGGTGAAAAAAATTATTCTGATAGGCTACAGTACGACAGAAGGGGGCTGAAATGTGAAAATCACCTATAGATTCTTGTCATCAGCTTTGTTGACTACTAACAAATATCAGAAGTGTTGACATCACAAACAAAGCAGGTTAGCTATCATGACTGCCAGGACGTCAACCGAACTTTGACCAGTCAGACTATCTGATACAACCTAATTCAGAGACACAGCTCAAGTTCAGTGTTTCTACTAAACTGTCAAAGTGCACAATGCTGATGCATCAAAATACACAACCAACGATAGAAGTGCTGTGCCATGTATTAAATGGGGGGGGGGTCAGCGATCCCCCAGATCCCCCATGGAAAGGGTCACTTTTCAGGGTGACACGTGCTAGTGCCTATGCATATGTGTACTGCGTACGCTGGGGACGAATATGCCTGCCCACCACATGAACAACGAATGCATTCACCTCCAAGAGGACTGACAAGACAAGTCGGTGATGCGGCCTCTTGCCAAATTACTGTGTACAATTGTTTCAAACTGCTTCTCATTGATTTTTTAAATACATACTTGCTACTTAAACAACATTTTCGCAAAAAGGAAAACGTTGGCAAATTTAAAAAACGCTAAGAAAGAAAACATAAATTGTTTTAAAATGTACAAACGATTTTAAATCTGTGCTGCTTTCAGTTTTATTTAACCGGCCCACTTTTTACCGCGCGACGCTGTGCTAGCGCGGTATGCTTGTGTCTGTCCGTCTGTCACAAGTCAGAGTTCTACCAAGACGGCTAAACTTACGATCACGCAAACAACAGGGACGCCAAATACAGGCGGGGGTACCCCAATAGGTTAAAATCGGCGATTTTCGACCAATATCTCGCCATATCTCAGAAACTGTCCAAGATAGACACATAGTTACTGCGTGCTATAGAAACTGACATCAAGTTTTGCACAGTGACAGACACCAACTTGGCAGAAATGTTACTGTAATACTGGCATTTCGATTCACCAACCACGAGACTACCTCAGTATAATATTAATCAATGGAGACGGAGAAGTGATGGAAAATAACGTCGTCTTTTAGCTACCTGTGTAGTTGCAGCCGCGCTCGTCAGATCCATCTAGGCAATGAGGAGTACGATCGCAGTGCAGCAGTTTGTTAATACAGACGCCGTCCGATAGGCACATGAATTCTGATGAAGGCTCACACGATGGCTCACCTGGACAGAACAGGCAATCACACCAATACATGACGACTTCTGGGAGTGATGGCTCAACAGGTAAGGCACTGGACTAGTGACCACAGAGCTGGCAGGTTCAAGCTCCGACCGTTCTGCTGTTGCACACTGGCCGCGTTCACACACGCGCGAACCTGTTCACCAAGCAGTAGAAACTGGACAAGGACGGTGACGCCCTGAAGCTGGGAAGGTAACCGCGGGCCTGGCAGACAGTAACGGCAGCTTACTGCTGGGTTTATGAGTAACGTCACCTGCGAGCTGTCTGCCGCAGAAACCGACTGAGTGACTGCGCGTTAAGGTTTTACGCCCACTCAACATAAAATACGGCATTTCAGAGACGTTCTTCCCAGCCAATCTCTTGGCTTGGTCAGTACTGCAGAAAACAAAACCCAACACCAAAAAAGCATACAGTCGGTTAGTTATTAGTTGGAGTTTAACGTCCCCTTTCAGCACAAATATGGCTACATCAGAGACAAAAGGTCAGGGGTGGACTGGAGAGCTATCCGTACCCAGTGAAGGAAGGTCAGCGATATATTGGCTGCCTTTTTGTTCAGCAGCCACCCAAAAGGGAAAGGGATCGAGAGGCTCATTTAAATTACTACGCTAGCGCCTACAACAGCGGAAGACAACTATAGCACCGCAAGACTAAATAAACCAAATACAACAAAACAATCTTAACTAAATCTTAACTAAGCAATACAGATGACACAAAATAAACATAACAAACTAAACCCAGGTTCGGTCACCTCCTACGACCTCCGGCCTGGTAATGGAGTGGGACGATTCTGGTAGAAAGGGAAGGGATAGACAATACAAGAAAATAGGTAAAGCGAATAGGAAATAAAAAGAAAAAACGAAAAAAGTAAAAAAGAGCAAAAGATGAGGAAGTAAAGGGGCAAGGGAGGACCAAAGGCGGAAAGGGGTACCCCGGCCCCACGCGGGGTCACAAAAGCATACAACAAAGAAATAAAAATATGTAAGCTAACACAAAAATACAGACAATGCTTAACCTAAACAAACACATAAAAACGCAATATAAACCTAAACCAAAAAGCAAATTTAAGAACTGTTAACATGTGTGTGCATATCATTGTGCACAACTGTTGTATGCATCACAAAATAAGAACAATTCTGATTATTTTCCCTCCTAACCTCCAGACAATCATCATAGCTCTGACGCTGCCTACTGGAGGGGAGGGATGATAACAACACCGGCCACTGCGGTCGTTAGGACCATGGGATTACCTTTATCTTACACAAAGACTACCACCACCACCACTATTACCACTACTACTGTTACTTTCTGTTTTCGTTGAAGCAGCCTATTTTTCAGAACGTATTCCACGTGAAGCAAACCAGGCGTTCGAAACTATGGTGATCATTTCCAACCATGCAGTGGTCACGTGGCATAGCGACACGACTGTCAACTCATCGAGGCTCAATACTGGGTGATGTCACTGCTCAAACTGACCACGTTGTCCACTGTTTTCTTCACGCTTATCTGGGTCACATGTCACGTGACGCGTAACGCACACGTTGCAGCATTACTTTCAAAGGTAAAAAGACAAAGGCGTAGATCTGTACGGCGCTTGATTATGAAACACATCTCTAAAGCGCTTAGGATGGCACGTGTTAGAAGGGATCACACAGTTTTACCTGCCATCCACACGTTTATCCACGAATGGAATGAGTCGTCCTGTCTTTACTCCCAGCCGCAGAGCATCGCCGCACTTTGGCCGGTACCGGTGATACTCATTTCCCGTCCCACAGAGAGTAGGAGGCTGGGTGAATATCTCGGCAGCAAACTGGTCGGACCAGTCTCTGTCGATCTGATGAAATTGAGTGACGCCGAGATTCCACTAACACTGGTTAGACCATTTTGCTCTGGTTGATCTGATTCACGTCATCGATGGAGATCTGAGCTGGATCTCTTAATCTACCCCCAGCGTTTCGGAATGCAACCACTGAGGATAAAGTGACACAAACAACGACTTAGCATGTCTGGATCTGACCAGGCAAACGCTGTACTAACAGCTGCGCAGAAAATGTCCAGAATGTAAAACAACCAGCTCGGAAACACTGATTCTGTCTCTGTATTCTATCCGTATATTGCTGTCCTGCGTGACAGCTCGTTGTTCCGTTACGTGTATGTTGTGATCGATAAGCATGACCGTGACAACTAAACTGTAATTATTAAACCCCAACGCATACATAAGATGCGGGCTATAGTTACAGATGGAGTAGCGTAGTCTGCTTGTCTGTATGTCTGTTGGTCACGTTAGTGAGCCCTGCAAAGGGCTGAACCGATCGAGATGCCGTTTGGGGGACTGACTCGTGGCTGCAGGGAACAACGTGCTAGACGGGGGGGGGAAGGTTCGGGTTCGCGAGGGGTGAAATCAGCGATGTGGCCTTTCATCGAAATTCCTTGACCACTTGTTATTATTATTATTATTATTATAACTATAAAATCGCCATTGTAACTAATTTCAAAGCATTGAAAAAATTCCTGGTGTTCAATCTCGCTAATAACTCGGTATACAGCGTCGCGCGCGCACGTGCACACCAACAATGACAAACCGACTGCGGCACAAAATCTACCCTGTCACCTCCACGACTAAATTTCGCGACTAGAAAGCTCTCGCTCGATGTCGAACCGACCACTTTAGCACAAAGAACTTGACAAACAACCAGAAATACGTCAAGTCGCAATGTACGTCCATAAAAGTCGTCACTTTACCTAGTAAAGTACATTCAGAGCCATAAAAGTAACACTTTTCAGTCATGTGATCGTGATCTCTGATCTATATGACCACGACTTCCGAACATAACCTAGGCAGTGTCAAGACAAAGCAGCTCAACAAATATCTATATCAAAGATTGTTCGTTCCCCAGTTATTGTCCTGCACACACACCTGACCGACTTCTTTGCCCGGACCACTATATTGGTCGATAAAAATCCATTCATGACTATTCTCAGTAATCCCACTAGCAAGTTTCATCCGGCACACTTCACCTTCATTCTGTCGATAAGGACGTGACGCGTAGTGCCATCCTCACCTGTTTCACACGGCCACGGCATACAACTCCCCACGACGCTACGTTACGGACGTGAGTTCATTAACAGCTGGTGGCCGCCTTCATCGGCTCACGTCACGTCCGGGCACCTGCCTACGGCTTCGCGGTAAACGGTAAACGCGTTCAAACAGGAAACGCTCCTCTCCACCGTCGCCTGAGGGAAGGCGTAATCCGACTCGTTTGTTGATTTGCTGCCTCAGCGGAAGTCGACGTCAAAGAGTGCAGTCAGCAGCGTCATCGGCGGCGACTTTTGGTTCTCAGGAAAGCACTCAAAATCGTGCAAACTGCAGATGATACGGTGAAACATAGTGCTATCAACTGTCGACTTTCTATACACACATCAGAAGTCCGTCCGTCGCGCGGACGAAGCTGTATTACAGCTATTGTGCCCCGCCACCAAAATGGGGGCGTTAAGCATTGTTGCAATCCCTCAGTTCGTCCGTCTGTCCCATGCCTTTATCTAAAAAACGGTGCGTTTTAAAGCTATGGTTACAATAGCACACTAATAGGAAACACCAAGCTGAAAGTGAAACCAAGCGGTCAGCGTGGCCTACAGCCATCAGAAGTACACAAAACGTTCTTTAAGGCTAACAAAAATACGTCATCAGTATCTCTAAATCCAAACAAGATAGAACCATGACTACTAGTAATTTAGTAAACGTTGACAGGAAATCATAGGCTGGGTGACATTTGCCTGCCATGGTAGTACAGGTGTAGTTTCGCGTAATCACCAACGCGGTTTCTCTCCCGTTTCTTTTCTTGCTCTGCAAGAATGACGTCATCCTAATGCATATCGACCTCGCATTTCGCATCGACACACCGACCATGCTTTAAAAGTACTCCAAAGAATCCTGTGTCGAATCTTCAGTGTGACGTTTCCTTTCACAGACTGACCGGTTTCCGGTACCGGCCATCCGCTACCTGAAACCGGTCAAGGTGTCATGGATTTTCGGTACCGGTTTTTGCCGGTATCTGCTGCCGGTAACAGATGATCTGTTCTATTTTGCTAAAGAAAGTTAGCTGTGACTGGTCTATGGTGTTTGTTTACAGGTGAGCTCGCTAGTTCAGTAAGTAAGTAAGTAGGTGTAATTTATAAACGCGCACAATGGTCAACACAAAGCACAATCTCAGGCGTAAGGCAAAAAGTGCCAACGAGATTGGGAGGCATGAATTAAAATCGTGAGCAAGGTGCCCTTGCCGGCCTTGAGTGAGGGCTTTCTGGTCATCACTCTGTATGTAAATTTATTACTTGTCCAACATAATACACAGTCGTAATCGGGGTGAGTACGGTACCATGATCCGCTTGAGAAATTTTCAAATATTATTCACTGAGAACTTACAGATTCACATGCAAATGTCACGTTCAGCGGACAGACATGAGAAAACTGACATCTGAATTTAAGAATGGGGCCAGGGAAGGTGGCCGCCAGTTTGTGTCATTACGACATGCCACTGGCAGTCGTATATCACAACTGACGCCAGAAACTGGATGGATGGACTCCGAATATGCCATCCAATATACAGAAACTAATGCTGCAGTGCATGACAAACACAACTGACGCTGCAGCAGATATTACGTTATTATCACCGAGCAATCACAACACGGGTCTGATCCATCACTGACGATGATCTGTGCCAGAGATACTCAGGCAGCTGCCGCAACGCAAAACCGCGTTTACACTACACAGCAGAGCAGCTTCAGGTGCATACAGAGAAGACTAAACAGAGCACATTTTCAAACTAGAAAATGGACATCAATGCCCCAGCGTAAACGTGGATGTCTTCGCCACCATATGCTTAAGCCTGCTGTGACCCTAACCTTTAACCTTTGACTTACAAAATCTAATCAGGTCATCAGTAGATGTTAGTGAATATTCACTGCCAGTTTTATCATAACTGTTCGCGCCGTTCGCGAGATATCGTGGTAACAATGTCTAACCAGACGAACGGACGAACGGGACAGCAAATGCTGAACCCAACACTGTAGGGTGGCGAATGAATAAAACAAATACCAGCCAACCAACAGTTTTTGGCACATAGAATCGGACAAATAGTTTTCAATTTTCGCCACGCGTAATTTACTTACTTACTTTTTGACTGTGAATGTGACACCGACAGACCAATAGCACAGCTTCTGCGACGACGATGATGTGACACACAATTCGTCGTCCTTCATTTTGTGCCACATAAAACACTCGTGACACAACTCTATTGAATTGACGTTTGGTAATAGACCAATTATCAACTTATTACTACAGCAGACCGCCCTCGCTTTAGCCAGAGCGTAACTGTTTTGTGTTGTATTGTATACAACAGTTGTGCACAATGATACACACATATGTCAACAGTTGTTAAATTTGCCGTATTATGAATATTAATTGAATACTGGCTTGGCATCTAGACTTGATACCGTCTACCTACAAGTCGCCGATATTGCTAGGCTATGCTAGTAGCCACTGTAGCCCCGACCCCGACGAGCAAAAATTGTAGACTATATTGACTACAAAAACGCGAAAGCCGTAAGGTGTAAACGAGGCTTAACTTGGCAAAATTTACTGACATAGTACTGCAACAGGAACAGAATAGGAACCAGTAGTACTGGCACGTATGCACACACACGTGCGCGCGCGCCATAGCTGCCACTGTGATTATCGTTATAATATTGTCCTTCACTCAATCTGCTTTCCATAATAACGGCATACGGCGACAAGGCAGATGAACAGCTGGTATGATACTGGCATGCAACCGGATAAAATGTGGTAATACACCAATTATCAACTTATTACTACAGCAGCCCGCCCTCGCTTTAGCCAGAGCATAACTGTTTTGTGTTGTATTGTGTACAACAGTTGTGCACAATGATACACACATATGTCAACAGTTGTTAAATTTGCATGTTCATTTAGGTTCAGATCTCGTTTTTGTGTGTTTGTTTAGGTTTACCATTTTGTGCGACTCTAGTGTGACTCTAGTGTTAGATTAGATCATTTTATTTGTGTGTTGCTCGGTTTTGTCATGTTGTGAATTTTTAGTTTCTTCAGTACCAAGCCAAAAGACTTGCTGGGAAAAACGTCTCCAAAATGACCTAATCTGTGTCCAGTGGGGCATAAAACGTCAATTCGATCATCAATTTTCCTCGGTGGCGACGCCTGTGCTCAGGCTAGAATATCCTCAACACGGCACTTACATGACTTTTCGTCGGAGCCGTCAAAGCAGTCCGGATGTCCATCACACATGTCGGACGTCGGATGGCATTCGTCCGCGTCACACAGGAACTCATTCTCCGAACACCGCTCGTTGCAGTCCTGCTCATCCGAGCCGTCGGTGCAGTCCGGGATGCCATCGCAACGGTCCATCTCGAGAATACAATCCGAACCGTCACTGCATGCCACCTCACCGTCCTCGCATACCAGTGGGCTGGGAAGTCCTAAAAACAACACACACACCCACACTCACCCACCAGTCATTTTCCAGGCAAACTTGGTTTAACCGGCTGCCCCTCACCCAGCTCCCCATAATTTTCATCTTCACTTGTTCCATCCTCCAGGAAAAAACAGTCAGTTTGTCAGGTCAAGTAACTCAGTGGACTAATGAAGTGCGTTATCTCGGTGTACATATTATTAAATCACGTGTGTTTAGATGTTCACTAACTATGGCTAAAAGATCGTTCTATCGTGGTGCAAACTATATTTTCGGCAAGGTTGGTAGAACTGCATCTGAAGAGGTCACTCTGCATCTAAAGTTCGAAATTTTAAGGCGTTCCCCGACCAGCACTGTCGTTTACAGGTCACTGCAATTTTCATGTTTCGACAAAATTTCATCAACCCGACAAAATGATACAAATATGGCTTGATTTTGGCATTCCTCGTGGAAGCAAAAAGATGGAAAACGGTCAAAGAAAACCATTTTTGAAAAGCATTCATCAAAATATAACAGAATCTGCCCAATGCCAAGGCAAGCCCTTGCTCCAAATTTCCAGAAAATTATCTACAAGTTCTTTTTACAAATCCTGCAGAAAGACAGGTATCCGTTGCCACTGACACACCCGCGCGACGCGCTGCCTCATGCGCCCACCGTGTTATAAACGAATGTCGACGGTCAATGTGATAAACTGGTGACCAACGACCGTCACCAGTTTAATAGTTTATCACAATGACCGTCTACCAAAGTTGACAGCACCTGAGATTAGACCATGATGTGACAACTCATATGGTTGGGAATATGGTGGAACCAAAATTTAAATGGTTCACGTGAACTAACCACGCCCCTTTCAGGAATGATTTACAGGGATGGTTTACCATCCGTGGACTAGCACATCATACCGATAACCTATCTACCAAATTTGAAGTCTATCTCCACTCACTATGAAGATATGAAAGACAATACAAGATGTCGAAAATGGGGTGGTTTAGGATATTTAGAGTCATTCAAGGAAATAGCACCATTCAATAGACCACGTTACAAAATCCTATTAGCGTTCCATAGTCATGATGTCCCTATCTAGCAGCGTTTCTGAGATACAGTGAAATAATGCTCGAAAATCACCAATTTTAACTTACCTAACGACTATTTGGCACCCCGTTGGGAGCGCCGCCGTTGGAATTTCGCCGAGATTTTTGGCGTCAGAAAACTAAGAGTCCCTAGGCTATCGTACGGCGCTGTTTGCGTTATCCTACGTCTAGCCGTTTTGCTATAATACCGGCGTGTGACTGACAGACGGACAAACAGGTAAGCGATGACAGCTAATACTGTCGCGCGGGTAAAAAAAAACACACACAAAAATTGGCAAACTCCAGTCAAGCATCTCGTAACGTTTGCAAGGGAAATAACTGTAATCACGTGATTACAACATGATAATGGGTGAATGTTTAC
>Ga0209780_1005070_pt1 | contig 10319 bp, 3 predicted proteins | sample WorMetexBAHAMAS2_FD_187384 | JGI IMG/M metagenome (GOLD analysis project Ga0209780, IMG submission 187384) | Marine gutless worms symbiont microbial communities from Max Planck institute for Marine Microbiology, Germany - Inanidrilus exumae... | ecosystem: Host-associated > Annelida > Digestive... | reverse complement strand
AACTTCTATTTATCACCCACATTAGGAGATGATGATCACTAGAATCAAATGGCCCCATATCCTGGACTTCGCTAATTAAATCGGGTTCTTGTGTAAAAACTAAATCTAAAGTTGAATGTTTAGTAGAATTAAAAAACTAGAACAACAGTCACTGGTAAACGCATTGATTCTTAAATACAAACAGTACCATACCATATTTCGACACTTTATCAACCAAATAAAACTCCAAACCAAACCACAAACACACTTTTCTGCCACGCCCTCACCATAGATGCAGCATGCAACATGTACATCATAGACATAAACTGGGTTGATAGAGATGGGCGGTTTTCAAAATTTATATCATCATCATCTCATCATCATTTATTCGCCGTAAGAAACATAAATACATGATCGATGGTCTGCTGGATCCACGGCGGCTGTTCGGCTGGTAAAACTGGATACTCGCTCCAGCTGCCTGTATCGGTTGCATGCTTTCTGTTATACTGCAACATGTACAGCACTGAGAGAAAGGTTATGATTGATACATTGAATGATATTTTGCACTGTTCTAAAAAACACAAGTAGTGGAAACTTGACGTTACTGAAAGTTTTCTATTGGCACCATACAGTACTGATTATGTTGACTGCACCAGACATGATTCTAGAGACATCAAACAAGCACTTTTCGACTTTCTTGCAAGTGTTGACCGTCAGATATAAATCTACATATATACGCCTACCAGTTGTTATTTACTGATATGATTTAACTGATGAGATTCTACATTTTGTATTTGTTTCACCAGTTGCCTTGACTTGAACGTTCCAATCCAGAATCTACCAAGTTGTTTCCAGTACGATTGGAACTTTTCCTTTTTTGCAGTAGGCCTACAAGAGATCAACAACAACAGCTGCCTGTCGAAGACGCAAAACTACTAGTGTTGTACGTCCGTTAAGTTAGTACCAATGCCACCAACGGTATGCGGATTATGCGGACTTTCGGTCTAGCGCTCCAACGCCTTCACCGACTTCCACTTCCTCCACACCGGCCTACACTACACACTAGCCTGCGACCATACAGCCATTAACCACAACGACGACATACACCATCACGCTACCCGACAAGTTCAAGTCAAATCTCGCGTCACGTTGACAGACCGCGAATGCGGACTTCCGGTCTAACGCCCTAATTCCTTCGTTCACTCCCGTCACCGCTCCACCACCGTACACTAAGCATCAAAATGTGTCGAACTAGCCCCCAACCGACAAGACGATTCTTTATTTTCAACGTCATTAACGACGGTAAATTCGAACGTCGCGTAATTTCGACCCACCTTGCAATGCGGACAAGACGATTCTACATTTTCACCTATCCACGACGATAAAAAGTTCTGATATTTGTTATAACGTATTGGTTATATTTTGCCCGGCGTTTGTCTGTCTGTCTGTTTGTCTGTTTGTCCGCAAGATAACTTAAAAACTACTGCTCCGATTTTGATGAAAGTTTGCATGCTGCCTACACTGCAAAAATTGATTTATGAATGTGACAGTCACAAAAACGTTTGTGACCATTACAAAATAATTTTGTGAATATAATTTTCTTACTGTCACAAAACGTATTTTGTAAAACCAACAAATCCTTTTGGTTATATTTAGGCCTAACCAAATATTTTCTGTCTAACCTTAACCCTAACCCTAACAACCAAATTCGGGTAACCCGGTTCCAACAACCTGGTGCCCGGTTCCTAAACCGGGTAATAAGTCAACTCACTAACTCTAGTCACGTGGTTTCATGGTTTGTTTATTGTTTATGTTGTCATCATGTCCAGTTAAGAAGTTGTTAAAAGTGTTTTTGAATAATGGAACTTATGTTTACTTCAACACAGTAGTACGTATACATCAGCTAACAAAAGTAAAGGTTGCAGTGCATACATGCATACTACCATTTTTTTCTGAGCTACTCGGTTTTTGATTTTATTTTTTGTTATTCTTTCGTTTCTGGGCCGTGCGCTAGATTAAGCTGGCCATTCCGTCAGCTTTTGAGCGCACGTTAATCTACCGTATCGCATCGTAAACTAGTGTGTCAGAACTCAAACGAGTTCCGATGTCCGAACTCAACCCTAACCGTAACAGTAAAACTAACCCTAACTGGAACTCATTTTGGTGTTCCGACACTGCGTGCGTGAATGTTCACCAGATGACGCCATTTATCTCAACTCAACTGTAATTAAGAAATACACTTAATTGAGAAATGTCTTAATTTATATAATAAGCAGCAACTAAATAACTGTAGAATTACAACTAACACAAACCGTAGTTACCATACAGTGAATTATAACCATAGATTTACAGTTAACGGTCAAACACCGTAAAATAGGAGCTGACGTAAAAATAAGTCAATTTTTTGCACATCAAACAAATGTTCAGGCACACTTTCATAGTTATGTGGATGTGCTTTCAGCTGTCGAAAATGGTTTATTTTGGGGTAATATAAGAAAAGAAGGGTACAGTGTTTTGGTGGGTAAACAAGTGATAGTTTTGTCACTTGGAACTCGTATTAGAGTTTCCAGTGTCGAAACTGGGATCACTTTGTCCTGTTTTTATTAGTCTGCCATCTGAAATCACCACACTGATACGGTGAAACTGAATGTCCAGACGTCACCTCAAGACACGCCCGTTCAATAAAACATTTCCATCCTTAACGCTCGGTCCTCAGCCACTGGAAGTATTTCTTGTTTTGTTGGTTTTACTGTTTTACTGTATTTTACGGGGCATTGACATGCTCGCTGTGTGTTCATTGGTCGGCTTGTTGTACTAACACTTGCTGATGTACGTTGGTCGTTTGTTTCAGCTTGAAGAAGTCTGTTGGCTTGATAAATCAGTTAGATTCGGCCAAGTTTTCACCATTACTGTTGCGAATTGTACAGAAAATTCACGTGAAGGTTTGTGCGTTTTGTTCAGTTATAGTTCTTAAACTGTTGTCATTCTATATTTTGTGGTTGATCACACTCACAGAGATAACAGTACCGGTAATTGAACTAAAGTAAGTAAATCCGATTACAGTTCACTACTCATTTATCTACCTCGAAAGGATGAAAGGCCGAGTTGGCCTATTTGGCTGACTTTGTAGCGGACCGTTTACCCATATAAGTGGTCACCCATCAGCTGAGCTGCGCTGCTGCAGGTCGAGTGTAGGACAAGGAAAGTTTGCCGGTCGCAGACCGACTTTCTGCCACTGTGCCACGCAACCGTCTCATACTGCTTAGACTGTGAGCACTAAGACCATCTGTAGATCCACACAGCAGGTACGAATAAGTAATACCAATGATTGTGTAGTCGTAGAGGTGTTAGAATGTGTGGCTGTGTGTTCAGGATGAAGTGTCGTTTACAGCAGTTGAACTCGAAAAGTTACAGAAGACGCTGGCCATGTCAAAAGATGAAGTTGAAGATGTAATCGGAGCTTGTGAATTCATATTCCAGCAGGTGTGACCTGGTCACTGATTGACCATTATTATCATGTGATTTGTTTGTGATACTTATTATTGGCCTGCCTACACATAGTGTAGGGAGCCAGTATTGTTTTGCTCTCTGGCGTCTGTCGTTATTGTCTGTTGTTGTCTGTAACACTCCACTATGCAATGTATCTCACCATGGGGCAGCACGCGATGGCGGGCCAGTACGGTTACGTCCAAGTCAGGGCAACACCTTGTTTATTTCTGCTGCGTGATCCAGTTAAGTGTATGCTTGAATGACTAGTTTCTTAACGGCACTCTAGTTTGCATTGAAAACCTGTCACCTTACCCCTTAGCTCATCCATTGTACAGTTTGTCTGTGTGCTTGTCTGTCTGTATGTCTGTGTGTCTGTGTGTGTGTCACTAGGCAGCCTATCATGCGGTGAAGCCTGCGGTGTTGGATGAACAGTTGCGACGTCTCAGCATGAACGATGACAAGGTGGTGACGTCATGACCATCTGCCTCTTCACGCATAAATTTTACTACTGTTATTTTATCGTGCATTTGTTGATATTATTACTGGCGCGTGTAGGCGGGCGGGCCAGACTAGTAACGGTCGCTGGTGTCTGTTGTCGTCGTCTGTAACACTCTGCAGGCAGCTTTACCCACGCAGGCTAGGCGATAATGTCATGCCGCCTCCAGTCTAATTATAGTTCAACGGTAACACTGCACGGTGGGCCAGTAGTGTTACATCTTGTTATTTGAGCAACTGTTTTGGTGACAGTATTTGAACCAGTGATGGTAACAAGGACTGGAGCCACAAGGACCAGCCATTCAAGGATGGGGACATGGACAAGGACTTGGCTGTCAAGGCAAGGATAACCACCAGGACTTGACTTGAACCTCCAAGGACTTGTAGAGTATAAAGTGTAAAGAAAACTGACAACCATCAATCAGTCAAGTTAAGGAAGTGACGTGTATACTGTATAACAGTAGAATGATGGCGGCAGACAGCATGGTATGGGAGTAAACCTGCAACGTAAGTAAGTAAATATTATTTGCTGATACATAAATGAATGCACATGGCTCTTTGTTAATGAAGCAGCAATATTAAGGATTTCTCAAGGATTTGACCCACATGGACCAGGACAAAGATCAATCCGCCAAGGAAAAGACAAGGACTAGATGTATGAAGATACAAATTAGCATCAGGGGCTTGAACTGTCACAGGTTTTGACATTTTGAACCCAGCCTCCTAACGATGTAGCACGGCAGTGTAGGAAGCTACTGGCCTTAGCAATAGTAGACCTGGCTGAGGCGTACACAACAACTGACTGATATAGCGGGTCCTGTTATTGCTTCTTGTATGATAGTGAAATTATAGTGAAAACAGGACTTGTCATATTGACACCTTATACCCTTAGTTCATTACTGGTATATTTCCTAAGAATTCCCGCGGTAAGTGCATCTTGCCTTGCAGCACTCACTAAATGCCACGTGAAGCTGTCGGTGGGCCTGTTTTTGCCTCTGCAGCTGTTTGTTCTATTAACGAAATACATTTGATGTGAAAATTTTTAGTGGTTTTACTGGCTGTCATATGTGTGTAGTGTGCAGTTCATCATCTATCAATTTTGTGTTGGTCTGTAGTGGTTGTAAGTTCTGGAATGTACTCCTTAGGCTGTAAAAATTTTCTACTAGTTGTTTGGTTGGTTGGTTGGTTGATTGATTGATAGAGTGAGTAGACATATTTACGTTGTATTGATGTTGTTGTAGGTTGACATTCTGGTTGACGTATGGAAGAAATCTGCCGCCGAAGTTCTCTCTGGATTCAGGCAACACACGCTGCCACCAGATCAAGTAGATGTGGCCACATTCTTGTGTTTTCTGCCAGCAAATGACTTCCACGTTTTGTCTTAAAATGAATTATTTGTAGTTGTTATTGAATACATTTTTTGACTTGACTATATGTCGTAGGCTAATGTCGTCGGAGGGGGGCCGGCATGTAGGGAGTGGTGACCCTTCTGATAGGAGTCCAGTCAAATGATAATAACGGATGAGGTTACAGGCAGGTTTACCTGGTTTTCGTCAGTGCCTTGAGCTTCCTTCGAAGCACTGACACTGTCTGTGCTGGTTGATTGACAGGAAGTAAATACAAAAAAACCTTTGCCGTTTTTCCAACAGGGTTTTTTTTTGGAACAAACGGAGGAAGAAAGTTAAAGGGAACCATGTTCACATTGCAGATGGCATTAAAACAATGCTGATGATTGACTTATTATACACACTTACTGATAGGCACATACGAAGATATGAATTCCAGGTTAATGTGGTTTATTACTGGCCCACCAGCACATAGGGGGCCAGATTAGTAACAGTCACTGGTATCTGTCGTCGTCGTCTGTCAGGGTCTGTAACACTCCACGGTGATCCTGCAGGCGGCTTCAGCCGCACAGGCCAGGTGATGACGTCATGCCGCCTGCAGTCGAATTATAGCTCCACTGTAACACTGCACGGCGGGCCAGTAGTGTTACGTTTCATTAGGGCGACACCTTGTTTCAGTTACACTGGTGTGCTGTGGTTGTGGCGGCTGAGTAGTTCTCAGTAACATCTGCAGGTGTTATCAGTTATGTTGACAGTGATGGTTGCTCAGACGTGTCCAACTGTTTGACTGGTCTGGTTAGTTTCTCTGGATTATTAACCCGGTGGTCACAAAAGTAAACCTTTGCCACTGTGTCATCATCCCAGAAATTTCTCTTACATTCAGTACATCTCCATTTATCTGATCTGATCTGATCTGATCCAGCCACTTACTTCTTGACTCTGAGGGTTTTGAGGTGTGGTGGTCAGAATGTGACTTGTTCAGACGTGGATGTTGACAGTTGTCGTCTGTGAACTGGCGACTGTCTCTGACGATGTCTCACAAACACGCAGCGTCACTGCGACAGCCGACAGCCACACTACAACTGAACATCGCTCAACAGACGCCAGCTGACGTATGTTTCATCAGTGTTGTTTTAGTTAACTGTAACTGAAATCATAACTTCACTGCGACAGCCGACAGCCACACTACAACTGAACATCGCTCAACAGACGCCAGCCGACGTATGTTTCATCACAGTGTTGTTTCGGTTAACTGTAACTGAAATCATAACTTCACTGCGGTATTAGCGCTGTGACCGCTCAGAGTCGACCTGATAGAGCCGGTCTCAACTGTCTGTATGTCCGTCTGTCTATCCACAAAAAGCTTTTTTGATCTGAGTGAAATTTGGCGTTCAGGTAGAGGTCGATGAGTGATGCATGACGGTATGCAGTATGACCCGATCCAAGGTCAAGGTCATGAGCTCTTGAAAATTGGAAATCTTTCCATTTTCAAAAGCTATCTCCTCTGCCATTTACAATGGGAGCTGGCAACTGACCACGGATTCTTAAACAAGGGCACAATATCTAAATTTGATCAGGCCGGATTTTTGATATTTGACTTTGAACTTGGCAGAAACGTCACTTGTGAAGAGTCGACCGTCAGTCCCGTACGGGGCTTATTTATTATTATTTTTGTTACTGTTGTTAATAGTAAAATGAATAGATGTGTTCATTGTTGTATTTTATTAACAGTGCATTAGCGTTGTTAGCACTGTTGGCAAATTGATGGACATCCTGTTTGCAGTGATTAGGGGCTGCCTGTCCTTGAAGGTTTCCATTCTTAATGAGAGAAAGAAGAAATGATGCAGCGCTTGAGCTGAGATTGACGTGGTCAGTGGCTGTCATGTGTGTATAGTATGTAGTTGAGTGATAAGTATCTGGCTGCTGATGGTGGTGTGCTGTTCAGAAGCCTGAGAGAGTTGTGATGGAATTTTCACACGCTGAGCTCTACAAGCTCTACAACCAGGTACAATGCATGCTACTAACTACTACTACTACTACTACTACTACTACTACTACTAGCTACTGCTACGACCATTTATAGCCAGGACAGTCCATGTTTGCCTCGGTTTAGAACTGGAGTATTTTGTTGTTGGGGCAGATTAGGGAAAGATGCTCAAAGTTCTCCTCAGCAGTGTTACTTTCACCGTCTCCGTACTATTGCTAATACCCGAGTGACATTTTAATTCAGTAATAAACACGTTGAAAAATTGGCACGTAGAGAGAGATGAATACAGTTTCTGTCCATGTTTAATTATTTGCTGCATGGAAGACATCAGAAGTGAACGTTCTTTGTGAATTACATCACACATTTCCATGAGAGGACATTTGTTGTATTGGATCACTATCAATAGCAAATGATCAGTTTCAGGACAGCGATTTACAGGTTGTTAGTGGAGTTGTATGTTAGATAACAGTAATGTATTGTATTATCATTAGAGATGGACTGAGCCACGGCTACAATTAACATTTGCAGTTAAAATTTTGTGAAATTAGGATGTAGTTTTTGAGATATGACAGACAGACGCAGATATTGACACGCTGATTGCAATAGTTAGCACCACTGTTGATCGCAGAGTAGTCAGTTATGATACGATATGGAGAAGTGACAGAGTCTTAGAGGCATTCAACAGACAAAAATGCATTTAGCACTAATTAAATTAAATTAGCACTAAATGCATTTTTTCGTCTGTTGAATGTCTTTGAGGCTCCATCACTCAACTCTGCTCAGCTAAAATCTGTTAATTCTTCTGCAAAACGCATACTTTTCAATATATTCAAAACTGCTTCCCCTGACATTATATCTGATTGTCAGAAATTCTTCAATTTTCCTGATGACTCTGTACTGATACTGTCTGTGTTGATAGTAGTTGTGTATTGACGGTTTCAACACACTGGTCTAAAACTCAAGTCTCTTAGTTCACTCAGTGTCTTTACTTCGGCATATTAGTTTACCAGTCTTTCAGCCGATAATTTCTCAGAAATTTTCAAAAGGGTTTCTCGCAAAGCGCCTCTGAATGCACCATTCGAAGTTGCCATGAATTGCCAAGATGGTTAGTTGATCTGCAGCGCCCTCTGGCGAGTTGATAAGTAGCTAACAAATAGTGGTGGCATATCTGATAAGCACCACCCACGTGTATTTAGCATGAGAGTGTGGGTGTGTGTTGGTTGTAGTTGGAGTTGATTCAGAGCCAACTAGACGCTCTCCGATGACGTCACTGTTTGTTGGTGTTTGGACAATAATAATAATAATAATAATAAGAACACATTGTTTATGATGATGCCATTATGACATAACTTATGTTGTGATAGCGATATGCTTCTATGATGTCCATTTACAAACTTATATTCCACGATTTCACCAATTTTTGCCACTGTCACACTTTATGGCAATTGGCTAGTTTCTATAACATTGTAATTGTAACAAGGTGTAGCCCTAATGGGACGTAACACTACTGGCTCGCCGTGGAGTGTTGGCCGTCCACCGGCCCGCCCCCCGGCAGTGTTACAGACGACAACAGACGCCGGCGATTGTTACTATTATTACTGGCCCGCCTAATGGGCGTTGACGCCGGCGATTGTTACTATTATTACTGGCCCGCCTAATGGGCCAGTATTGTTTTGCTCGCGGTCGTCTGTCGTCGTCTATAACGCTGCCGGCTAGCGGGCCTGCCGGCCACCAGGCGCTTGGGAAGTCGGGAGGACGACACTGCACGGAGGGCCAGTACGGTTACGTCCCGTTAATAACGGGGCGTAACCGTACTGGCCCTTATTGCCCATCTGCCCACGTGAAGAATAATTAATAGTTAATCGTGAAATTCTTGGCTACTTTTATGATGCATTTTCACTGCCTGTTGACCTAGCAGTGGACGAGATGACGCGGTTGCTTCTGCCTACAGGCGCTGAATCCGACAGATGCTCATGTAGGCTAAATGATGTAGGTGTAATATGTACGTAGATGAAGCTTATCAAGACAGGTGATGGAGATAAATTACAGGTGTGTTAGACGGCGTTGTTACCGTTAATTGAGTGCTGTACTATCTCTGGAACGCAGGCTTGAAGGTGGGCCATCTATCGACAGGGTGCATCTAAAAGATCATCCAAGCGACTAAAAAACGAGTATCTGAGAAGTGGCGTAATAATTTTGCGATAGATGCATTTTCTTCCAGCTTTGTAAGAATGTTCAGAAAGCTTGTTTACATTGATATTACAAGTTTTAATTAAATTCTTCTAACGTTACGAAAATTATAAGGACTCAAATATAAAATTTGATGGTCATTTGTGTTAAAGTGAATTGTATTTCACAAAACGTGTAAAGTTACTACACACAAATGTTGAGTATCGTTGTGAATTTTTGTGTGTGAAAATATTAAGTCATATTTAATCAACCGTGCTTGTCATTGGAGTTTTATTATCTGCACCCTGTATCGCGCCAGTTCTAGGCTAATGAGGCATGTGAAAATCGTGCGTAGTTCTTAGCCAGCATAAAATAAGGACAACTGTCTATCACTGCAGCTAATCTGATGATGATGAGAGATGATGATGTTGATGGTGATAACGACCACTTCTGTCTACGGTAATAACAATAACAAGGTGTCGCCCTAACAGGACGTAACACTACGGGCCCGCCGTGCAGTGTTAGCGTGGAGCTATAATTAGACTGGAGGCGGCATGACGTCATCGTCTGGCGTGCGCGAGTGATAAGACTAAAGTACTCTGCGTGCGCCATTGTGTCCGTCCTGCGGTTTTGTGAGACAGAATTATTATTGCCAATGTAAATAATACTTGTCACGCGACAGCTCTGAACACACAGTCGTAAGACAGTAAGTGATGATTCAAAGATTGAGAACGACTGTCGGTGTTCTTTAGCAGAGATGATAAGGTCACGAGGTTAGACGAGCGCCTCGGCCAATATTTTGTTCATTACAGGGGCGAATTATTACTGGCCCGCCTATACATGGTGTAGGGGGG
>Ga0209780_1005069_pt1 | contig 10320 bp, 7 predicted proteins | sample WorMetexBAHAMAS2_FD_187384 | JGI IMG/M metagenome (GOLD analysis project Ga0209780, IMG submission 187384) | Marine gutless worms symbiont microbial communities from Max Planck institute for Marine Microbiology, Germany - Inanidrilus exumae... | ecosystem: Host-associated > Annelida > Digestive... | reverse complement strand
CTTCCTCAACTCCCCTCGCTGCCACTCCCCTCTCTTTCTGCCCCTGCCCTGTCCTCCCGTCCCATCCCATTTCACTTAACCACCTCCCTCCTTTTCCTTTCCTGTCTCCCTCGACCCCCTTTCCTCTCTTCCCGTCTCTCTTTCTCTTCACCTCCCATTCCCTACCAATTGCCTATCTCCTTTCCTTCCTTCGCCTTCATTGCTCCTTTGCCTCATTGTTTCCCTACCCTCTTCGCTTTTTGCCACATCTACTACCAAATTCCTTCTCCCATTCCTCCCCTCCCTCTTCCTCGCATCTCTCTCCTCTGCTCATTCCTCTCCATTCCTTTCCTGCAGAGTGAAGTGAGTATAGTATGCTGCAGGTTTTGCAGCAGCTCGTTGGTTGATCCTTTGTTGTTCTAGATTGAAAGTACCGGTATTTTTAGCAGTTCACTATGCGACCGCATCTGTCGACATAGTGACATTTTGCCGAGATGCCATAAAATTTTCAATGAAACTTTCAGCAAAAATCTGCATGAAAATAAATTGTCATCACTTGTTGTCAGCGACGCAATCACGCAAAACACCTATAGTAAGTTAACCAATTTCGACCGGCTCATATTCATGTAGCCTACAAAGTCTAGTATTTTGCATTAAAGTTGTTTCTCCCAACATGACACTTATCCATATTTAACATTATCAATTATTCATGACACCAATTTCCAACTTAAATCGAATCTGTACGAATTTTGTGACATTACCTGTTCGGCGCTATGGTATCTCTGATCTGTTTACTGTGGCTTACTTATTTACTGTGACTGTCATACCAACTGCACACCACTCAATGACACCACTTAAGTGAGCGGGGGGTAGATTGTCGGTTCTGTGCGGTACACTAACGCCATTAAACAAAGTATACTTATTTTAAATTGGTCTCAGTGTCATATCAGATATGTATTTTGCAGCTTATACATGAACCTTGAAAATTTCTTCTAACATGCTAAACGATCTGCGCAATATCACCCCTATATATAAGCTTATTTTGTTATGCATAAGAATGTAAACACAGCATTATTTGTAAATAAAAGTGTATGTTGTATAATTTGCAGATAATTCGCTAGTTAAATTGTTACGGCTTAATTACTCACTATCAGAGTTTTGAGTTTAGCTTCTGTGAGTCTTAGACGAACGTTATGTCTGCAGCTAGCCTTAGTTCTCAGTTGCAGGACTACCTGAAGAAGTCGAATACAGAGAACAATAATTCGTCTTTGCTACAAAATCCGTTATCTGGTAAATTTGGTTGGTTTGCTGTAAAGAATAATTCGCAGCAGAAGACTGAAGAAGAAGCGACAGTTAATGGGTGGTTTTCTGAGGCTCAGAAAGACCCTCTGCTGCCAAGTCTTGTAAGTCTCTCTCAGTCACAGATTATGATACAGTCAAACGGTATTTATGTCAAGTAAGTAAGTAGGTAACTAGTAAAACGTGCTCTGGCCTCAGTGGCCTGTGTGTGTCATTCGATCCCCCACCATTCTTACCTTGATGTGGGAGGTCTGTTCCATGTTTACACCTCTCAATTTTCTTAGTCCACGGCTGAGGGCCCAGAAGATTCGGAGCAAACACCTCACTGGTTATAACTTACATAGCTGTTGAGTGAAAAGAAAGCAACCAAATTATGCAGATGAGGCGCAAGTAGCCTAAGGTGCCCATAAACCCCAAAATTTCACCAGATTAATGCAAGAGAATGAAGGGATGTAGTATTCCAAAAATCCCGAATTGTTATAGTTTGAGGTCCTAATCAACAGCCCTGCACAAATCATTCAGGAGAGAATAAACCTAGAATAATTGAAGATCAAAATACATGCAGTTTGTCACCTTTCGGTAGAAAAAAACAAAAAATCGATCTCTGAGCTAAAGCAATACCAGCAACTTGCGCTGCGGAAATGCTGCCTGCAATCAACTAATAAAAGTGACTGTATATTTAGATTTTTACTGGAGGACACTATGCTAGAATCGTCCAATTTTGCACAGAGATAGAATAGATCAAATCCTAGCCTATGGATGACAAATCACCCCTGAAAGGGGCGTGGTCAGGGTCACATGACCCATTTTTAATTTTGATGCCCAGAGACATATCTCTGAACAGCTGAAGCGAGAGTCGCCAAATTTTGAGTGCTGGTAGAATATATCAAATGCTAGCCTTGGGATGACAGACTACCCCCCCTAATGGGAGTGGTCAGGGTCAAGTGACTCATTTTCAGGTGTTCAGGTCACGTGACCTTTGTAGGTCGGCTCTTCTGAGTCGACCTAATAAAGTGGGTCTCAAATGTCCGTCCGTCCATGTGTACGTATGTAAGTACGTCCGTCCATCTGTCCGCAGAAAGTTTCTTCGATTTCAATGAAATTTGGCGTATAGGTAGAGTTGGATGAATGATGCACGACGGCATGCAGTATGACCCTATCCAAGGTCAAGGTCAAGGCCACAAGCTAAAAAGCTATATCCTCCGCCATTTACAATGGGAGCTGGCAACTGACCACTGATTCTTAAACTAGGGCACAATATCTAAACTTACTCAGGCCGGATTTTTTATATTTTTATGTTAATTTTTGTGTCACGTGACATTTTGGCAGAAATGTCAATTTTGCGGAGTCGACCATCAGTCCCGCACAGGACTAATTTATTAACTTTTATCTCTGTAATGGTGCAAGATAGAGACATGGTTGCATTGGAAGTCTAATAGGAAATCATATGTGGCCTATCGAATTGCACCACTGCCAGTCTCTTTGAATGACCTTGAAGGCTACATTTGCTGTTTGAAACCTTTTTAACTCCTATGCCTCATGAAACCGCAAGAATTTACTAACATAGCGCATTTGTAGCATTTAACATAATTTTGTTGGAAATCTGTCAGTGAAAGGATTTTGAAAATTGGTCTACATTTGCTGAAACTATGATAAAAGTCGATTTCTTGTTTTTTTATTGGGACACAGTAAATGTGTAGACATAGATGTATGTAGAATAAGCCTGTTTACAGTTAGTTTACTTCATTTTCATAACTTTGCTTGAATAATAATAATAATAATAATCATCATCATATGTAGCAGTATTTGATTGTAAGCCAGTAGTCTGGCTGTTATTGTGACCTTATTCACTATACTTTGACTGTATGTATACAGTAACTGTATGTATAAATATTGAGATATCCATTTGTAAGACTGATTTTTTGCAGAGCAAGAAACAGAGGGTCATTGGATTCATTGGATGTTTGCTTATGGGAACATTCTGTTTTTCATTGGTAAATGTTGTGAAGTTTATTTGCTGTTCCATTCTTTATGCATTTAGTGGTTTTTTACTGGTAGCATGCATGAAGCACAGTGCTGAAATTTCGGTTACACAGGGGATGGTTTTGAGGTTCTTTGCACTGCAGGGGCGACATGTTGCACATTGATGGATGAAATTTGGCGTGGAGGAGTTGACCATATTCTATCAGTGAAAGCATTTAGGAAATTGGTCAGCATTTGGCAAAGTTATGGACAAAAGTATGGTGATACTTTTTTGGGATATTGTGTGTAGAGTGCTGTATATTATCTCTCTTTCGGTTAATCACAGAGACTTCTTTAAATGTTCAGAAATCCACATATTTTGTTACAGATATCTTTTGGGCGAATTGAATTCCAGTTAAGTGAATCAGCAGGCACATACTCTACAGTAATTGTTGCTTATTTACAGACTGTGCAATTTCAGTGAAAACAGGCAAAAATTTAGACCCGACTAGTCCACTGGAAATTCTGCATAGCATGGCCAGTCTGTGGTGGAGACTGTGAGTCTGTAGCGACTCCCATCTGAGATCATCCACAGTGACTGTCATTGCAAATGGTACTGCTTTAGAAAAGATGTGTGACTTCCTGTTAGCCTTTCATTGTAATTGTTTCTATTTTGTGCTGTTTACCACTTTTTAGAACTTGGGATATTATATGACCATGGATGATTTTTTAAAATTTCAGGCAAGTTTGTACATTCCACTGCTGCTGTTGAAGGCACGCAAATTCGCCCTGCTGTACACTCTTGGCAGTATATTCGTCATATTTAGGTAAAACTTCCTCTGTCATCTTGCTTATTAAATTTTTTTTACTCTGTTGCTTATTTTGACATTGACATTTTTCTACAGTTTCCTGAGTGTCTGCGCTGTTGGTACTTTCACTGTAAATTTTCTGTAGTGATGTGAATTGTCACAGTGAGTGACCATTGTGCGTGCTTTGTCGTGCAGTTTTTCACTGCTGTGGGGTCCATGTAACCATCTGAAACATCTGTTGTCAGCTGAGCGATTGCCATTCACAGTTACTTACTTTGGAACAATGGGTGCTACAGTGTACTTTGCACTCTCTGTGAGTACTTTATTGCCTGCACTGCTGTCACATAGTGTACATCATGAAATTTTGCAGCAATTTTTCTTTACACTTAGAATTTTCACACAGTCTTGCATTTGATTTGTTTTTTGTTTCGGCAGCTTTTGAGCTAAACATTAAACTTTGATTACTATGTTGCAGTTATACAACTACACACACTACTACTTTCCGTACTTGTTTAATCCGCCATCTTTTCCATAGTTATTCCAGTTTGGACTGTGTCCCCAGCACTTAACCTCCAGGGATAGTGGCAATGGACTTTTTACAGGCCGGATACCCATCCAGCAGTGAAGCGAACATACAGGCACTGATGCTAGCCCGGGAAAATGAGCCTCCGGACCTCATTCGTTCTTGATTCACAGACTGCTGAAGGAGTTTCCTGCTGTCCAGTGCCATTAACCAGTGACTGCTATGAGGCAAGAAGTTGAGGCAGTCTGTGATTGCTATGTGCAATTGCTTCAGGTTATTCACCCTGTGATGATATTATTATTGCCATTAAAAACTGAGTTTGACATGTTTGTTTGAAAGCAGATCTTCAGTACATTGTATTATGAGGCTGCATTGCATGCGCTCAGTATGTAAGATCAGATGTGTGTTTATTGCTACAGATGGAGTAGCATATAGTTTGTGTGTGTGTCTGTGTGTTTGGTGATCACGTTTGTGAGCCCCGCAAAAACAGCTGAACCTATCAATATGGCGAGTGGAGGGCAGACTTGTGGGCCCAAGGAACCACGTATTAGATGGGGTCGAGATCCCCCATGGGAATGGGCAATTTTGATGATTGTTTGGCCCATTGAAAAGCATTGGGAGTTATGCTATGGCACTTTACACCGCCAAAAAATCAATAACAGTGGAACTGCGGTAGCTGCGTGCAATGATCCTGACTGGTCATCATTGTTACATTACATTGGCTCCCGTGAAAAATCCAGCCCTCTGTGATGTGGCCTTTTGTCACAATTCTTTGACCACATGTTATTGTTGTTACACATAGCAATAGCACACTGTACTGTGACTTTTATCGGTCAGTCATCGACAACACATTTGTGTAGTGTCATAAGTTGTGAGCAAGTCAGCAGTGCTTCATTATGGTGACGGGGCCTGTGCGACTAGTCATTTCTTGTAGTTTATGTGAGTAATATGTCTAAACATTTCTGTCAGATTTTATCCCTTATTCAGTTTCTGATTCTTTTGACACATTTTAGCTGTAATAGATTTTTTTGGCGTTTTATATATAGGATATTGCGGTTTTCCAACAGCATAATCCTCCAGTTCTTAACTTGGTGTTCTGGCTAACACGGGTTGTCCTTTATAAGGGCCATAAAATGGTAGTAGGATATTAAGTTATTAATCAGGATATTATTACCAGTATATAGGATATAATGTTTTTGTGCATGATGAGAGGTTAATATCCCCTGAATGATGCCAGGAATGACTTTCATTCACTCGTTGGGATCAAAGCAACAACTGACTAACCTATGCTGCCATGGAAAATGGCCGTGGTATGTGTGTTTAGGATTATCTGTGTTTGTAATATGTTCGGTTTGCATTGTAATGCAGGTACAGAGTATGCCTCTGACTGTGATTTTTGCGATTGCTCAAGTACTGGCATTAGTCTGGTGAGTGTTGACTTTTGCTGTTAGATATTTTTGATGAATTTGTTATCTCTTGAGACAGCGTATCGTTCATGTCTTTCAAGTCTGCAGAATCGGTTAATAATTGTATGAGCATTTTGACTGTTTATCATAAAGATTCTAGTAATACTTTTCATTCCTGTTTTGCTGGTATAGTTGTCCAGTGTTAATGCAGGTTATGCTGGTTTCCTAAAAATAAAGATTGTAAGTCAGGAGTCAGTTGAAGAGTATAAATTATTTAAAATAATAGTTTTATGGCTGCTATGTTAAAAATTGCCGTGGTTTTTGTTTTGACCAACACTTAAAATATTGATTGTCAGATAAGAATGTTTTGGATTAAGTGGTAGAAGTTTTCTGAACTTAACTATATTTCGCCTTCAGTACAGTATCACTGAAGTGTCCCTTCAATGCTTTGATGCTGCTGTTGGTTTCATTATGTGAATGGCATGTGGTCTGTAAAAACATGTTGCACAGATCCAAAAAGATTATTTTTACTTTGAGGAGAATGAGCCTGACACAGAGTAACTAGAAAACTAAGCCAGTGAAACAGAAACAAAAACAAAAGTAGTAATAGTACTAAGACTGCAGTATAACTACACTGTGTCCCAATTGAAATGAGGCCAAAATTCAGATCTGTATAAGTAGCCTACAAGTTTACTCAACAGAAACGTGTGTCATTTAAACTACACTAGTTACAATTTATTTAACATGAACTATAAAAGTTTCAACAAAATATGCAGCCTAGTTGCCAAGATACAAAAGTTTACCAGTTGAACTGATAACAGCAAGAATGGCACCTTGTAATTTGCAGCTGCTGATGGTTAGTCCATACATTGATACCGCTGTCTCCACCTGTCATGCCCCTTTCTTTAGACGTTTTTGGCTTTTTATAAAGTGGCAATGGACACATGCAGATGTAATATCTTGTATATAGATGAATTAGTAATTTCTTCTGAATACAGGAATTTCTGTAAGACATTATGGCGTGTTCTAGCGTCTTCTAATTGTTTAAATTTTTTGCTTTGACAGGTATGTGCTGAGTTACATTCCAGGTGGCCAAACGGGTTTGAAATTTTTCACAAAGATCTTCTATGCTGCCGCTTCAAAGACTGTTCAGAAGACTCTTCCAGTTTAATTGTAGATTTAAATGTTTATTGATACGTCTTACCAAATGCATTTAAACCACGCTGAATAGTCGTTGTGTGAGCTGCTTGCACTGGTATCATGTTCGTGAGTGATGCATCTTGGGCTGTAAAATGTGGCAGTTTACTTTAACAGCGACTACCAGAAGTGGTTTAATATCCAACAGTGAATTCAACAGTCTGCAGACAGTTGCAATAAATTGTTACGCATCATCCTGATTGTGTTTACACACTGCTCAGTAAAAGCCTTTACTGAATACTACTGCGTTGTTAGGTGGTGCAACGGGTAGAGCGTTGGACTTGCGATTAACAGGTCGTAGGTTCAAATGCTACTCCGGGCAAGTTGTTCACGCCTATGTCACTATGTGCCTCGGTCACCAAGCAGTATAACTTGGTACCGGCCAAGGGGCGGTGATGCTCTGCGGCTGGGAAGGTAACCGCAGGCCTGGCAGAAAGTAATGGCAGCCTACCGCCGGGTGGATGACTTAGTCACCTTGGACTGACTGCCTGTACACCGGGATCAGCTCCGGGCCCAACGCTGAGTAACGAATATTGGAGAGCCTTTACAAGATCAGCAGCCATGTGTCAGTGGTAGACCCCAAAGCCGTTGCTTATGAATCTCTACGTCTGGCTAGCCAGCTTAAGTCAACAAGCAACGGCTACTGCAGCATAGGAAATGAACTTGGTATTACAGCAGCTGAAGTATTCGGCTCCATGTGGCTGACCGTTATATTGACGTTAGACGTGATGTGCTGTGACAAAAAAATCTCCACACACCAGTGCTTATTAGGTTTAATGTTGCACAAATTAATGATTATGCTGGCCACGTCTCGCAGAAAACATAATGTAATGGTCTGATGTCCGACTGTCTGTCTGTCTGTCCCGTCAGCATACTCACCGTGACTAACCAGGGAACAGCACCCTTTCCTTCTCATCCCCTCATCTCTTTCCCATTTTTTTCTATTCCTCCATAAATCCAGCTACTGGGTCTGGTGAACCTCTGTAAGCTGCCCAGAACGCCTGTGGGGCGTTGCCTCCCACATGTTTTTGGCCGTGGGGATGATCACACATTGCCCTCATGGAGTTGGTGCCTATGAAGTAGTGTTGTATTGTCCATATTACTTTATTTTTTTCACTGAAGCCACCAGTCTGTACAGAAATTGGTGGCATGAGTAAGCACAGGCTTGCGCCATATAACGCGTATTGTCTAACAGTCAAAATTTTCGTTCATTTCCGGTTCCAGTGCTGCTCTATACTCTGTATAATTATAATACCACCTAGAGATATGTATTTCGAAGGTTATTACTGTATTACAATTAACGATACTGTTATCTATTCTATAGATTGTTCCATGTTTTTGTGACTGAAACCATTTATGTCTCAATAATTTTATTGTTTTTTTTCTATGTTGTACAGTATTGCCATAAACGATCATGTGGGGTTGTTACAGGCGTTGTGGCTGCTGTATTATTTTTTTGTGATTCATTGTTGCATAATGGCCGTAAAACCGTAATCTCTGGAAAATTGACGCTGGCGACTTGCGACTTGCTCAAGTCCTCGATGTATGATGCAAAAATGTAAAGCTTATTTTGTTCAGAATTCGGCGAATGTTTTTGGTTAGTAATTGCTGTATTGCTTGCAGCAGGTGATTGGATGTGTGCTACTGACTTTGTGATGTCAAGCTTTGTGGTCGTCAGATGCTGTATGTTGATAACTGTAATAAAAAAAGTGCGGTTTATACATAACGTTAACGGCGACAAGATAAAAAAAAACGTCAAAATCATAATAAGGTGCTACTCGCCATCGCGTCGCCTGCATGTCAGTGTGATGTTGAGCTGTATCAACTTTTTATGATTCATATATAAACTAGATGGAAAGTACTCTGAGAGAGTACAACTCCCCGCGAAAGCTATTGCGGATTGCCACCAAAATGGGGGGTGCACGGTTAATGGAACAGCCGTTGCCGCAGTGTTGATCGACCACTCACGTTCCTTCATGAATTTGCATATTCGGTATGTTCACTGGATAGCCGCAAGACTACCCAGTTGCGAAATTTAGGGGTTTTTGTCGCCAACACTTGCCACACCTACTGTTACAAGTATAAAATGTAAACAATCGCCGGTTTACGGAGTTTTTTGACCGTTACTTCCACATCCCTCTACCAATCGTAACGAAACACGAATTTGGTCTTCCCTTTCCCCCTAGGAACCTTCCCGTAAAATTTGGTACAAATCCGTCCACAATCTGTTAGTTGTCGTGGTCACAGACAGACAAACACACGGACAAACCAACGCCGGTAAAAACATTCTCCCTTGCTTTCGTGGGGAGAATTAAAAAAATATTTTTGTTGTATTTCACGTATTTCACCAGAAGTCCCCTGTGGACGGATTTTCGCGATATCTGGCAGAGCGCTTGTCTCGGGGACATAATCACTTGTAACAGTTTTTTGGCGATCAGTTGAGGGATGTCGATTCTGTAGGGTCAGCGTTTAAAAATAGCATTGTCCATTGGCAAGCCCAGTCGCCGCTAACACAGGGCTGGCAAGTGAACAGTCTGCAGCAAACGATGAGCCGCTAGCTGCCATTTACAATGTGATATTAATGAAACTAGTTCTTAGTGAATTCATTTATAGCTATCTCAAAAACAAGCCACTGATTTTGAGTAATTGCTTATAATCACTGTAATATTATCAAACCTGGATTCGTCATAAACAAACGCATTACAGTTAGTGGAGAAATGGGCTAACAGCTTATTTTAATACCACTGTCACTGTGTAACGTGCACAAACATTCAAGTGAACGGGTAATGCAAAAGTATCTTTCACAAAGTATCTTTAGAAAGTATCTTGAAGATATTATCTAGTATCTTCAGAATACTTTTAAAAAATATTTATTGTGTATCTTCAAGATACTTTTATAAGAGCTCATCAGAAGATGAGATAGCGAACGTCAACGTTTTACGACGATATCGTACATGTAGAGACCAGAGCCTACGCCCATTAAACTGAGTTCCTAATTTCTACTGTAACTAAGCGTCGATGGTAATCTATGTAGTGCAACCAATCATCTATGCGCCTCGCATATCATCAAACCGAGTTATCAGAGTTTGTTTTGCCTAAATAATGCTGAATAAGGGGGCAGATGGTATTAATATGGTCATAAACT
>Ga0209780_1005068_pt1 | contig 10321 bp, 6 predicted proteins | sample WorMetexBAHAMAS2_FD_187384 | JGI IMG/M metagenome (GOLD analysis project Ga0209780, IMG submission 187384) | Marine gutless worms symbiont microbial communities from Max Planck institute for Marine Microbiology, Germany - Inanidrilus exumae... | ecosystem: Host-associated > Annelida > Digestive... | reverse complement strand
GTGCAGTCTCAGTGATGTGCGGTGCCGACAGTATAGGCTTAAAAATTTAGGCCCCTTTAATTTTTAAAAAGGCCTAAACAGTTAAAATTATTGCAAGGATCACTACTGGAGAAAAATGTTAGCCAAGTCAGAGGAATGTCAGACATAATGAGACGACAGCAGCAAAATAAGTAATAATAATTTTAAAAAAAATAATAATAGGATTTGTATAGCGCCGTAAAGTCCGAAGATACAGCGACGGGTTATAATCACCGTTTCAACGTATGCGTTTAACGAATAAGCAATCAGGTTGTCTGTCGTCTCAGTTCACGACCTCTCCGACGAGCTCGTGTATCTTTGTATCTGTTCAGCTGTACAGCTACACATTTCTGTGAAAATAAATAATGACGATGACGATCGAGTCACACAGAACAATTCAGTATAGTCACCTGGACAGGTAACTTCTGCAATCGTGAAACTCACAGTTCCGTTATGCTTTGGTGTTTCTACAAACAAACATCAACACGAGTGCCCAAAAGACGGCAACAACGTCTAAAATGTCTAAAATCTTGTACGAACATTCTTACACTGACTATTTGACCTCGGTATGCATGCGTAGTATTGTGATTAGCATGTATGTGTGGCAGTGTGCCTGTCTGTCCGCTCGCATATCTAAACTAGTAGCTCAGCTGTCGCTGACAAACCCGCGCAACACGCTGCACCACGACAAACGGCAAAATTTTGAAACAGTCACGTGACCATAACCACGCCCCTTTTGTTGGCGATATGTCATCCTGTTGCTAGAATTGATATAGCCACCTGGGTACAAAATTTGACGACTTTAGGTTCAGCCGTTCCAGTGATATGATTGGAGCCCCCAAAATTTTACACGTAATCTACATGCATACAAATTTGACCACTATAGCTTCAGCCATTCCAAAGACATGGTTGATGTCCGCCAAAATATAAATGGTTCAAGTGACCTGACCATGCCCCTTCCAGGGATGATTTGTCACCCGCGGCTAGCACTTACTGCGATCAACCTATCTACCAAATTTTGAAGTCTCTATCTCCACCCACTAAGAAGACATGAAAGACGATACATAATATCGAAAATGGGGTGGTTTGCGGTAGTTAGGAGTCACTCAAGGTCACTGAAAATAGCGCCATTCGATAGAGCGTATAAGAGTTCCTATTACTGTTCCATAGTAACTATAATTTATGTCCCTATCTTGCGGCGTTTCTGAGATAAGCGAGATATTGTTAGAAAATCACCGACTTGAACCTAAACCACCCCACCTCGATTTGGCGGATCCTGTCGGAATTTCGCCAAGATCTTTGGTGTCATAAAACTAGAGTCAATGGGCTATCGTATGGCGTTGTTTGCATGATCCTGCGTTTAGCCCTTTTGGTACAGTGCCGGCTTAGGGCAGACTGGCAGACGGACGGACACACGACGACAGCATATACCGCGCTAGCATAACGTCGTGCGGTAAAAACTAAAAAACGACTGCTTAGATGTGGCTGTGTTAGGCTATAGGTCTCCAATATAACTCTGCAGCTGATCATAGTTCTTTCTAATCTCCCAGGATTGCATTTTGATGTTTTGATTGTCATATGGCGTTTTGCATGCGTACTATGTCATTAGTTAGCAGTTAGTCCATAAATCGTTTGGAGACTCATAACATTCTTCTTTTTATTTATCATTCTCGTTCAATACAGGTCAATTTATGGAAATTGTAAACACTGAATTTACGTAAACTTCAGCGGGTGCTTCATATTTGGCTCAAAATATCACCAGAAATCGTTTGTCGGTCGGGCTCTGCCCGGACCCGCTGGAACAGCTTACAGCGCTCCCCCAGGCCCCTTAGCTGGATTAACAGGCCTACTTCTAAAAGAAAAGGAGCGGAAAGAAGGGAAGGAAAGGAAGTGAAGGGAAAGGTTATCCGCCAAATAAAAATCTTTGCTGCGGCCCTGACACTATTTGAAATAAACTTGCGATATCCTAAATATCCAGGAAATCTTCCACATCACTTCCAAAATTTTAATCATCTTTTTTCTGGTAAATAATCCACCTTTCCTCAAATTTCGCTAAAATCCACCCATAACTTTTGAGTTATTCTTTTAACAAGCAGACAAAGAGACGTACAAACGGCAGTCAAAACAGAATCTCCGCCGAAAGTAGCGGAGGTGATTAAGTTTTGCATTACGTCTGACATTCAGACTATATACACACGAAGCTAAATATTTCTTCACGTAATGTAAGAACAGAGTCGTAGGTAACGCGGCCGAGACTTGCCGTGACGTACTCTGCAGTCACGCGGCAGTTGCTGCAACAGCGGCATACGTGTACTCGCGCTGTAGCGACAGTGTTAACGCCAGAAATGCCCAGAGGCACGGAAACGCTGCCCGCCATTAACGTGACGATAGTGAAAGGTGCGCGTCGTCAATAACGTCCGCGCACGCCGACCACCTGCAAACTTTGCCGCTCGAAACGCCACTCGCGCACGTCTTATGAACGCATAATTATATACACGAACCTGCTTAAATCAGTATAGGCCCACTATAGCAGTTCGGAAGTGACAGATGAGAGGCCAAGATGAGGGGCTACGCTGATCAACTTCAAACTTCAACTTCGCTCAACGCATACAAGTCGCAACAAGCAAGATGAATAAAAGGCTAAGTCAGCCTAAGTGCATGATATTTAGACTCGGCACTGCTAGCAACGATACAGCCTTCACTCGAGGTCGCACCGACCACTTTAGCACCAAGAACTCGATAAACAACCAAATAAGTTATTGTGGAAGTGTTGTGTGCACGTATGGTGCTACCCTCTGGCGATTCAGAATATGTAGGTGCATCAATAGCTGAAGAAGAAACATTTTCATCCTATGGCCTTACGTGGGTAGCTTGGTAGTCTAGTGGTTAGGGAGTCGGACTTGCGACTCAATGGTCGTGAGTTCGATACCCGGCTACCGCAATATCGGTCGGTTGGTACTGGGATTGGTGACCGTCTTCGAGCGGGCATACCATCTCGGTATGTAACCAGCCACCTAGGCCAACTCAGCCTCCTACCCTCTATGGGACGAGAAATAAGTACCGGCCAAAGTGCGGTGATGCGCTGCGGCTGGGGAGTAAAGGCGGGATGGCTCGTTCCATTCGTGGATAGACGTACGGGTGGCAGGTAAAGCTGTGTGATCTCTCATTAACACGTGCCATTCTGAGCGCTTTAGAGCTGAGTTCTCACGAAAAGCCGCTATATAAATGTCCAGGCTTTAACTTCTTCTTCTTCAACTATAAAACTTGACCTTCAAACTTGATGCAATTAGAGTCAAGTAGAAGACCCAGCAAGCCAAAGGTTATTTAGTTTAAAATAGTCAGGACACACACACACACATCCAATCAACTGCTCAACCTGGACCACTAAAGTAGTCGGTTATGAGTCAATAAGCTTATGAGTTATGACCCCGAGGACTTCGTAGTAAGTCGTATATATTACATCAACTGCCAATTATGTTTTCAGAATTATTAGCTTTTTACTGACTCATCCACACACTTAAAGTAACTTTCAAATACATGTATTTGTCCACATTAAAATCACAGTTCGTTCGACTGTGTCTCACACTCACGGTCGAAACTGTTATTACTGTACAAAGAAAACAACAAAATTGATTGACATACACTGTGAAATGCACCGTGAGCACTATACTTAGGAATGTAGGGATGTGATAATCCCAATTAATAAGTTTATTGTTCCTTTGCTGCCATTATATGGTGAATAAAGATTATCATAAATTAGCCCCGTACGGGACTGCCGGTCGACTCCTAGTTACTGCCAACTTCAAAGTCACGTGATACAAAAACTAGGACAAAAATCAAAAATCCGGCCCCGATAAGCTTTAGGTATTGCCCCCTAATTTAAGAATCCGTGGTCATTTGCCAGCCTCCGTTATAAATGGGGGAGGAGATAGCTTTTGAAAATGGCCGAATTTCCGACTTTCAAGGGCTCGTGACCTTGACCTTGACCTTGGATCGGTTCATACTGCATACCGTCGTGCATCACTCGTCGACCTACCTACATACCAAATTTCACTGAAATCGAAGAAACTTTAGTGGACGGACGGATGGACAGGCGGACGGGTGACGGACATTTGAGACCACTTTATTAGGTCGACTAAGATGAGTCGACATGATACTGGATCAAAAGTAGGCATATACTGGCGAAGGAACTATCGAATACGAGGAAGGTGCAAACAGAGAGACACCAGCTATCAAGCTGTGTGTTGTATGTAACTATGATGGCGATGCACAGAGCGAGGCTGAACATCAAACGATGCACGAGTAACAACAACGGAAGCTGACAACATCCTAAATCGCATGCCTGCAGTCCATACAGCCTATCAGTGAGAAGCAGGCACATGTGACATTTTTACGTGACGATATGCAGGTACTAGCGGCTACGTTTTCAACGCCGGTTTTACATGCGACAGCCAGCGACGATGCTAATCACTGCCGATCAGTACACTGAGCAAGAATTCCGCAACTGTACCGAAAAATTCATTTATATATAGCCAGACTCGGAGTCCAACGTTGACATTAATCCTAATCGTAACTAACATTAACCCTAATATTATCCATTACGCTATGATTAGGCCTACCGACTACTTAAGTGATCCAGGTAGATGGTGTGTGTGTGTGTGTGTCCAGACAATAACTTTTGAATTAAATGACACTTGATCTAGATATCTGGTAACAAGAGCTGTACAGGCGAACGAAAGGATTCGAAGAACGCGGCGGATGATCGACTGCAGCCGAAAACTGCCTTCGCCGACACCGTCGAGTGGCGAAGACATTAATAAGCATCTGGTAAACGATGCATGTACACAATGACCCCACTGTGTCGAGCATGTGAGAAGAGGAGGAAACAATCCTTCACATCCTAGGAAAGTGCTTTGTCACTATAAGGACAAGTTGTCACATCACGGGGGCCTTTCGCCTACAGCTCGAGGAGCTATATGTAAGGTAGTGCCATGAAACCTACTCCAGTTTGCATTGCAAAAGCCCCGTTGAGGTTCTAATGACCTTGGTTACATCTGGGGTGCATATGGGTCGAACCCTATTCAACCCATAACGGTCTCAGCATTGAGTGGTGCTTTAATAAGCTGCTCACTCCGAAGATAAGGTAAGGTACGGTAAGGATGTTAACTAGCTATCATCACACAGCCAGAGCCAACGGCGCCTATCACGTGTTTGCATTCTTCAGCTACGCGTGACATAACGCCTTCCAGTTGGCGACAAGTCCAAACGCATATATGAATACTCAGCTGATTAATAACAACATACCACACGCCTTACTCCTATCGATTGAATACTGTATGCAAGCTATTTTTATCACTCCACCTCTTACCAGCTCACAATACAAACAACACATATATAGGCACATTTTTATCGCACGACGATATGCTACCGCGGTATATGCTGCGGTCGTGTGTCTGTCTTTGGCATCAGAAAACTAGAATCTCAGGACTATCGTATGGCCGGCGTTCGTTGCGATTAGCCGTTTTGACACAGTATCGGCTTGTGACGGACGGACGGACATACAGTCAGACAAACAGACTAACGGACACACGACGACAGAATATATCGAGTGGTTGGATTTCTGCATCGTATCTAAATTTATTTAAACATTGACTATCTATACTGTGACAGTTTGATTTCGCTATAGTATAGGCGTACTGCTAATATCAAGTCAACGATTACAACCGATCATCTCTGAACTACGACATACTAGACCGCTCACTGCAACATATCGACCTGCGCTCTCCTCTTCCGCCACTTAGAATTTTCCGTATTTTCGGTTTAGACGCGCACAATACACATCGTGGACCGGCGCTAGCGACCTCTGCCTTCCGAACGAATAACCTACGCCGCTGCAAGGCTACCACCCACTGTAACAGATGGCGTGGCTAGTTCAGTCCAGTTCAGTTCAGTTCTATCGCGGCAATGTGAAGGGGCGTCAACCGTTTAAAGCCACGTCCACACCAGCAACAATGCCGAAGCAACATTTTCGAATGCTACAAGTCGAACGATTCTTTCGACAAAGTCGAACGTTGCTTCGACACTGTTGCTGGTGTGGACGGGTCTTAACGGCGGCGGTTGGTTTTCACTCACGGCGATGAACGGATGAAGGACTACGCACGCAGTCGGCAACGTGACCGTCTCTGGTCACAGCGTCACATCACCGAAGTCGTCTTCGGTCAGCGGGCTCTCGGACTCTGGGCATGTCCAGACAAGCAGCACTCTCCACTCTAGGCCCAGGCATGTAAGCATGCATTATGCCTCTGCACGCGGTCGAAAACAACGTTGTTATAGAGGTATAGCAACTCGCAGGCCGCACAGTGCACAGTGCACATATACATCCACTGTGTCTAAAATAACAATACACTTGACGTTTTGAGTATAACTTCGGCAAACGTAGACCGATTTACACAATAATTCTTTCACTGTCAGATTTCTGAGGAAATTTTATACAAAAACATTATCAAGATTGTCCACCTCGCCTTAAGTATGTTCATACACTACCTTGTGAAACTCGAAAGTTACAATTATTGTTGCCAATGTCAATGGCCGATTGCATGTGAGACCTCAGAATGCATCTTCTTGCAAGATATAAGGCCGCCTTAATAGATCTAGTGTGAATCCTGTGACTATAAATCTGGAAAACAATGCAGCAGTGCTCAGAAGAGGATAGGCCCCTACATGATGTCTCAACGAACTGAAGCACTGGATGATTGACGTGTAACATGAGCTGCAACAGACAACAGTCACTGATAAAGCTCTCACCAGTGAATGACGTAAACATGTTCGAGCTTGTATTTGTATCAGTATCAGAGATAAACGTCTGAAGCACTTGCTTTGACTTTCCTACTACTTTTCAGGTTACAGGCTGGTGTACAGCAGTAGATATTAGTTACAAACTAGTGTCTCCTTCTGACAAAAATCATTTGTTGTATAAACTTCATAGACTTTGTCGTGAAAATATAATCCGATTTCCGAACGTTCTTGCGTTATCTGCATTCTGTGTTTCATATACCGCACTTAGACGTAGACGTAGAGAGAAAATTTACGAGTGCAGGCCAAAGCCTCCATGCCCGCCTCATCCAAACACTTTACAATATTATAACTTTCTAAGATTCCTCATACATTCACTTCGTAGAACATAAACAATAACAACGTTGTCAAACGTCATACTGAATAGGCCTATTTAACTCCACTCACTATATTTATATAAGGAAACCGATCGATGCGTCCGATGCGGTGTTTAGTTCTGCCCGCATACTTGTAACGCCGTCGGGCGTCGGTGTCATCATCACTATTTGTCTGTAATAAAGAAGTTTATGAACAAGTATGTAACACGTAGACAGGACCTACAAGGCTCATAGAGCACTTACAGTGCCCTAACAAATAAATAAAATAGAAAGTATTATAAATAGTAATATAAGCAAATGAATACACACAAACCAGCTAAACAACTAAACCATACATCCGAGAAACTGAGAAAAATCAACTTGCTTGATGGAACGTATAAATTTTGATAGTGACGAGAAATCTACATAGTGAGGCAGGGAGTTCCACACGTTTACAACTCTTTCTGTGAAGTAGTTTTTGCGCACTGCATTCACATACCGCGGCTTTTGTATAGTTTGCATAGCCGTTATGCAAACGTCCAACAGACGTCGGCATAACGCCAAAAATCGGTCTACATTTGCCGGAGTTATAATCAGAAGTCAAAAGTGTATTTTTTAGACACAGTACATGTATATACCAAGTAAATCGTAATAATTATGATGACGACTAATGACGCCCTTCATTCACGCCATTAAACTCTCTTTTTCGATAGGAAAACTTTGCAAAACGAATTCATATTCACAAAATGTACGAATGGGCCATAACCACAGACGATGCGTACGTTTCGTCCAGTTCGCCAGGAAGCGGCACCACGGGGGGGCGAAGTCTGCCATATCCGACTGCATCTTGTTTTAATTTAAGACGGTCAGCAGTGGAGCGAAGTCACAATAACTTGAAGACCGCCGCTACCTGCTACCAGGTGTTAAGTTACCTATGTCAGATGACTGGCGTTCGGAAGCTGGTGGATCGACAAGATGAGGCGTTTCCATCACGACGACGCCGGACATGGTGGAGCTGACGACGACGTCGTGTTTCCGGTAGAACGCGTCGGCGTCGACGTCGACGACGAGCAGCTTCACTTCTCCGGGCACGGCCCTGATGCGCTCGACCACCTGCTGGTGGTTCTCCAGGGCCACGTTCGTCCCGTTCACCTCCACGATGCGGTCGCCGTCGCGCAGTCCGGCCGTCGCCGCCGGTGAGCGTTCGTCCACGTCGTGGACGAACTGTCCCGGCCGGCCGCTCTCCGCCTGCAGGTTGAAGCCGTAGCCGTCAAAGTCGGGCACCTTGCGAATATGACAGAGACGTGGCACCGGCGTGTCCACAGCCGTTAACTTGTCGCTCATCCTGTACACCAGTCACTGTCATGCATGTAAAACAGGGGCGCTGAAAATAAAGGACAAAGAAAAACTAAATGGCTGTATTGTGTGGAATGCCCACAATACAGTATTCGACTCAAAGACTATCTGTGCACAAGCTGTTTACTTCCTGCATTCAACGATGCCTAGTGTCACATGCCTGCGACTGAGTGATGTCAGCGTTATCTGCCGTGTTACTTATTTATAGTTTCCAATCCAAGCCTGCTTTTCTTCCATGTCGGTCAGCCAGGCGGCACAGCGGCGTACTTGGTTTACCCAATATCGGACATCGGACGTTGCCGAAAATATGGGTAGGTTTCTTGTACGGAGCGTACAGTCCAAGGAATGATTTTGAATTAATTTTAAGTTCTAACGGTAAAAATGTAAACTGGACACCCCGTAGAAAGACCACTTTTAGTGAATTTCCGGCGATCTGTAATCATTGCGTAGTTATGGCAGCCTGAAGTCGCAAGATGTTGAAATTTTGTGAGAAATTTTTGCTTTTATGAACAACGACCCTTAAGGGATAAAATCTCCAAAATTCTGCACCGAAAGTTTTCATCGCGACACCGATCGATATTGTTGTGTTCAAATTTTGTGAAATTTTGCCGACTAGAAATCGGTAAAATCGTGCGTTATTTGCCTGACAAAAAAAACAAAATTTCGCCTGCCGCTCGAACTGTTGCTACTGCGCGGATCGCGCCCAAAGTCTGCCAGCCGCCAACAGTGTACTTACTCAGAGTGCTCCAAATCGGTTCATTTTCGGCGGAGTCATGTGGCTGACATAGGTCTACAGCATTGCTGTGCGTTATATGCAGTGCACGGTGATTATTTACACGCGGTAACTGCTTTACTAATTGCTAGTTGGCTGCTCCTGTATTTTTAGCGCACGGAGAACCGTACGCTATCTTCTGACTGTCACACTCGTCCATTACGTAGAATCGGCTTACCTTACCCTAGTTATCCACACATGCCGATAGGCAAGGTCAGGTGTGGATATATCGGTTACTGTTTGTGTGTGTGTTTGTACGGTTACGGATTTCTCCGCCGAGTATCAAGCTAGCGGCGTCAAATTTTGCACGGCGGTTCATCGGCGTCCAAGGCAGGGAATCTCACATTTTGGGGAACTGTGATCCCGTAGACCCTCCACCAGAAGCCCAAAATCGAAAATCGGACGAATCGGCCAGTCTATGTATATATCGGTTACTGTTTGTTGTTTTTTGTCTGTGTTTGTACGGTTACGGATTTCTCCGCAGAAGATAAAGCTAGTGGCTTCAAAATTTTGCAGGGCTGTTCATCGGCGTCCAAGGCAGCGAATAACACATTTTGGGGAACTTTGCTCACCCAGAAGCACAACATCGGACGAATTTGAGCCTAGCCTAACCTGCAGGCCTAGGCTGACTGAAGTCAAAGCGACGTTCTATTTATAGTACCGTAAAGATGCGCCGACTTAAACGTCACGCTAGAGATGCGCAGTTTGTGAAATATCGCGCGGCGTGTAGATGTTGGATCGGCATGTGTGGATAGAGGTCAGTCCCCACTGACGTACTTGTTTTTTTTGTTTCTTTGTGTGTTTGTACGGTTACAGATTTCTCCGCCGAGGATTAAACTAGCGGCGTAAAATCTTGCATGGCGGTTCATCGGCGTCCAAGGCAGGAAATCACACATTTTTTTTATTTAAACGGGGCTTCGCTGAATAGATGTAGATGACTCTGTAATTCATTAAATTCACTACCGGTCTTTTAGTAGGAAGCGCAATATAATTACTTTAGTTACAGTTACAGTTACCTTTCTTCCAG
>Ga0209780_1005067_pt1 | contig 10321 bp, 5 predicted proteins | sample WorMetexBAHAMAS2_FD_187384 | JGI IMG/M metagenome (GOLD analysis project Ga0209780, IMG submission 187384) | Marine gutless worms symbiont microbial communities from Max Planck institute for Marine Microbiology, Germany - Inanidrilus exumae... | ecosystem: Host-associated > Annelida > Digestive... | reverse complement strand
AAATTAGGCATGGAGACGCGTATTGGCCTTACTTAGCAGACCGGTAGGTAAAATTTCAAACTTTTAAAAACCCAGGATGGCGGACGTCCGCTAAAGTCGGAAAACGACCATATCTCCGCAGTGGTTCAAGCGATTGACATGGGCGGCCGCGGTGAGCCGCGGAATTTGGCAAACGGCGCCGCGGAATTTGGCAAAATTTGCCGCGGAAAACTGTGGGCCCTACTTATATGGGCTCTGGGCAGTCTGGGGCGGTAGTGTGCCCTGATTCATTTGTGGATTTTGGCACTATATAAATTGTTTATTTAAATTTCTTTCTTACTTTCTTCTTTCCTTGTACTTTCCTCCCTACTTATTTACTTCCTTACTCGTTTACTTCCTGACTTATCTATCTACCTCTTCCAGAATCGGCCCATTCTATTTTCAGGCCAGAGGTCATAGGAGGCGACCAAACCTGGTGTTAGTTTTTTTGGGTTCATTTGCTCTTGTAGTATATTTTGTATGGATGCATGATAGTTTCGACGCCCACTATCATATCTCCGTAACGGCTGAAGCAAGGGTTGCCAAATTTTATACACAGGTAGAATACATTAATTGTTAGTCTTGAGATGACAAACTACCCGTTAATGGGTTTGATCAGGGTCACGTGACCCGTTTTTAGGTCGACTCTTTGACAGAGTCTACCTAATAAAGCCTGTCTCAAATGTCTGTGCATCATATGTACGTATGTATATATGTCTGTCCATCCACAAAAAGTTTCTTTGATTTCAATGATATTTGGCTTGTACATAGAGGTCGATGAGTGATGCTCGACGGTATGCAGTATGACCTGATCCAAGGTCAGGGTCAAGGTCAGGTGACCTTGAAAGTTGGAAATCCTTCCATGTTAAAAAGCTATCTCCTCTGCCATTTACAATGAGAGCTGGCAACTGACCACGGATTCTTAAACTAGGGCACAATATCTAAATTTGATCAGGCCGGATTTTTTGTATTTCTCCTAGTTTCTGTGTCACGTGACTTTTAACTTGGCAGAAACGTGAGTTGCCAACTGCGAAGAGTCGACCATCAGACCCATATGGGGCTAATTTATGCATAATGCAGTGCAACATATGACAAGATTTTGACTGACAGTGCGTCCCGTGCGTGTGAAGATGAATTATGCAAGGTGATGCAAAATGTGATAAATTTGATGGTTTCGGGAAATTGAGATGCCATCTCTCCATAGCCCAGAAGGACCAAGGTCGACTTAAGTAATCAGTAGTCACCATGAAGCGTGTATTAAAGAACTTCTGAAATTAACGAGTACTTATTGACTTATTCAGCGGAGTACTCCATAGTCCAAAATACTTATTAGTGGAAGCCCTAAAATCAATCAAAATAAATCAACTATTAAGTGTGTCAATGTCTCCTGTCTCTTGAACTGAAAAGATTGTTATAAGTGAATTCGTTGTCATCACTGAGACAGAGGCACAAAGGCAAACGGGTGTATAGTGCAGCTTATCATTCATTGTGGCAATATTATGACAAGAAAACAATAAATAACTAAGGGCCGGTTTTTCCACTGCAAATTAATCTTCTATTAACGTTAATGGGAGATTAACTCCCATTAAATAATAGGAGTTAATCTCCCATTAACGTTAATGGAAGATTAATTTGCGATGGAAAGACCGGCCTTATCAAGAGAAGAAAAACGCTGCAGCTGAAAAGAGTAGCATTGTATTTGATATATATGTAGCTATATATGTAGCTACAGAACTACAATTACCTGCAATCGAAACAAATCATTAATCAACAGTAGATCATCATGCAAGTGATTTTAACTTGTGATATAGACTCCAAAAGTTGTTTCAGGTTGCAAGTGGAGTCACTTTACTGTGACGTCAAGTCCAGTCGTTTTGTTTGATTTTGATTAAGTCAACATAGAGTCGACTTTGGGGTCATTTTAGCTTCAAGTGGACTCACATTTCTTCACTGCAATGACTCTCAGGTCTAGCTGCGTAGTATGTAAATAGTAGACTGGTTGGGGCGGAGCGTGGCAAGTAAGTAAAATATCAGGGGAAAAAATTGCCTTAGCACGTTTAAAATTGATATAACAATTGTCATGCCATTCTTTTCAGGGATACTGCCAGTGGATCCTATAAAGAGCTTTAAGAAAACGTTGGTGCATTTTGTATTCTCTGTGGAATTTATGTCTGCCAATATTGAAGATTTGCAGTTTTTGTCATTCTGTGTTAAGCTTATCTGTGAAATGTAAGTCTGTTTGGGTTGTATTTGTGTAGTTCATTGTTGCTGGTGCATTTGGCATCTCAGCTGCCAAAAAGAACCGTTGTTTGGTATGTTAGCCACAGTGTTAATTTCTTTCTTTCTTTATTGAGGTTCAGCCTACCTCTGAACCTCAGCGCTGAGACCGTGTAAACCTAGCGCAGGGAGAGGAGGGGAATTGGTAGGTGTGTGCAGATGTGTGCAGTTTAGGCGGGGTTAGTAGGAGGTGAAGAGCTAGTCAGGTATTTCTAATGCACCTCCTCCAGACGTGGCCTACTGTCTGGTTTAGCCCTGACTGGCGCTGTGTGTTGCGCCAGCCAGTGGCCAGTCAAGTCTATTTGCTTCAGCTCACGCTGGAGCAGCTAACCGCTTTGACGCTGCTAATCAGGGTGTCAGCAACGATCACAGTTTATATAGGACACCGTCGAACCCTTTTTTTCCTGCTTGAGATTATCTCCCTGTTCATCATGTGCGTAGGAATTATTTGAAATATTTCTTTGTTAGTCAGACGTGCTCGGGCTGAGATTTGAATCCCGGCTTCTGAGCATGTTGCGCTCTACTGCACATGGCGCCCAAGTGCTTTTACCACTGGGTCACATGGGCATGTCCCACAGTGTTAACAGTACTGTTATTTTTGTTTGCCATATGCAACAACACCAACGTCATAATTTTGTGTCACCACAGACTTACAACATTGAACTGCATCCCTGAAAGGGGCGTGGTCTGGGTCACGTGACCCATTTTAAATTTTGCGGCCCTTAGTGGTATCTCTGGAATGGCTAAAGCTAGGATTGTCAAACTTTGCACACAGGTAGACTATATTACGCCCTAGCTTTTGGTAGATTCCCTTTAAAGGGATGTGTTGAGGGTCACGTGACCTCTTTAAAGTTTGGGAAATAAGTGACAGTATCTCGGAAACGGTGCAAGATAGACACATAGTTGCAATTGAAGACTAATGGGAAATTGTATGTGGCCTATCAAATGGCATTATTATTGGTGACCTTTAGTCACCTTAAAGATCGTTTTTGCTGTTTGCAATTTTTTGTCCATCCACCACTGTGGTTCGCGTCTACAATGGTGCGCTGGCAGAGTAATATGTAGTGTCGTCAACAACATTGGAGGTAGTCGATGTTGGTTGATCATAGTTACGGTCCAGTTGACATCAACAAGATTGGTTGTACAGAAGTCGGTTAATGGCATGCATGGCATTGCATGCTCGCTGGGTGATAGTTGTGCCTAGTGCAGCAATGCGTGTACAAAACTCTGCAGGTAGCGGAGTAAAATGTGGCAGTTGCTGAAAGTGATCCTTAGGCTGACACGCCATCTGTTTGCGTTATTTGTATGCCAATATTTCAACTGATGCAGAGCGTTGCGTGGGTCTCTTGGCGATAGCGTAGCCTCTTGTCTGTTTTGACACCCACTGTTATATCTATGCAATGGTCGAAGCGAGAGTCGCTAAGTTTTATATACAGGTAGAATATATCGATTGTTAGGCTTGGGATCATTAAATATCCCCTAATGGGCGTGGTCAGGGTTACATGACCCGTTCTTTAAATTTTTGCCTTCCCCAGTCATATCTTTGGAGTCGGTGAAATTAGGAACTTCAAATGTCATATGCTGATTGATACAGAGGAGTACTAGTGCACTGTGCATGTGTGATAAATTAATCCTGAAAAGGATGTGTTCAGGGCCACGTGACCTCTTTAGGTTTTGGGAAATAAGTGATGCTTTCTCTGAAATTGTGCAAGATAGACACATGGAATAGATAGACACATGCAATGGAAGACTACCGGTAATAGGAAATGGTGTGTGGCCTATAGAATGACATCATCTACATATAATAATCGGATTGTGAATCTGGCCATGGGCGTGGGCGGACAAGCGAAGGCCGGGCAAAGGCGGCGGGCGCAGACGGACGACGGGCGCAGACCGGCTGCAGGCGGGAGTAGCAGGCGTGGGCGGCGGCGGACAAGCCAAAATCGCGATGTCACGCCAGGGGCGTGGCTTACTGGGGTGGATGGACGGACGGGCAGGTAAAGTCATCCTGCCGCAGAGCGGCTTGACGGCGTTACCTATATTGACCTTGAAGGCCACTTTTGCTTTTTGAAACCTTTCTGCCTCACATACTTTGGGAAATAGTGTGTATTATCTACGTTCTTACACATGAATCGGAAAGCGGCTTGTAATTTTAATTATCTTTAAAAAAGAAAGGTCTTCTCGAGGTCACAGTTTGTCATGTGCACTGTATATGTGGTAATATCTTTGAAACAGTGCCAGATGCAGTTGTTTACTGTGGACCACTAATAGGAAGCGATATATGGCCTATCAAATAGAGGCAATTCCGATGACCTTGAGTCACCTTCAAGGTCATTCCTACTGCAAGCCTTTCAAATGTGATTTTTCACACACTTAAGTTTGTGTAAATAGACAAGATTTAGACTGACACAGTGCATCATGCAGTCCCTCTGTGATAGCTGGGCTTTTTGTAACAACTACGTGTGTGATTAATTGTAGATAATAGCATTCATGGTCTTGGCCATAATAGCAGCATCTGTGGCTCTTGTCATGTTCATTCTGTCAGTATTTGGTGCCATCATTGGACGACCTAACTACAGAAGTCACAGAAGCAGACATGTGAGACTACTAAACTGTATGCATGCATAACACAATGGCAAGTCCACAGTGTATGTATCCAGTCTTTGCGAGTCATGTGTTTGGTTTAACAGGTTCATGTTTTTATGCTACTGGAAAATCTGATGAACTAATCAAATTTTTATACTTGAGAACAGCTAAGTTTTCCGGCTGTTGAAATTGAACAAAGTTGCCAAGATAGGGAATTAATTGCGTACTCAGACTAGAATCTCTGTTTTGGGCTTTCAGCTTTTGATTGAAGTAACTTAGATGTTCACGTGACTGACGTGAGATGACATGTTTATGACATAATTCAGTACGATGATGCATACTTTTATCTCCACACCACTGTGGATGAAGCACAGATAGTGAAGGCCACCGCCCAAAACTGTACCACTAAGACCAAGTCAGTTTACCGTTGCTTAAGATAGACATTTAAATTAAGTATGGAATTGTTTTATAGGCTAATTTAGTAAGTAGTTAGGTTTAATAACATTACCTTACTACTGTACTTTACTGGCATGCTCAGTGAGTAAAGTAATATCATTTTAGATGCTATTCATTTTTGATGACCAGCATGTCGAAATCCTGCAGTGGGTGTTCTGCATGTGCAAATGCTGTGATGTGAATTCTTTTGGCATATTTTGCCAAACTTACTCAAAACATTTACGTTTAAACTGAAAGTTCGTATACCCCACCTTTATTGTTTTTGCTGGTATTTTACAACGGATGGGAATATTGCAATGCCGATTGTTATGTTAACATCAACGATGATTCCTGTACGTCTGTAAAAATTTAGTGAACTTAGTCCAGTAACCCCTGAAATCTTGTTGCTCATTTGCATAGGTGGGTGGGTGCACGCATGGCCAAAATGGACACATTTCCGCTGTTTCAACCGTAGTGCCTGGACTGATCTTCGCCAAACTTTCAGGAAATATAGATGGTTAAGTCGGCTGGTAAAAAAAGGGCCACGTGACCCTGACCACGCCCATTTTAAGGGAGTTTTGTTGTCCATATGCTGGGGCTTGATATAGCTTACGTGTGCACAAATTTGATTACTCTATCTTCCGCCATTCCGGAGGTGGTTGGTGCCCACCAAAATTTTAATGTTTCACGTGATCTGACAATCCCCCTTTCAGGGATGATTTGTCATTTGTGGGCTAGCACTTGCTACGGTCAACCTGCCTACAAAATTTGAAGTATCTATCTCCACCCACTACGAAGACATGAAAAGGGATACAAAATGTGGAAAATGGTGTGGTTTGGAGTAGTTAGGGGTCACCGAAGGTGAGTCGAACTCCATTTTGGTCTAATTTATACTAATGCTATTCGTCCAAATACGAATACACTATTCGGCTTACTATTCAGTCCAAATAGTATATTGACTAAATATTCGGTACTGCCCTAATTGTCTATGTGTCGAAGCGTTTTGTCCAGTTGTGTCTGCTTTGTCAACATGATGGACTTTGTTTTCCACAATCCATATTAGACGTATCGAGCAGTTTGTATGTGTACGTGTGTAGGATGTCGGAGTAATGAATGCACTCATGGCAGTCATGTCAGTAATTGCAGCATCAGCAGCAATCTGGGGCTCAGTGCTTGGCTGTAAAGCCACCTGCTGTGATAGAACAGTAACTGGAGTAAGAATCATTAGCATGTCATTGTTGAGGCACTTGTTGAATATTGTCATTTATCAGCAATTTCATAGTAGTAGTAACTGTAGCTCACTGGTTAATGCGGTGTACTTTTATCTGGATGATCTAGACTTAGTTTTTGCTTTCACCTCTAGGACTCATTGATGGCATCAGAAAGGGTGTCCATCCAAAACTGCTCCAATGGTTCATTAGAGGCTATGCGTTTATGCGCTATATAAATCCACGATTGACATTGACATTCATGTGTGGCTGAAACCCTGAAACTGGGGAATTTCTGATGTTGAGTGATGTCTCTTCGGTGTGAATGTGTGAATATGTTACCCGTTGAGTAAATTACTAGTGACTCCAGTTCATTGATGCTGACATTGAGCAATGCTAAAGATATGTGACATGTAAAAATTTCCTCTGGAGATCCTTAAACGTTTTCCTTTGACGCACTTTTTTGCTCCCAACCTAATCTGTGGTAAGTCTGGGAAGGGAAATAGACCGGTAACTAAACAGACATTGAGAGAAAGGGATTTCTAATGACTTAACTGCGATCTGGTATAATTTAACGATGTGGTTCTATTTGTGTATAAGACGGTTGTCGGCTCAAGTCAGCCGGTTGTATTCTTCAGTGCACAGCCACAGCAAGCTTATTTCGGCATCCCGCAAGTCGACCCGGTTGTCATCAGCAGTGTTCCAGGTGTGTTTCAGCAAACAACCATTACGTAGAGCATTTGATGTTTCTTGTAAGCAGTTATTTCCCAAGCTACTTCTGTTGGTTTTCTTGGCAGTTTGTATCATGCTGTAACTTTTTCAAGCACAGTACACTGCACCAAGTCCAGGACCATGATGTATGACTTTCTTGCATTAGTCTGAGAGCCAATATAAAGGCAGGTTAATGTCCTTCCCAGTGGACAGGCAAAGGATGTCAGGTCCAGCCAGTGTATGATTCCTCTTTTTCACCTGGAAAATTGTCATTAAACTGGTGACAGAGAGAGAGATGAAGTCCTTTAACCAACGTAGCATATTAGACTCGTGATGTTTCTGTCATACATTATTAAACTGGCTAACATATTACACAATACACAGATATGGTGTCAGAATAAAGTTGGTTGCCAATTACTTCAGACCATTGCTGTGTAGAATAAATGATGTTGCTATTTACATGTTAGAAGATGCCCTGATTGCTCTTTGTACGTGGTATGATGAGCAGCAACATTTTTGCTTTGATTACATTTGCCCATATCACTGCCAGTTCAAAGCAATGAGCCATACTATGGAAGACTGGCAGTGCTGTTCATGGTTTATCATTGTCTATTCTGAATCCAACGAAGCAGCTTTACAGCCAACAATGTCAAACCATCGTTGTGTTCCCTAAATATAACGTTGCTGTTTACATACTAGAAGATACCTTGGAAAAGTGTTGTGTCAGTTGCCTGTTTCACTCTCTCAAACCCTTGGGCTTCGGGGCAGTAATATGCCCTGATTTATTTGTTGATTTTGGCACTGTATAAATTGTTTGTTTGTTTACTTAACCTCCTTCCTTACTTCCTTTTTTGCATTCTTCCTGATAGTTTTTACCTTACTTATTTGCTTCCTTGCACATTTACATCCTGACTTATCTACTCCTTCCAGAATAGACTCATTCCGTTTCCAGGCCAGAGGTTGTATGAGGCAACCAAACCTGGCATTAGTGTTATTGTGTTAATTTTTATGTTCTGGTATATTTTGTTACGGATGCATGTTTGCTTTCGTTGTGTTTGATTTAGTTTTCAGTACTAAGCCAAGAGATTGGCACAGAAGAACGTCTACAAAATGACCTATTTTGTGTTGTTTGATGTACTACCTTAACTCAGTCAATCAATCAAAGCCTTGATAGCCATGTCTTGCCTGTCATGGCATCACATCATGATTTTGACATGACCACACTGCAAGCATTGTCATTTTTTGAACATGTATTTAAAGCAGTCTTGAAACTATGTCGGCATATCAATACAATCATCAGATGTTTTGTTCTGTGAATGTTAACCATCTGCTGTTGTTATTTTATTTGTGTCAGACCTCCACTGATATAAATCTTTCTTTATGGCACCTCACTATGGTTATAGGACACAGGTCCAGCACACAGGTCCAGCATACAATTCAGCAATTGCTGCTGCATCTGCTCCTTATCCGTCAAATCAAGTTACACAAGTTACTGATACTGTTTATTGTGTATCTACCAGTACTCCCAAACTGTGGTGTTTGCATACAGGCTTTATTTGGCAGTGAACATTTTATTTGCTATGTTAATTTGGTGATCAGGGCTGTAATGTGCCCTGATTTATTTGTTGATTCAGGCGCTATATAAATTATTTGTTTGCTTCGTTACCTTTCTTCCTTACTTAGTTATTTCCTTAAAACCTATCAGCTTCTTTGAGAATAGGCCTGTTCTGTTTCCAGGCTGTAGGTCTCAAGAGGTGACCAAACCTGGCTTTTGTTTTTTTGTGTGTTAATTTTGTGTTGTTGTCTGTGTTATTACGGGTGCATGTTTTGTTTTGTTGTGTTTGATTTATTTATTTTTCAGTAGTAAACCAACAGACTGGCTGAGAAGAACGTGTCTGTCTGAATGACCTATTTTGTGTTGGGTGGGACGTAAAACCTTAACTCAGTCAATCAATACATTGGATGCTAGCTTTGATTAGCAGATGTAACGTATGCAATGTCAGTTTCGTTGGGTTTCATTTGGACAATCAACGATTACCAGCGAGTGTTTTGCCCTTGTTGGTATGAGTGCTTTTAGTTCCGTTCAGTGCTTTGACCCTGTTATTTGGTGATGGGAATAACATGTATGTTTTGAGATCTCCACTCCCTCACCGGCACTGTTCCCTTGTGTATTTTGGATCACTATCACTCAAGTATGAAATCAGTAAGCTTGACTGCTCAAACTTTGTGTAATAAGTGACATCACTCATGTCTTTACTATGATTTCGTCATTTCTTTAGCTGCGTGGCAGTTATCAGAGCAGCTCTTTGCTGCCTGTGTGTCCTGCGCAATTGCGTGTAGGGTCGCTTTGTTTTGCTGTGATTCATGTTTTATTCAGCGAAATTCTGATGATGATGACAGGTGTTTGTGTATAGGTGGTCCTCCATCATATGATTTGTCAGTTGGTAATCAACCCATGCCGCAGCAGCAAACAGGTCCAGCATACAATCCAGCAATTGCTGCTGCATCTGCTCCTTATCCATCAGGTTATGGAGGTGATAAGGCAATGGCACCACTGAAGATGTGACAGTAGTACGTAGAGCATGGCCACCACTGTGTACCTGTGGCATTTCTGAGTAACTGTTGTAGCGTGCCAGTTAACATAACACTGCTTAAACGTTTTGTGCATGTACCACTTCACATTATTACTGGCCCGCCGACACATAGTGTAGGGGGCCAGACTAGTAACGGTCGCTGGCGTCTGTCGTCGTTAGTAACACTCCATGGTGGGACTGCAGGCGGCTTCACCCGCGCATGCGAGGCGATGACGTCATGTCGCCTCCAGTCTAATTATAGCTCCATGGCTGCACGGCGGGCCAGTAGTGTTACATCCCGTTAGGACGACACTTTGGTCCAGACACTGACGATAGTAGTATACAGTTGATTCATCAGTCTTTGAAAAAGGCTGCGTAAATTTAAAACTTACTGTATATCGACTGTATAGAGGACAAACGTAGTATGTCCAAAATTGAAATAGTGGAGAAATTCAACTGTGAAGTTTCAATCACACATGAAAAATACACAGCTGTCAGATTTTTGGAGTTTGT
>Ga0209780_1005066_pt1 | contig 10323 bp, 9 predicted proteins | sample WorMetexBAHAMAS2_FD_187384 | JGI IMG/M metagenome (GOLD analysis project Ga0209780, IMG submission 187384) | Marine gutless worms symbiont microbial communities from Max Planck institute for Marine Microbiology, Germany - Inanidrilus exumae... | ecosystem: Host-associated > Annelida > Digestive... | reverse complement strand
ATGTACATCACAACATCAACAGAAAAGAGGATACGGTATTCTGTTACTATGCGCACAATTCAGTATGGACTTGTGAACTCGGCTATGGGGCAGATACCATGTTCCACAGAACGTATTTCTTGTTTTCATTATTTTTTGTTTCTGGGCCGTGCGCTAGATTAAGCTGGCCATTCGTCAGCTTTTGAGCGCACGTAAATCTACCGTATCGTATCGTATCGTATCGTATCGTATGCTGTCTACGACTGCCTTGTTCCGTACGACAATACAAGCACAAAAACCAGTCTAACAGCCTAGATATGCTACAATTATTATTACTAGACTACAATGCAGTACTACGTAGACAGATACCGCCTACTGTGAATGACCCGGTAGCGTGGTCTGTCGGTCTGTCTGTTGGTCTGTCACCTAATGAGCCCTGCAGAAAATTCTAAAGCGATCGAGATACCGTTTGCGTTCAGGACTCAGGTGGGCCCAGGGAAAGACCCTATTACATACAACAGACCGCTTTGGGCAAATACTGTATTGTGCTCATTCAACACAATACAGCCTTCTAGTTCATATTTATGATCAACCATCATTTTTCATTTTAGAGCCATTATACAGGTCAACCAGTGTTAGCCAGCACCTCCAGTTAAAAACAAAATGATTTTATTGAAGCAAAGTTTTACTGGCTACATACCATTGCTGACAGCAACAAGCACATTTGATAAGGCAGAAGAAGTACGTAAGTAAGTAAATAGGTAGGTAGGTAGGTAGGTAAGTAAGTAAGTGGCCTTTTATTAATGTGTTAAACGCACACATTACAACAGTATGTTGACAAATAAATACAAATGCACGACAAATACAGTAAGCACATAATTAAAAAACAAAAGAGAACCACAAGCTGTATAACACGCAAAACATTAAATATAAGAAAACAAACACCTATTAATGAAACTGTTTTCAAATAGATTGGACTCAATTTGTGGGAGTAGGTAGTTGTGGCCGCGGTCTCCATACCACAGTTATATCTATGACAGGCAAACCGCCAAGACAATGTGCATTGGCACAAGGTGTTTTCACATATCCACTTTTGAATGATCCTCAACTGACGAAAATAAAATGAGATGTTTGCTGAGAGAGAAACTGGACCTGATGAGATGTGGGTTGATGAACTCAGTTCTGACCGAGCCAAGAACCTCATTCTGACCATACTCGACCATGGTCAACTCGCCAGCATTGTAGATGATGCACACCTTAGATACAACACATCATGTGAACATCTGTCACCGGAGTGCGATACATTTCACCAAAAGTCATCATCAGCTCTGCATTTACAAACTGCTAGTTCTATGTTTCCAAAAATTATCGGCTGGGAACTTCAACGGCATACTCACGTTCTCGTTATCAAAGATGTATTTCTCATTTCCGCCGGTAGCATGCCAAGGAACCTAAGCAATACACACGAAACCATATCATCGATAGATTTTACAAGTTTAAATTTGTACTGTCTTAAACACACTAACAAGAACACTAACAACAGCAGCAACAGCAGCACCCTACAACATATTACTGCTGCTGCTGCTAACACTACTGATACTGCTAGTACTACTACTATAACAACATTTTGTAAAAAGTGCCATACTCTTTAGAGGGGTACAGGCAGCGTGCTCATCTTCCTTTATTATGCCACTGAGCCTACACATAGACGAACTTTCCCTGCTCGACCTGTAGCTGACAGGTGACCATTTATGTGGGTAAACCGTCCGCTATAGGTCAACCAACCAGGCCAACTCAGCCTTTCATTCCTTCGGGTCGATAAATGAGTAGTAAGTTGCAACTGGATGTCTGCTACCTCACTTAGGGGTGGCGCCATCGGGTATACGTTTACGAAGGAAAGTCAGGCATGGTGTAATATGCAGGTAAAACTGTGTGATCCATGCCTGAGAGCTTTGAGATTATGCATAGTACAAATGGCACAATATAAATACTCTTCATTTCCTTTTCCTTTACCACAGAGTTTGCAATGCATGGCTAAGTATCAACTATCCCGTCTCCAGCATATCCAAAACTCTCTTGCTCGTACTGTCATGAAAGCTCCCAAGTCATGTCATATCACTCCTATCCTACGCTCTCTTCACTGGCTCAGGATCACTGAATGCATCGAATACAAGCTCCTCTCACTTACCTACAAAGTTCTCACAACTACCCAACCTCCATACCTTCATAAGCTCATCTCCACTCAACGTCCTCGCAGTACTCGCTCTTCATCCGTCATTACTCTTGCTCGGCCAGCTTCATCATCATCTCTAAAAATAACCGATCGCTCCTTCCGTTATGCTTCACCTTGTCTCTGGAATCAGCTCCCTTTGTCTCTTCATCCAACTCATTCTGGTACCAGTTCCTCCATTTCCTACTCACCTATTCCTTCACCTATCACTTCTTCCTCTTTTGATTCACCAGTCACCACTCTGCTCATCCATAACTCGATCTCTTTCACTCCCGGCTTAAAACCTACGTGCTTTCATTAATCCTACCCCCCGTAGTTTCACTTCTTCCTCCCGGACTGCCTTCACAGACTTTTGCCCGGACTGTTTCTTCGGAGCTGATCGGTTTTTGTTTTTAGTTTTCCTTTTTTTGGTTCTGTGCCGTGCGCAAGACTAAGCTAGCCATGACATCAGCTTTTGAGTGCACGTAAATATACCGTATCGTATCGTATTTTATTGCTGTGTTTATTATTCATAGAGGACAAAATAACATAGTGACAAAGATGCTAAGAACGTGTATAAATTAGGCTAAGTGGCAAATATCAGGATGATTTTATCTTACTTGTTGCACTGGCTCAATTCAAGTAAGACAGAATTGGGCAGAAATGTGCACATTATCAGTATCAAGTTTTAATGTAAATTGTCGCAATAAGCAACGACATTAGATATTGTCAACAGTGCAACTTACTTGAAAAACTGTCTGTCGTTATCCGAGGCGTAAGAGAAAGTTTTGTCGCTGACGTCCCAATCATCTTCATCTCGCACGTAAACAGTGCCCAGCGGAATGTTCTCAAACTCACCTAGAACACAAATTATAAAAACAAAAACTGGCTTCAGTTTCTCTTCATTGTAAAAGCCGCCGGTTGTAAGCTTGTAAGCTAGCGATCACATTTATTTCAGTCAGCGGCCTATCATAATGTAAAAGCTATCTTCCGTGCTTAGAATATGCGGATAAAATTTTGATATTTGCTGTTTTAGAATGGCGGCTTTTAAAATTAAGAGAAACTGAAGCCAGTTTTTGTTTTTATAATTTTTGCAGCTTTATTAGGTGAAATAGGTAAAGTAGATAACGTAGCATATAATTCTACTTTTGCCTACTTGGTGTATGGCACTTTTGACACGAACAGGCCTTTGCGTTAATAGATATTGTTCTATGGACGATTTTCCATTTTTCAAAATGGCGGCCGTTCGCCATCTTGGATTTTAAAAGTTAAAGATTTTAAACTTCCGCTCCAGTTCGGAGGCCCATTATGTGTCATTGTGCCAATTTCGCGAAGATCGGTCGAAACGTTCCAGATATATGGCCGATTTTCGATTTTCAAGATGGTGGCCGTCCGCCATCTTGGACTTTCAAAAGTTGGAAAATTTAACTTCCGGTCCAGTTGGGAGGCCCAATATGCGTCATCGTGCCAAATTTTGCAAAGATCGGTCGAACCGTTCCTAAGATATGGCCGATTTTCTATTTATCAAGATGGCGGCCGTCCGCCATCTTGGATTTGTTTTACGCGTGTTGGGACCACCCACGAAGAGTATTTGGTGGTCGTTATGACTGTGCAAAATTTGGTTGTAATCGGCGCAGTAATTTCGATAGTATGCAAATTTTTAATTTTTGCACGTTAAGCTTGAAAATGCCTATTCACGCCCCCACAAATAGGGGTTTTAAGGGGATTTTACCTCCAAAATGGGGAGCAGTATGAACGAGACCCCAAAGGGCACATCCTTGGGCGAAAACACGTCGTATGACGTATAGGTCGTCAAAATCGGTCCACTTGTACAGGCTCGGCGCGAAGAATAAAGCAAAAAAAATTTTTTTAATTAAAAAAGGCATACCTAAGAAACCACAACACGTGTTTTTTCACGTGTTCGCCCAGACCACCCACGTTGTCGCAGCGCCACATGGATTTGCATGTGTGGTCATACCCGCGACCCGGTTATATATTCCAAGTTTCATCGAAATCTGTTCAGGGGTTTCAGAGCCCCAGGGGGTCAAAATTTGGCCTTTTCCATTACTTTGGCTAGTCGATCCAGTATTTAGTATACCAACTACATATAAATTATTTTGTGTACTTGTTCAAAATCGGTTGCTGTAGAAAACTGGACGACAAAACAGAATAAACGAAGGACAATATAAAACACGGGAGAGTCGACAGACCGTCGAGCGTGTAGACGGTGATGTGTTTTAGTGCGCCGTAGTGTCGGTTGTCGTTGAGGTCTCCAATGACAACGGTCAGCGTGCAGGTGCCCGTCATGGCCGGCAGGCCGCTGTCTCGCATCACGATAGGCACGTGGAACTCCTTCTGTTCTTCACGGTCGAACTGCCGCAGACTGCGTACGACCCCAGCACCGTGACCGTTTTCTCCGCCGTCTACAATAAATAAGTAAGTAAGTAGCGCCAAGGTCTCTAGAAGAATCAGGGTGCATACACGCGCCAACACGCGTCCGTCCGTCCGTCCGTCTGTCTGTCTGTCGTCGGCGAATGGTAAGAAAAACAACTGCAACGTTTTGAGTTGCAATAGACAGTGAACAACTTGCCGAGGTCAATATAACAACACAATGAGTAGACTATTACGGTGACACTTAACAAGGCGAAATGTACAGAATGACAAAATGTTGCAGATACTCTCGTATACGGAAGTCACTGGTTGTATAGCAGTCACACGACCATCTGACAAGCAAACAAAGTGATGCACGGACTTGAAACTCTAAACGGCCAATCTCAATTCAATGCTTTGACCACTCTCCACAGTCTCACATGTTAGTTGCGTGACAAACGTTATTACTGTTTGCATAAATTAATTCATCTTCATTATTTTCTATGTCACCATTACAACCATTCATCTGTTAACAGGTGACCTGGCGGCTGCCGGTTTTGCTGTACCTTCAGGCGCTGTTTCTCACTAACAACTGACAATATTGACATGTTCTCAGTACAACGCGGAAAATCAGGACCAACTGAAAACGTTTATTAATGCTGAAGTCGTAAAAAGCTGAAGCACAGATGTTAGAAATAGAGGTTCCTGAGGGTCGCAGTCTCAAATGTAAAGCACTCCGAACTAGAACAGTTAGTCATGTGTGTCACTCAATGATGACTTATTAGCAACATTTTACAACTCTAACGACTAGCGACAGACAGACAGACAGACAGCAGTGCAGCTCAATGTAGAGTGTGTGTGTGTCGCTCACTGGGAATAAACGTGAAGTCAAAGTCGTTGCATGTTGGATTCTCATCACAACAAGACCCTGAGCGGTGACACGGCAGCCAGAACTCGAATGGCGGACCGTTAGTCGGGCCGTCGCGGTCGACGGCGCTGATCATAATGACTGACAGGCCTACAGGCTGACTCTCATAGACAACCGGACGATAGTCGTCCGCAAACTCGGGCGCGTTGTCGTTGACGTCGAGCAGTGTCACGAACACCGTGCCAGTGCCCGTCTGCGCCGGCACACCTGCACCACGACACACAACTAAATTAAGTAAGTAACTCAATCACGGCAATGGCACAGCGACACCAAACGCAAGCGTTCTTTGATGATGCCTCAACGTTTTCAATCGCACACTGCACACTCACACAGTGTCAGCTCAGGTAAGGTGATTACACAGGTAACATGACGACATAGTCTAGGTGTGGCAGCAATTAGTTCAGTAAGTATACGCACAAATCAGTACTGATCACCTCAAATCTAATAATTAAATTCGCCTCACATTTGATCCAGTTATCACGAAAGTGTATTTTATTACTGGCCCACCTACACATAGTGTAGAGGTGCCAGACTAGTGATGCACTCTGGCGTCTGTCGTCGTCGTCTGTAACACTCCATGGAATTGCATATTCGCCAGATGGCGGGCCAGTAAAGTTTCGTCCCGTTAGGGCGACACCTAGCTTTATTTATTTAGAAATAACTCGGCTTGTACTGAACGAATTTTACTCCACCAGCAACTTTAGCTGAACAGTAATCTCAAACTGTGTCGGAGTAGTGAGGTGGTCGTCGTAGAGTTTACCTTTATCAGTAGCGAGGACATGAATGCGATGTTCTCGCTGTGCTTCACGGTCCAGTGGCTTGGCAGTCGTTATCAAGCCATACGAGTTGACTGAGAACTGTCCTTCTGCATCAGTCTCCTCGTCAATGGAGAAACTACAATTGAACATCCACACCGCATCTTCACCAAGTCATAAACGCTCATGTCGTAAAATTGTAACAAAGATTTCAGCACTGCCAGTAGCGGTGCCAAAACATCATGCTGTATGAGGATAGGTGTACAACACGAGAAGTTGTGCTGTAAAATAAGGACATTGCATGGACGGGCGCTCGAGTGGGTCGATGAAATCCGTTATCTGGGTGTATACACGCTGTACATTGTGCGAGCCATGGAATTTAAATGTTCCACTGACCATGCTAAAAGATCTTTCTACGGTGCTGCAAATAGTATTTTAGCTAAAGTAGGTAGACTGGCCTCTGAGCAGGTTATAGTGCAGTTACTAAAGTGAAAATGTTTGCCTGTGTTGTTGTATGCATTAGAAGTGTTTAATTTAGATTTTAAAAAGTCTATGAATTCACTTGATTTTACGTTAAACAGATTTTTCATGATACTGCTTAAGACATCTGATATGGGGATGGTGAAATATTGTCAGACTTCTTTTGGTTGTGAATTGCCTAGCGTGTTGTTGAAAAAGCGACATGACAGATTTACCGGAACAGTGGTGTGATTTAGATAAGATATTATTTGTGTTATTTGTATAGTTAAGTTTTCTTTTCTTTATTTACTCCACCGTTTCAAGGTGAACTAGATTTAAAGTACTCTGAGAGAGTACAAATCCCCGCGAACGCGTTTTTGTCGCCAATACTTGGCAGTACTTGCCACACCTAGGCCTACTATTTTGCGGCCCGCTAGTTTCGAATTTCCCGACGGAGCTATTTTGTAAACAATCGCCGGTTTACGGAGTTTTTTTGGCCGTTTCTTCCACATCCCTCTACCAATCGCAACAAAACACGAACTTGGTCTTCCCGTTCCCCCTAGGAACCTTCCCATAAAATTTGGTGAAAATCCGTCCACAACTTTTTTAGTTATTGTGGTCACAGACCAACATACAGACACACAAACCAACGCCAGTGAAAACCGATTCCCTCGCTTTTGCGGGGATAATAAAGATGAATACGAGTATTGTGACCACCTGAACTGTTGGTTGAGTCCGGTGTCGCGGTCGTTGACGCTGAACCTGTAGAGCGTCGTGGCGACAGAGACGTTCTCATAGACTGTGATGCGCTGTTGATTGGGACTGAACACTGGAGCGTTATCATTGGCGTCCGTCACACGCAGCTCCACGTGAGCCATGTCCACGTGGGACGTGTCCGGGTCCGCCACGTAGACGGTCAAGTTGAACGTCGTACTCACTAGCGAGTCATAGTCCACCGGCTGAACAACATACACCACCGTCGCCCTCACTCCATAGAACTCAAACTGTACTACTTCACTAATATTAACACGAACTTAAGCACAAGTACAGTCACGTGACCGTAACGCAAATATGACTACCAGTAGAGAGGTTGAGTTCAATCTTATAATATGACACGTCATCTCTGTTCCATAATGTCTGTTCAATGTGCTTTTTTACTCGCATCTCGTATTTGTTGTATTTTATTCAACAAATGAATAAACTGACGATGATGACGACTAAATTTTTGCATTTCTGACACAATTTTCTACAGTAAACGACGTATTTTCAGAGTCTATAGAATCTAGAAACTGCAATGAATGTAGAATCTAATCTAGAAACTGGTTGTTGACGCTCTTTTACACGCTCCACTGCAGTTCAAAGTTCAGACATCGTTCTTTCTAATTGTAAGGAACGCGCGCTAAGCTAATTGTCGACTAAAGCTGCTAGTGCAGCATATGCGAGCTGCTGATATTGCTATCCTAGAAGTCTGTAACACAGCCAGTGAATGCCAGACCTACAGTTACCTTCCCAGCCGCAGAGCGTCACCAAATTGTACTAGTTGATGATGAGAGGAAAAAACGGTGTGACAGACAGACAGACAGACAGACAGACTTTATGCAACCACGCCGAGAGCAAGACGGCACGGTGAGCTAGTTGACAATGATGACGTAAGTAAGTAAATGGCTTATATAGCGCCAAGGTCTCGAGCAGTTCTGCTTACCGTGTGTACCTTGACGACGCCGGTGTTGGTCGCCTTGACACTGACGACAGTGAAGAACTCGCGGTCCTGTTCACGCAGCGAGTACAACAGACGAGCATTGGAGCCGACGTCAGCGTCTGTAGCTGAGATGGACACGATGGACGTGCCTACGTCACAGCTCTCGGACATGACGGCCCGGTAGAGGGACTGTGTGAACACAGGAGCGTGATCATTGATGTCTTCAATCATCACCGTCACTCGAGCACTCGCTGTGTCAACACAAACACCACTACTGTCTGTCACTAGTTCATACAGAAGTCTAGTGGACGTCTACAGTGTAGACTCACTCTGTGCAAACCTTCTAGTAAATCACAACAACACGGCCGCCGTTGAAAACAAATACCACAGACAAACACACAGACGGTGGTTCGGTTTGTTTTTTGTTTAACTCATCTTCTTCAGTTAAATTAATCTCGGCTGCAACTGTCAACAAGAGTTAGTTAGCTGGAGTTTAACGTCCCCTTTCAGCACAAATATGGCTATAACCTGTGAGAATCTTTACAGCGCTTTGTATAAGGAACCTGTTAGGATATTTACAGCGGGTTGTATAGGCCGCATGACTCTCGTGAGGGTCTCAAAGAAAAGAATTGAAGCGAAACAAACTACAGACCGAAACCGATTTCGCTAGTTTCGGCCGTATCCGAAACTGTGGCCGAAACCAGAGACACTTATATGGCCGTAACCGAACCTTAGGCCGAACGTGTACGTCGTGTAGGCTTAGTTTCGGCCGAAACCGTAGCCGAATCTGAAAATCAAAAGCAAAGTATGACTATTTACTTCAGCTCAGAACAGCAACGTCTTGCGAATAAAATATACATGTACTATGTACAGTCACATTTTAAACTATCAGCCATCAAGTTATCTGTTCAGTTACGGCTACCATAGCATCGCTCAACTTCAAACACAGCATTCACTCATTAATAATTAGACCCAAACCAAACGAATGTTATACTCAAGAAAAGTAATTTCTCCGCATTATTGCCGTGGCCGGAACGTGACCGACGTTGAGCACTTTCGGCAGGCGGCCGTGACTCGGTGTTGGTTACGGCCGTAGCCGTAGCTTGGCCGAAACTCGGTTAGCCAAAACCAAAACCGGGCCGAAACTGACTTTTGACGCAGTTTCGGCGCCGAAACCGTAGCCGTAGCCGAAATTCGGTCGGTCACTAGAATAGAGGTCAATATAACGTCGCACTATCGTCTCGACTCTCTACCTTGCGGTCGCTGAAGACGACGGCGCGCACGTCGGTTCGATTCTCACGAGCGTCGCGTCACGGCGTAGCGAGCGAATCGGCTCGGATCGGCTGGAAGCGAGCACGCACGGGATCATTAATGTCCGCAGCGAGTGACGGCCGATGAGCGCCGAACAATATGATTGATCGTGAATGACGTCGTTCGTCAACCGTCGATCCACTGCTACCCATCATTTATCAACCGGTTCCGTCTAATCTCCAACTCGCCCGCGCCACGCGGCCTATACGGTACGGTTATCTGCCCGTTCTCTCTTCGGCCCCGGGCGCCGGGAATTGCCGGCCAGGAATTATGGGAACGAGATAAACTGACTAAAAATGCCGTGCCACGACAGTGACAAATGTGTTCGCCAGTAAGAAGCGATGTGTGCCCGCTTTCCGCCGAAGATAAACCGACGTACGCGATTCAATATTTCGACGTGTGTCCATCTACGTGCAGCTGTTGTTCGCGTTAAAGACCTTTGCAAACAAAGTGAATGCGCGTTTGTAGCCTACGCTAGCGTTTAAAGCTCACAGAGATGGTTGCCTGTTAGCCATAATATACATCGGGTGAAGTGACGTCACAGTAATCCAGTGGCGGCTCTAGCCTTTGATGACTCGGGGGGCCAGTGGGGTGGCAAGCAAGGTATGTGGGG
>Ga0209780_1005065_pt1 | contig 10323 bp, 4 predicted proteins | sample WorMetexBAHAMAS2_FD_187384 | JGI IMG/M metagenome (GOLD analysis project Ga0209780, IMG submission 187384) | Marine gutless worms symbiont microbial communities from Max Planck institute for Marine Microbiology, Germany - Inanidrilus exumae... | ecosystem: Host-associated > Annelida > Digestive... | reverse complement strand
GAACCGAGCGACGAAGAGGAGGAGGAGGAAGATGCGGCAGCGGCGATCGACAGCAAGGCACCGCCGGTCAACCAGGTCTGGGCGTACGGCGCGACGGCGGACGATGCCGCCGGCGGGCTGTATCAGACCGGCCTCGAGATGGTTCAGCGTCCGGTCGACGTGACGTACTCCAACGGTTCGGCGTTGGAGCAGGAACAGCGACGGTGAACCGAGCGACGGACAGGCTGGAATCTCCTGCACTCGGTGCCCGGCAGCGCAGAAGCGACACCTGTCGGTAGAACGTCATATCAGCTCCGCGAGACTGCATCTAGGCCTAACCCGCAGCCAGGGACGTAGCTGGCCAGGGTGTACCCGGGGGTCCGGACCCCCAGCCACGCCCAAAGTCACCTGTAGATGTTCACAACTCCGACGATAAAGTTTTGAAGTAGCGGGTACTCCGCGCGACTGCTGTGTAGTTTCGTGCTTAAAATCATTTTTAGCTCAGTGTTCCAAAAATAGCTACACTAATTCAGGCTGGCTAACCGGCAATTTTTAGTTTTGACTTTTTGGAACTCTGGCGCTCACGGTTGCGCGCCAGAGTGCCAGAAAGTCAACATAAAGCTCAGCTATCGCGGAGAGACCGCGCGACGCGCTGTGTTAGTAGGTTCGTGCTATGTTTCACGAGGTACAGGAGCTAGAAAGGTTTCCATCAGCAAAAGTGACCTTCAGGGTCATTTAAGGGCATTGGCAATGGTGCCATTCGATAGACCACATACAATTTCTATTAGTCTTCCATTGCAGCTATGTCTCTATCTTGCACCGTTTCTGAGATATTATCACTTATTTCCCAAAATTTAAAGACGTCACGTTACTCTGAACACTCCCCTTTGGGAGTAATGTATCATGCATGCACTAGTACTCCTGTGTATCAATCAGCACACGAAATTTTAAGTGCCCAGCTTCACCTATTCCACATATATTATTGGGGGCAAAATTAAAAAACGGGTCACGTGACCCCGACCACGCCCATTAGGTCTGTCATCCCAAGGCTAGCACTTGATATATTCTACCTGCACACAAAATTTAGACTCTCGCTTCAGCCATTCCGAAGATATGATTGCGGGCGTAGAAATTGAAAGTGGGTCACGTGATACATACTGACCACATCCTTTTTAGGGGTGATTTGTCATTCAAAAAGTAGGACTTGATACAGTCTACCTGTGTCCAAAACGTGACGATGTTAACTTTAGCCGTTCCAGAGATATCACTGGGGGCTTCCAAATTTAAAGTGGATCACGTGACAATGACCACGCCGCTTTCAGGGATGATTTGTCATGTGTGGGATTGAACTTGCTACTATCAACCTGCCTACCAAATTTGAAGTTTCTATCTCCACCCACTACGATGATATGAAAAGGGATACAAAATGTGGAAAATTGCGTGGTTTGGGGTAGTTAGGGTCACTCAAGCTCACTGGAAATAGCACCATTCGATAGAGCGCGTACGATTTACTATTAGCCTTGTATAGTAACTATGTCGCTATCTTGCACTGTTTCTGAGATATAGCGAGATATTGGTCGAAAATTGCTAATCTGAATCTACGCCACCACTACTTGGCGCCCCTGATGGGGGTAACCTCGTGGAATTTCGTTGAGATGTTTGGCGTCAGAAAACTAGAGTTCATGAGCTATCGTACGGAGTTGTTTGCGTGATTCTACGTTTAGCCGTTTTTGGTACAGTGCCGGGATGTGACAGACAGGCCGACAGACGGACGGACACACGACGATAGCATATATCGCGCTAGCTTAGGTCGCGCGCGCGGCAAAAACTACAAATGGTTGGTTAGCCATCCTGGCATCGACTCCCTTAGTCACTGTTCCCATTCTGGAACTCTGAGCATATATAGGTTAAGTCATGGTAAAATGTTGTCCCGAGACCCCCGAATTCGGACCCCCAAGACAAAAATTCATGGCTAGGTCCCTGCCCGCAGCTCGCTAACATTGAAGCCAAGCAGCTTGCATTACCATCATTGGCATACCTTTGGGGCATCCTCCCTTGAGAAATTGTTAACTGAGAAATGGATAAATTCGTATTCATAAATGTCACGTTCTGGGACACCCTTAAGAGAATTTGAATATCCGGAGGGGATGGCACGCTTCCTGAAATTCTAATTACGTCAATGATTAATTATGATATACGAGTTCGCTACGAATGCGCTCTGAGAATTGTACGAGGATCGAGGACCTTACGATTCTCGAGTCAACGACAAGGATTTGAAGTGAAAATCGTAAGGTGCTGGTACGAAGCTCGTAACAAACTCGTAGATCCTCGTAATCGTATCAGCTGACTGATATTGTATTCGTACTGTTCACTGCTGAAACGCTCGCGGCCAAGGGTCTGTTGCCCCTGTGATATTTTATAACCCTATACCCTCCCACACGCAGCGGCGCCTCCTTTACGTCCTTACATGCAGGTGCGTCTATCCCCGTAGCTGCAATTCCACCCCAATCACCACTCTAAAGCCCGGTCCACACCAGCGACAATATCGAAGCAACATTGTCGAATGATACAGTGTCGAATGTTGCTTCGACATTGTTGCCGTTATTGGCAACAATGTCGAAGCAACGTTCGACTTTGTTGCCAAAAACGGCAACAATGTCGAACGAGTTTTGCGTTGAAATTTCTTCCTTTCGACAGAGTTGAACGTTGCTTCGACATTGTTGCCCAAAACAGCAACATTGTCGAAGCAACAGGCAACAAAGTTTCCTGTTGCTTCGACAATGTTGCTTCTGCATTGTTGCTAGCGTGGACCAGGTTTAACGTAGCAAGCAAAGCCTTTCTGTAATATCCGCAGTTCTAAAATAGGACCACCTGGTAAGCAATATTACCAAACTGGATGACCACTTAGGATAGTTCTTATCACGGGCGCGGATTTGTGAATTTGTGTGCGCCTGCTATGTAGCGAAATGCCTGTAGACTTTGTATTTATAAAGCACGGGACCACTGCCTGCTATACTAAATCAACGACGGTCTGGTGATCCCAGACTTTGTGGTGGAGATCTTCACCCAGTGAAACAAGAGACTCCGCTGCCGCTGACAGACCCGCGCGACGCAGAGGCTCAGGGCATGCTAAATATTCCGTATCGCATCATATGGCAATCAAACCATTTCTTCTACTCGGTCTAGTTGCTAAATGCAGATCTCGACGGTGGGTGTGATCAACAGTTGTTCGATGACCATCAGAAGTTTATGACACTCACCGGCAAACTAAGTTGACAGCGCCTGAGACGACCAACCGTTCCAGATACGTGGTTGGTGCCCACCAAAATTTAAATGATTCACATGACCCGACCACGCCCCTTTCAGGGATGATTTGTCATCTGTGGGCTAGACTTGCTACCATCAACCTACCTACCAAATTTGAAGTCCCTAACTCCACCCACTACGAAGATACGAAAGGCAATGCAAAATGTCGAAAATGGGGTGGTAGTAGTTAAGGTCACTCAAGGTCACTGGAAATGGCACCAATGGATACAGCACATACGAGTTTTATTAGCGTTCCATAGTAACTATGTCCCTATCTTGTACCGTTTCTGAGATATAGCGAGATATTGGTCAAAAATCGCCGTTTTAACCTACCCCACCTCTATTTGGCGCCCCCGTTGGGTGACCCCGTTGCAATTTCGCCTAGATTTTTGGCGTCATAGAGTCATTGGGCTATCATATGGCGTTGTTTTCGTGATCCTGCGTTTAGCCGTTTTGGTAGTGCCGGCTTGTGGCCGACATACGGACGGATGGACAGACAGACGCACACACGACGACAACATATACCGAGCTAACATAGCGTCGCGCGGTAAAAATTGGGCAATGCGGGGTCTCCAGGATTTTAAAATTTACATGCAAAATTGCGCCAGTGGTCACTTCAGCCTTTAAAATTTTGTGAAGCTTTTGGTAATGTGGTAATTTCTGTGACGACTTAATGCCCGTCAAAATGTGTTATGACGTGTTATGATCGAGGCATAAAGAACAGACAAGATCGTACGTATATTAAACGTAACCTGTCGTTTCCGCCGTTCTTACACGTGTGTTGCTAGCAAGTTCTGATGCGCGTTGTTTGTTGTAGTAAGCTTCCGTTGTTGTATGGTGATATAGCAGACAATAGGCTTGTTCTTGGAATATAGCCTACAGTGTACTTGTTACTACGTGGACCGAAAACGAACTTTCGTTTTCAGTGCAAATCGAAATTGTAACATGAAAGATCGTGTTTTGTGGTAGTGTACGACTTCTCCCTGTCATCTCAGAATTACTTTGAAATGAAGTGTTCACTAAAATCATTGTGTGGGTGGCAAATTATCACAGACACAACAAGTATGTCCGTCCTCGTAATACTCGGACGGAAATGTACGCTGGCCGCGTCCCGTGCGGCCCCCTGATGAGTCACGGTCAGTATGCGCCGACATGACAGACCGACGGACGCCAGCTGTTATAACAGGCTTTGCCGTAGATGCGGCCAGTAAAAACAGGTCAGCGCATCTTACAAAACCAAAGTAAAGCAATGCAATCTACAGGCCTAACAGTGTTTGGCCGCAGTAGCAACAGAAAATTTCGTCAGCTTCGTTGCCGGAACGGAATTTTGGTCTGTAACAGCGATATGTAACGTACGTTTGTCCGCAGTGGCGATGCCAGAATGTACTACTGTTTCGGGGAGCTAGAGCCGCGAGTCATGACAAGTGCGGTAGCGCGAGCCTTAGTGGGTGCTGAGGGCCCAGTGGGCAAAGCCCCTGGTGAGGGGGCGACCCCCCGAAGCTGAAAGCAATTTAAAAAGTAAGTGGGCACTATCGCGCTCTGACCTTTTCGAGCTTTCAGATATTTCATCCATTACCGCTTACTTCCAATGTTACGGGCGCAGGAAATCCTCTCTGCCCGCATATAACTATGCCGCTAATGCAAGACGGTAAAGCGAATTTATTGAAGTCATGTTTTGGGGGTGGATCGTTCATGTTTGGGGACTAGCTGTGGCATTCGGGGAGCTAATCCATACTGTAACTGCTGTTGTCTTAAAATCTCACATTATTACCGAACGACTTGCGAATTCAGTTTCCGTATACACTGCTGAACTGTATGCCACACTTCTAGCCCTTAATGAACTCAGCAAACAACAACACAAACATTATCTACTTTTTATCTGACTCTTTGCTAACAAAAACTTGAACACCTCATTACCTTAAAAATTCCCAATCTCTTTATTCATTCATTTAATATTATACTATATTTTGCATTAAACAAACCGATCCTTCGAATTCCTATTCCATATACAGATCTCAAACTTATTATCAACAGATATATTCATGACAAGTGGCAGCAAACTTGGAACTCACAAACACAAAATACATTCTACCACATTCATGCACCTAGATGCCTTCTTACTCCACTCTTCCTAATCTTATATAACCGATTAAGCCTACACATTAAAGAAACGAGTATTTTCCAATGCGTAATCAGTTATATAGGATTTGGTCCTTTCGTCAATATGAAGTAGGAAGAGTGGTATAGTAGTGGTAAGAAGGTATAGTTGGATAAATTTAGTAAAATGGTACCTAATAACTTATGTTTTTTAGGTCGACTCAGAAGAGTCGACCTAATAAAGTGGGTCTCAAATGTCCGTCCGTACGTCCGTCCACAAAACGTTTCTTCGATTTCAATGAAATTTGGCACGTAGGTAGAGAGTGATGCACGACGGTATGCAGTATGACCCGATCCAAGGTCAATGTCTAAATTTGATCCGGCCGGATTTTTTTATATTTGTCATAGTTTTTGTGTCACGTCACTTTAAACTTGGCAGAAACGTCAGTTGTGAAGAGTCGACCGTCCGCCCCGCACGGGGCTAATTTATTCATAATTCTAGTGTGCAGCCCAGCTTTAGTCGATGTCCAGGAGGACATCGTGGACGAGCGATGTTACTACAACTGTTTTGTGACAGAAATAGACAGTTGGTATGTTATTTGCTATAATTATAATGTTTTCCAGCATTAACTTTGTCAAGGTTTTCATTACAATATTTGTGTAATATATGTGGACATTTTTGGAACCAAAAAAACTAACTAAATCATACCTAAAGTGATTTGCAAGAGTAAATAGTAACTAAAATGATTGATTACAAGAAGACATTCAAGCCAACTCAGCCTCCTACCCTCAGCGAGATGGGGATTAAGTAACGGCCAAAGGGCTATGAGGCTCTGTGGCTGGGAAGTAAAGGCAGGTATGGCTTATCCTACTTGTGGATAAGTTAGTTAGTTGGAGTTTGACGTCACTTTTCAGCACAAATATGGCTATATCAGAGATGAAAGGTCAGGGGTGGAGAGCTATCTCTACCCACTGAAGGAAGGCCAGCGATATATGGCTTATTCCACTTGCGAATAAACGTGTGAGTGACAGATAAAACTGTGTGATCCCATGTTTACACGTGCCATACCCGAGCGTCTTAGAGATGAGCAGCTCATAATAAAGCACTATACAAATGAGGCTTACTTTACTTTACATTAACTTTTACATTGATGACAAACATCAACTGTATTTCATTCAAAAATTGCTGTGAAAATCCCTCAACAGCCAAACAGCCAAAAACGGCTAAGAACTCTAACTTTCTTCATATTCACACCAAACAGTTTTAAACTAAAAATTAATTCCTAAATTTCGACAAACATGAAATATTCTAGTAGACGACGTCAATGATGCATAAATACTATGTAAGGCTATGCCATAACTACGTGGCATGCACTGTGCACCTGTCAGCTATGCAGCGAGCAACTGATTCCACTAAGTATGACTACTAATCATAGTAGTACAAGCTGTTAAGTAAGATAACAGCTACAGCAATGTGAGGCGGCAAATTTCAACCATCGTAGCTTCGATCTTAACAAATGGCAAACAATTCAAAACAGAAGCCCAACGGGCCCTAGGAATGCCTATAATCAGAAGTCAATGGTATGTACGTTAAAACGCAGAAACAGTATAGAAATAGCCAATGGGGGTTTAATTGACTAAAGTTTTATGTTACTCTCAAAGCAAAAAGACGTTCTATCCAGCCAATAACTGAGCATGGTACTAAAGAAACTAAATATGGCACAACTTCAAAAAGATACTATACCACAAAAGAACATACTCGTAGAAAACTACAGCCAGTTTGATCATCTAAAAACAATGTCCATCCTAGAAATGGACTGGGCCTGTTCTTACAAGCCCCGGGCCCATATTGGGTGCTTAATGGAAAAGGGGATTGCAGAGTGTGAAAAAATGCATCTTTTTCTGATAGTTGAATAATCGTACAAATCGTGAATTTAACAATGCATTTTGCTCATTTATAGCTGAAGGTTAATTTTCACAACCTGCTAAAGTAGTTACTGCAACTCTGGATGGACGGCTGACACAAAAACATCTTCCTACCGTGAGTGACAAATGCAGAAGAAGTCAATTGCAATCGACAGCAAATTTACTATGAAATTAATGATGTTCCGTATTCGCATTAGCAAAATAATTTCATTATGTACAAAGTACTGGCATTAGAGCAGGCATAATAACGCTGCAGCATCATAACCCCCACAGTTCATAGATCAAGACAGGATGAAGTCCGTGGACGAGTTTTATTGCTGGTGTCAGTGCACTGAGTTTCACCACACAGTGCATTGACACCAGGTTACCGGTCTGGTAACAGGAAGCCTGCTTGCTCCCATGTCACAAAAGTACTTTTCAGGGACCACAGGGCTGACATGGAATAATTTTTGAAAAGAAGTCAGATTAAACACAAACTGAAAATAGTAGAAAAGTAGTATTTTACTGTACAAATAAGAGACACCATGTACCAACACAAAAGAAAAATCAGCAAAAGCAAAAAAAAATGACACCAAAGCAATACCACTAAATTGTCTGAACATAACTAACAAACACGTGTTGAGGCCCATCTCATCAAATGCTGCACACACAACTTTAATGCACACGCAGTAAGGTCGTGAGAAACTGTTTGTTGACAGTCTCATAATGTTGTCGCAATGTGAACTTTACGTTAATGCTCATAATATTTGTTAACGTTCATCAGGTTGGATTAACTATAATAATAATGTTCATATTATACAACCAGACACAAAATCTGTACCCAGTTGCAACGTTCGTTCGGTAATGGCGAACTTCATCAGGCATATGGTCATGTGACGTTGATGATGAGCACGTGACCAATATACGGTCATAGGTAGGTTGTAGGCTCAGAGACGGGAGAGCCTACGTGACCATATGCCTGATGAAGTTCGCCGTTGGCAAACGAAACGTTGCAATTAGGTAGATTTTGCGCCCGGTTGTGTAATATGAACGTAATCACTGCTCACATCACTCCTTATTATGGTTAGGGCAATGGCATCACATAGCAGCGTCCCTCTGGAGTCAAGTGGACAAGAAAGGCCGAGACCAGTGAATAATCTTCCATGGCTGGGCACAGTGCTGTTTGCTCCATTCAGTGCCTGCCACTGTTGAATTGGTGTAAAGATTATGCCACTTATTCCAAGAGGTTTTCCTCCGGAGTAGGCGGAGAAAGAGGACTGTGGAGGCTGGCAAAACTAGATTCACCTGGAAAATGTCGATTGAAATGTCGGGGTGTGCGTACGGCAAAATGTTCATGAAATTTTGATGTAGGCCTCTGGACAAGATTGAATTATTGAGTTCAGGTTTAATGGCCCACCCAACACAAAATATGTCACTTCGGAGACGTTCTTCCCAGCCAATCTCGGCTTAGTACTGAAAAATGAAAACAAACACAATGAAAGGCAAACATGCATCCATAACAAAACATACCTCAACACAAAATTAACACAAAAAACTAAAGCCAGGTTTGGTTGACTCCTGCAACCTCCACTGCCTGGAGCCCGTAAGGGGCCCTCTGGACATGAAAAATTGGATTGCATATCAGGGTGATTTGGATCAATTAATTTGGGATGTTCTAAAACAATGTTGAAAACTGTCCATAATTGGCACCAAATACACATGAAATACAATATCAGCCGGCAGAGGGTTTGTACTTTTGAGTGCTTTCTGTTTTGTCTCTGCTGCTTACAAATGGTAGCATTCAACATCAGACTGTGAGAGACTGTGGTGATTGCACTGGTTGACTAGTAAACACAAGACCTTATACAGTCTCTGTGAAATTCCCTCATGCTTTGTGGCACTCATACGTACGTTGCATTACTCACATCATGTATACATTAATGTCAGCACTGCCAGTACACTATAAACATCTACCAACAATCTACAAAAATGTTCAACATGATTTAGTGAGCAGCAAAATCCTTAAAACAGGCGACACAAGGAGAGCAATAGTCTATTACACACTGGTATATCACCACACTTGAAGTTAGCAATAAACTTTTTTCCCTGACAATATTTTTCTCCCGACACTTCCCTGACTTTTGGTCAATTCCCGACAGATGTTATATTGCCTGATGTTAACATGTTTTACTGGCAATAAGCAGCATCAGTAGCTGGCTGAATCTAGCAGACAGCAGTCAAATGACTGAATAACACCAAATAAGGTGTCGCCTAAAGGGACGTAACCGTACTGGCCCGCCGTGCAGTGTCAGCCGCCCGATCGCCCACGCACCCGGCCTGGCGGCAGCCAACCGCCCACGTGCCCAGTGACTGACACACGATGACGACAGACACCAGCGAGCAAAACAATACAGTAATAAACTACATTCTAACATCACTCGAATATTCTCGCAAACCATCCACGTTATAGTGACCACTCTCTGGGGTCTTCTTGAGTACTGAAAAGACAGTGGAATCTGTGTGCAACAAATCTGTCCCTCGGATGTTTGTTGGTGAATCAACAAATGATGATGCCAGTCGGTAATTTTACCTAGCTGCCGTCAGTACTTTGTGTTTCTTTCACTGGTCCGACACTGTTGGTTTTGAGGCTGGAAAGGCATCCAGCCTGAAAACCAGTTCCAAAAGGCTCTTTCAGACGACCTGGTTAAACCTGCAGAAACGCTAGACTAGATGGACTTTGACTAGCGTTGACGTGGACGCCTTTGTCACCTGGTGTAACCTTGACCTCCAGAATCTAATCAGGTCATCAGTAGGGGCTAGTCAATATACCCTGTAAATTCAATCGAGACTGATCAAGCCGTTGATGATATTGTCGTAACAAGATCTGTCCGGATGAATGAACAGACGGATGCGGCGGACAGACAGCCTGAAAACATAATGCCTTCGCTGACAGGGTGGCGACGGCATAAAAAGTTAGGAAAAAGAAACCCAGTTTGCATTTTTAGAGTTAGTAACCGAAATGGCTCATAAAACCTC
>Ga0209780_1005064_pt1 | contig 10323 bp, 11 predicted proteins | sample WorMetexBAHAMAS2_FD_187384 | JGI IMG/M metagenome (GOLD analysis project Ga0209780, IMG submission 187384) | Marine gutless worms symbiont microbial communities from Max Planck institute for Marine Microbiology, Germany - Inanidrilus exumae... | ecosystem: Host-associated > Annelida > Digestive... | reverse complement strand
CACAGACAACAGACAGACGACAGACAGAATTGCCGAAAATTTTAACCGACTGAGTAGGGTGCACCGAAGTTACAGACAGACAGACGACAGACGGACGATAGCATAAAGCGAACGTGAACGTGAGTTTACGTTCCCTTTCACGTTCGCTGATAAAACTACCCTGGATGCCGTTGTCACAAACAGGGCTATTGCTGCAAGATACTGCATGTGATCATCATATTAACACCCACTGCGACAGCAGAATTAAGTACAATTGATGTACTTGTACTTGTAAGTACCTACTTTTGTTTTGAATTACTCGCACTTGTACTTAAAGTACTTTTTAGCACTGTTAGTACATACTTAACTTTTGGGTAGTACTTATGACATCACTGGTGCAATCAAAACTTGGCTCTCTGCTGATACACAAATTATTAGGCCTATACTATAGGCCTAATAGTACGGTTTCCGTTAGCATAGCGTCGCGCGCGCATTAAAAATAGTCGGGATATTCAATCATCCTGCCGGTTATGTGTCTGCTACTATGCTCGATGTTAATGAGGATACCAGTTAACTCGTCACACGATCAACTTGTCACAGCCCATCATCGTGACTAGTGTTGGCCGTCGTGTTTAACGTAGTTGTGACGAGCTACCTCTGACGGCAGTCGCTAATTAATTTGTTCTATAGCCGTGGTCACATGTGGTAGCGACTGTGTGTATGTGTCTATAGGATTGTAAATTTATAACAAAATCGACAATTTGACGGTTTTGACCGAACACCGCAAAATTCGAAGGGAATAATCGGGAATTTGAATATTGTATAAATTAACGCATTTAAGGGGTGTTTGAGTAAAATAAGGGAAACAAGGATCGGCTTTTTCGTGGATTAATCCGCCAAGCCCTAGGCCTCCCCGATGGGTTTTCTGGCTGGTGAGGCCACACAAGGTGAATGACAAGGTGAGTAACGTACGTATACAGTCCTATACCGATGATCCATTTGTCTACACTCGATCAATGCGTGACGATAGGTGCAGTGTTAGGCCTAAGTGTACACGATACCCCGTCCCAGCGGGAGAGGGGTCCCGGAGCGATAAAAAATGAATTTTTCAATTGAAGTGGCATGTTTGAGTGAATTCTCACCGGTATTTTTTGTCCGTACCATCGCCGGAAAATTGTTGAATTTTTCGCCTGAAGTGATGATTTGCTGGACGTTGAAAATGTAGGCCTACTTATGGGAAGTAGTGAATACGCTATCAAAGTTATTGGGTTGGTAAGCTTTTACTGCATTGTAATGCACGGTTCTTAAAATTTTGAAACGTGACAAGATCAGACGGAGAGACAATTTGCATTAGTGTCCCCCACTATACATTCTGGGGAACTCCTCTCTCCTTTTCCCTGTGATTTACGTCCAGTGATGAGTGTTGTCCGTGTCATCGTGTGACGTGTTGACACGTGTCGGACATCACATCGGTGACTTGCGGGGTCCCACAGGGGTCCGTCCTTGGGCCAGCATTCTTCGTGCTGTACACGGCCGACGTCATCAGGCCATTACGAAGGCAGCGTCGACGCTTGGGCGTCAGAGTCCATCTTGTAGTCTTGTAAATGAAGTGCAGAATTGTGATGAGAGTCGATTCTAAGTTATTAAATTCATTAAAAGATGCTTGCTCAGTGTCCATGCCTACGCTGATGACCTGCAGGTCTATATATGGTCACGCGACTCCAGATGGATCATTCGAGCTGATGGCAAAGATGTCAGTGTGTGTTGAGTGCGTTGAGGCCTGGATGGCCAGCAACCGGCTCCGTCTGAACCCTGCAAAAACGGAGCTTATCTGGCTCGGGTCTTCTCGGCGCCTTGAAACGTGTACTGCTGACTCCATGTACTTGCTCCGCCGGTCTGGAGTGACAATTCAGCTATCCACACAACTCCGCGACCTTGGAGTCATTGCTGATATGACGATGATCTGTCACTTGCGGCAAACGTCAGTTACGTGACAAGTGTATGTTTTTTCCACTTGCGTCACCTGCGCCTTATTAGACGTTCACTGACAACTGATGCTGTACATGCACTTGACCGTGCATTGATTCACAGCCGCCTTGATTACCGTAACGGACTACTCGCCGGACTACCGGACAATCAGCTGACAAGGCTGCAGTCTGCCCGGCTGATCAGACCAGGTGCCTAGCCGTGCCCCTGTGTCAGTAGCGATGCATGATGTGCTATACTGACTGAGTTTTCATCATCGCGTGACATTCAAGCTCTCTAACTGACTTAAAGTGCCTCCACGGTTTGGCACCTGAATATCTCTCGCAATGCTGCGTTCCACTCGCTGCCGTCCGTGGACGATCACAGCTCCGTTCCGCCGATGAACGACACTTGCTAGTGCAATTGTGCGTAGAACATCAACAGTAACGCGAGCCTTCTACTCATCCGGCGCAGCATCCTGGAACTCTCTGCCGACGGCACTTCGACACTTTGACTTGACACTCAGCGTCTTCAAGCGGCAGTTGAAAGTTTTATTTACGCTGATTTAGGACTTTGGACTTCTTCACCACACGCGTCTATATGACGTATCTGCGTTAACTGTGAGTGTTGAAATGTCGGTTTACTTACTTACTTACTATGACTAGTTGAATTCATGATACTTTCCTAGTGTTATAAATATTCTTGGTTGATAAAGTAAACCAGATTTAATGTAATTGTGGAAAACTGATGTGCAGTGCAGATGGTGTGGCCGTTTTCGTACGCTAAGTAAGAAATCGTTTGTAATAACCGATTACGCTATTTGCGCTGACTTCTCTAACTAAGCGATGTTTAACAGAATCCATATAGTTTTGTCAGCGACCACGCCCATGTGTTACTGTATACTGTCGCAGTCAGACTACACGTAAGCCGTCGCTGCTGCATCAGTTGCATGCGACAGTAAAGAGCAATACACGCCGATGTTTTGGCTATGTCGCAGTGTACTGAAGTGGCCAGTGGCCACCCATCTTCTGCACAAGATATCCACTTCTGAGCGGCCTTCTGAGCACGAAACCCACTCTCGGAAATGCGCTAGAATGTAGAATACTGTTCGCTATATAACCTAGCCATACAAGTACAGCTACATTCATTTCTGAACTTAACGCCCATACGTACGTGGGCTATATATAACCCATGTTTCGGCTAGTGTGAAGATTACGTACCGCTAATCGTCTAATCATGCCCATTCACTCAATGTTTATTTTTCACCTAATAAAGGTATACCTACTCGTTGAGTGTGAACTGGCTCAATAAAACACGATATCGGCACTACTTTCTTTATTTAAAAAGTATGGGTGTGGGGTCTGGGGAGGGGGCTTTCCACTGCGTTGCATGGGAATTTCCAACGTGTAAATCTAAACTTCATGTGTCCCCATGTTGCAATAACCACGTTTCAGTCATTCAATCGTTTACGCCGCTTGATTGCCTAAGGGGGTCCGGTGCGATCAATTTATAGCTCACCTAGCACTTGCCTAGCTGTCTGGTTGCATTGCATAATTTTGCATTGATACTGAATCGTGACGGTTTTGATTTACTCTGCAATTTATAGGCCAGTGCCAGTGTCTGAATCATCCAGCAATAACTACGGGGTCAACGAAGTTACACAGATTGTTAGGATTAGCATGCATGTGGAGGTCGCAGACACAATGAAAGTTTAGCTCAGAAGAGTTCAGCACTCCAGAGATTACACCGCTACAGTTCAAATGCAGGCATAGGCATAAATAATAACAGTTTAGACCCTAGGTCTGGTCTGCCCAGTGCCACACTAGACCCAGGAATCGATCATGCATTCGATCGCGCATCGTTCACCTGTACTTCCTGGTGCGATAAATTTTTAGCTCACCTGCTATTTTCAGTCTAAAGAACTGGGGTAAATATGTGCGGGTGAAAGTGTGGGGAGGAGGGTAAGCTGCAGGGTGAAGCAGTGTATTTTTTCTTAGAGGGGTATTTTAAGATGTTTTAAACAGTGCTATATATGGCCTGATATGGTGATTGATGTATTGACTGAATGTTAGTTTGTGCCTTGGCCATATCTGCATGTGACACCAGTGTCGTTTTCTCACTACCTTGACCAACCACATTCACATTCTCATTAATTTTGTGAAAAGCCAACTCATGCTCAATTAATTTAATTTTTTTGATGGTTTAGAGCTGTGCTTTATATATACAACATTAAATAAATTATCTACTTACAATTTGTCTTAGAAAAAGGTCAACACCTTTGGCTTAGCAGCCATGAAGGCATCAGCGTCGACACTTGGGCGTCAGAGTCCATCTTGTAGTCTTGTAAATGAAGTGCAGAATTGTGATGAGAGTCGATTGTAAGTTGTTAAATTAATTAAAAGATGCTTGCTGGATGTCTGATGTGCTGTGTGCTGAAAGGTCATAAAGTAACGTTTGAGCAGAAGCAGTGCCCAATCCAATGGAATGGAAACTTAATTGCAACTGGATGCTGTGCATATCGTGTACAGCATATTGATTGTTTGTGATGATGTGTGAATATCAGTGACATGACTCGATGGCATCACCATCTTTTTCATGTATATGTAGACAAAAGACAAGATGACTAAAAACTGCTGTGAATTTATAAACGTGTGATTGAACAGGTCGAATCTGTGAATAATGGTGACCATCTTTTTTTGCAGCTTGTTCACAGGAAAAGCGGACTCGTTAACTGTTGAGAGGTTTTGCTGATGTGCTGTAAAAGTAGACACTCTGCAGAGTTGCTATGGCAGGCAAATCGGTTGATTTTCAGGAGAAACAGAAGGAAGCGTTAAACACGGTAATTTTATTTGTCAATCATAAGTTTACTAGATAATATATTGATACTGTTTGTATTTATAAGTAAGCAGTCTAAAGTAGTACACGTGATTACCAAAAATTGATTATAGATTTTTTGCTATTCAGTGTCCAACAGAGATATGCAGTACAGTGACGATTTAGCACTGTTGAGGATAACTCTAGCATCTTGTACGTGATGTGAATATTGCCATCAGAAAAGGCATGTGGGCAGTAAAACTTGTCTGTAGAATCAGCTCCCTTTGTCTCTTCGTAAACCTCATTCTGGTACCAGTTCTTCCATTTCCTACTCACCTATTCCTTCACCCATCGCTTCTTCCTCTTCTGATTTACCACTTTGTACATCCATAAGACCATAACTCCATCTCTCTTTCACTCCAGGCTTAAAACCTACCTCTCTCACAAATCCTACCCCCCATAGTTTCACTTCTTCCTCTCCAGACTGCCTCCATGAACTGCCTCCACGGACTTTTGCCCAGACCGTTTCTTCTGAACTACTCTGTTTTTATTTTATTCTTTCCTTATTTTCTCATTTCTGGGTCGTGCACTAGATTAAGCTGGCCATCTCATCAGTTTTTGAGTGCACGTTAATCTACCGTATCGTATCATATTGCCATCTGTTGCTGTAGTTCAGAGAGGCATTGAAAGATGTCCTGCAACCATGCCATGATGACTACTATTTGATGCGATGGATAATGGGTAAGTTTCACAGTTGCGTTATTCAGTTGTTACTCATGACTTGACTTGTGGCTTCGGTTGTGACTTAGAGAAGAACAGCTTGTCATATCTAACAGACATTTTTTACTAAACGTTATAACTAGTGCATTTAATCAAACGGTTTTCATTAATTGACTAATTGTAAAGATTTTGGCAGATTAATTTATTGATCGATTTATCTGCTAAATTGATTAATTAGTCGATGACAGGTTATTGAGGCTGATTAATTGATTAGAGAAAGAAGCTTGCAGCTAACGAATACAAGTTTAGGTTAGTAGTAGACTGTTGTGTGTTCATCTTCTGCTAAGCTCCTGAAGATCGTATAACACCATTGAGGATAACTCTAGCATCTTGTACATGATGTGAATGTTGCCATCAGAAAAGGCATGTGCACAGTAAAGCTCTGCTCCAACAAAATCAGTAAAGACAATCTTTTTTGTTCTTGCCTACTTATTTCCTGGAGAAAGACAGCTTGCTTGTTGAAACATCTTTTGTGATGATCAAAAACGTAACAAATTAACATCTCTTGTTCTTTTAACAGAGTTAGCAAACGGCCGTGTAAAAGTGGATGCAAGACAAATAGCACTGTTTTTACCTACCAGATATTATTCAGACATTTTTGTTAGCTTCTTATTAATCCTTGCAGCTGAGAATATGAGTATTCATTTTTACCCGCGTGATGCTATGCTAGCATCATATTTGCTGTCATTGCTGTCCATCTGTCCATCACAAGTTGATGTTGTATCAAAACAGGTAAACATAGGATCATACAAACAATGCCGTATGATAGCCCGGGGACTGTAGTTTTTTGATTAAAAAGATTTCTGCGAAATTCTGATGGAATCCTTCCCAACGCAGGTGGAGTAGGTGAAATTGCATTTTTCGACCAATCGGGAAGTCTCTGGCTCAGATGCCTTACCACCGAAAATTTGTATTTATCCGTCATGGTGGTCCGCATCCACGATGGTGCACTGGCGGAGTAATACGTGGTGTCATCAACAATGCTGATGGTAGTCGACCTTTGTTGATCACAGTTACGGTTCTGTTGACATCAACAAGGTTGGTTATACGCAACTCTGTTGATAACACACACGGCATTGCATGCTCGCTGTACAATAGTTGAGCCTCTTGCAACAATGTGTGTTCAAACCTGTGCAGGGGGCCAAATAAAAAGTTTCAGTTGCTGAAAGTGCTCTTCCGGCTGCCATTGCGAGTGTGTTTGCGTTATTCGTACATCAGTATGCCAATACTGTAACTGATAGAGAGCATCGCGTGGGTCTCTCGGCAATAACTGAGCCTCTTATTCATTGAAGTGATGTAATGAATTTGTCCGTGTTAATGGAAGGCATTACCATTGTAGTGATATTGCGTTGTGATAATTGTTTTTGTAGCCAACTACACAACAGACTTTGACTTGAGGACATCAGAAAGAGACCTGAGAAGTGTACGTATAATTATCGGTTTAAGTGGCAAGATTTTGTAGCTGTAGTCATAGCTGAAGAGCCACAGCTGCTGAAGTGATACTGTGATCTAAAGTTAGTAAGTAACAGTAATATGCACGTGATTAGTGAATGGTCAGTTATCATTTGTATGTCACTTATTCTGTTGCGTTCAGTTTTTCAGCCCAATTGTTCGGTCCCCGTACGGGCTTTGGGGCAGTAATGCGCTATGATTTATGTGTTGATTTCGGTGCTGTATAAATTGTCTGTTTGTGAGTTTATTTAACTTCCTTCCTTCTTTTTTTCCTTTCTGTATTTTGGTGAGGTAAATAACGCACAATATTACCAATTTCCCATCGGCCAAATTTCACCAAATTTGAACAAAAATACAAAAAATTTTTCACAAAATTTCTCAGGTTGCCATAACTATGCAATGATTACAGATGCTGGAAAGTCACTACCAAATAATCCCTTGACGGGATGTCTAGTTTCCATTTTTACCATTCGAATCAATTCAAAATTATTCTCCTGGGCTGTACGCTGCATACAAGAAACCTCAAATTTTCGACAACGTCTGACGTCCAATATTTGCTAAATCAAGTATGCTGCTGTGCTGCCTGGATGGCCGACATGCAAGAAAAGCAGGCATGAATTGGAAACTGTAAATGAGTAACACGGCAGATAATGCTGAAATCACTTAGTCGCAGGCACATGACACTAGGCATCATCGAATGCAGGAAGTAAACAGCTTGTACACAGATAGCTGACCGCTTCGAGTCGAATACTGTATTGTGGGCATTCCACACAATACAGCCATCTAATCTTCATTGTTATTAAACCATTTTGGAATGCATAAAGCAATTTGTGTATCTTGGAGGCTACAACTGTCAAACATAAGAAGGATTAGTTTGCTTTGCCAAGTAGATACCATATATTTTTTATTTCAGTTGAGTACCCACGCTGATGGCAGTCTTGGGTCGGGTTTTCATCGGCGTTTGTCTGTCTGTTTTTTTTTGTTTATTTGCACCATATCTAAAAAAAACTCTGCCGTAGCTAGGATCACCAATCTTGACACAAATGTTCCATCATGATTCCTGGGAACACATTTATTTTCCGGCTAAAAGGTCAAAGGTCACTGTCGTGAGGCACAAAAACAGTACCCCAGCATGGGTTTTTGCACTCTTGTGAGTGCTGGCTTCTCGTTGTATTAATGTATACTTTTGTTTGCTGTTAGTTTGCTATATGGCTGGAGCTTATTATCAGTTGACAATGCCAATTTGTTCCTATGTTTGATTCACACTTAAACTCCTTTTCCTTTACTCCACCACATCATCACCATCAGCTCTGTATCCTGCTGTACATATATTAATTTTATCGTCGTCATTGTCATTGTAAAAGCTGGAGTTGTTGTAAACTTTGTACATGTAAAAAGTATGGAATTAACTCACATTAAGCAACTTTTAAAGTAGAGTTCAAACGGTCCACGAAAAAACGGATCAGACCAATTCAATGATTTTACGTAACCGTTTGAATACTTGGTGAAGAACTGTGACGCGATGAGCCTTTCAGATGGGTCACGAAAGGAGACGCCTATACTGGCAATTAAGACGTTGTGCTGTGGGTGACTCTTATGTTGATCGTTATTGTTAATTTCTGCCTCCCCCATTATGTCTGCATCCAACACGCAACTGTCACACCTGAAGCCAGAAATCCGACGGCTTGGTATGGACAATGACGCCATTTTTCGAACGTCCACCACGTGATACATACATGCATACACACATAGATACCGGTCTATAAAAGCACTTACTTTATGCTAGTAACAGATAGCCTACTAAAACTGTTAATTAACTTATTGCTAACGATGAGACAGCTATTATTGCTAGCCCGCCTACACATAGTGTAAGGAGCCAGACTAGTAAAGGTCATGGGCGTCTGTCATCTGTCAGCGTCTGTCGTCGTCGTCTGTCTGGGTATGTAACACTCCACGGCCGGCCTACAGGCGGCTTCACCCGCGCAGGCCAGGCGATGACGTCATGCCGCCTCCACGGCAACACTGCACGGCGGGCCAGTCGTGTAACGTCCCGTTAGCAGGGTTCGTACAGACCCTGGAAAGTCCTGGAATTTTATTGTTCAGAATTCCAGGCCCTGGAAAGTCTGGAAAAAAGGCATATGTCCTGGAATATCCTGGAAAGTGCTGGAAGAAAGGATTTTGGAGTCCTGGAAAACCCTGGAATTTGGTCTTTGCAAGTTTTGGAAAGTCCTGGAAAAAAGCATTTTGATGTCTGTACGAACCCTGCGTTAGGGCGACACCTTGTTTTGATGCCATTCGTGCAGAATACTGATGCAAAACACGTGCATAGTTTTAGTTAGAACTCTCTCCTGAATTAACATACTTTGACCATCAATGCTATAACGCAGTTTGTCTGTTGTAAACTTTAACGTTGCAGCACCTGCAATGGAGAGTCCAGATTGATGCAGACTCCATTATGCAGTGGACAGCCCCCGAAGTTCTACGACGATACTACCCGGGAGGTTTATGTGGACATGACAAATGTGGCCGACCGATATGGATTGAACCTCTTGGTTTTACTGACGTCAGAGGTGGGAGTTGTTTTTTCATGCCACATTTTCAGTACATATTAATTTCTGGAAAGTCTTGGTATATAGGTATAATGATGGCTGTATTACACAAGGGGTTGGTTTTTCATGGACTTGTATTCTTCACCTCTGTAAAATCAGGACGTAGTTTTTTAACTGTTTAATTTGTTAGCGGTGTAAGTGGTAAAAACTGGCCAGTTTAAAAAGCGTAAGGGCGACAGAGTCATAGCTGTAAAATGGCAAATGTCACTTTGGTAGGACTCCACCTAGAACGTTAAACATGCCCTTAATAGTGAAGTCACATCAAAACTCATAACTCACTGCGAATGTGATTGTAGCATCGAATAAATAGCCATTTTAACTGTACCAGTAGAGTGCAGATTTATCAACTAGCACATGACTTCACTGTTTGCATAGTCATGTACCATTGCCCGTTAAAATAACCACAAGGCCGTAGATACCATGAATGTGTTGATTGATCAAGTCAAGATTTTATGTCCCACCTGACACAAAATAGGTCATTTCGGGGACATTCTTTCCAGCCAGTTTCTTGACTTAGTACTGAAAAACTAAATCTAACACAGTGAAAGCAAATGTGCATTTGTAACCAAATATACAACAACATGTGATGAACATAACTAGACAACCTAAGCATCGCTAAGTTGCTGCAATACCGGCAGCATGCATATACCCCCACTGCTAATGGAAAAGGGGAGGGGGAGGAAGGAGAGGGATATGAAATGGCATGGAAGGGAAGATAAGGGAG
>Ga0209780_1005063_pt1 | contig 10325 bp, 4 predicted proteins | sample WorMetexBAHAMAS2_FD_187384 | JGI IMG/M metagenome (GOLD analysis project Ga0209780, IMG submission 187384) | Marine gutless worms symbiont microbial communities from Max Planck institute for Marine Microbiology, Germany - Inanidrilus exumae... | ecosystem: Host-associated > Annelida > Digestive... | reverse complement strand
TATGTATATAGTGAGTGCCATTTGTATACTATGTATATCTCAGAGTATATAGCGGGACATGTGGCACATGAGCAGCAGGAGGATAACGTAACAGCCTAGCGTGGATGGATTCGTCAGCGGTGGAGGTGTGGTGTGACAGCCGTAGCGAGGCTTGCTGGTCGCGTGGCTGGCTGCGTGCCTTGTGGCGGGCGTGGGTGGTCCCGGCTTGCAGGGGAACCAGGATGAAGTTGCTGTCTACGACTGCGTTTATTTTGAGTTGTACTTAGAACTTTAACTATTACTCTCCCTGGGCCAGTAACGGGTCGCCGTTAGGGTGACACCTTGTATCAGTGAGAAATCGTGTTGCTACAGTAACAGTTTTACTCGACAGTGTTTTTACATTGCCTCTAGCGAACGTTAGTTAATAGCGGAATCATTTCCGTGTGTATAGACTAACATTCCCGTCTGCTATTATCAAGTGCAATTTTCATTCGGATTTGAGCTTTCAATGAAAACAAAAGATAACTTTTTCTCGGCACAAACTGGTTTTTATTTTTACAGTTATTTTATCTCATATGCGACGATTGTTGACAGTGCACCGGTAGTTTGAATTATCACTCTGGCAAGATGATATGAGGACAGTGACCGATTTCCATATACTGCCGTTGACAGAAGTTGGCTGGACCAAGCTGCACTGCCTACCTTGCTTGTTGAGCTATTGTGCATTTATATAAGTGTACATCTAGTTGTGTTAGCCCTAACTTATTGTTTCGTCGTTCACTTTTACGGTGTTATGGTTGTCTGCCCATTTTAGATGGTAGCGTAATAATTTGAATGAGCCTCTCGATCCCTTTCCCTTTTTGGGTGGCTGCTGAACAAAAAGACGGCCAGGGTTGAGGTTAATATATCGCTGGCCTTCCTTCACTGGGTAGGGATAGCTCTCAACCTTCGTTTCTGATATAGCCATATTTGTGCTAAAAAGGGACGTTAAACTCCAACTTAACTAACTTTCCATTGAGCACCTTGTGAGATTTTTCATGAGTACTAGAGCTGGAAAGCTGAGCAGGTGTGTGTTGTGTTGTTTACATAATAAGTTGTAGTTCTGAAATGTGAATTATGAAATATTTAACTTTAAGGCAATGTTAAACTATAATTGACTAGCTTCGCTTCACCCGTCCGCTGTATGATTACACAGTTTGCTGATGTTCTTCGCTTGCTGTCAGTGCTTTGACAAGCATCCAGCCTGTAAAAATGCGTGATGAAATGACGGTGTAGTTGTCGGGAGTGAGATGCAAATGATGACCATCTGATGACACTGCCACTCCATCGTCTCTTGCTTCATTCAAACCTAGAGTAGTTTGTTTCTGTTGCCGGCGTACCCAGGTCGTCCCGGAAAAGATGCCGTTAAACGAGTGTTATTGTTGTTGCGTATATTCTTAATGTTAAGTTTGTTTTTACTGGCCCACCTAATGGGCAAGTATTGTTTTGCTCGCTGGCATCTGTCATCATCTGTCGGGGTCTGTAACACTCCACAGCCTGCCTGCAGGCGGCTTAACACACGTAGGCCAGACGATGACGTCATGCCACCTCCAGTCTAATTATAGCTCCATGGTAACACTGCGTGGCGGGCAAGTGCGGTTACATCCCGTTAGGGCGACATCGTATTTTATTAGCACTGATGAATTCGACTTGAAAATTAATATTGCTAAAATCTAACTTTACGATAAATTATTGTGATAACTTCTTACTAACTCTAAATGACCTAAATTGTGCTGCAAGTGATCAACCAACCAAAAAAGAACAGCATTGCATCCTTCAGGATTCAATTGAGCAAAAGGCTAGTGGGAGTCAGAACTTGGAGTTTGCTTTGACACTGTTGATGGGGTAGCAGGAAGTGCATCTGGACTGTTAGAAATCTGTTCTAATAATCTCAGGTTTTCTCTTCTGCGTGACCTGGCCTAGTACAGAAAATGCACTTCCTGGACTTCACTATGTCAGACTTCTTGACCTCCAGTGGCTTTCGTCATCTCCAGAGAGGTCATCTTCCACTTGCAGGGACTTTCAGACACCTCCAAAGACCTTCAAAACTGTCCAGCCTCTTAGTCTTCTCTCCTTTTCCCAGTGTTGTCATAAGTACTCGCCAGAAGTATGTACAAGTACCACTAAGTACAAGTACATCAAAACAGAAGAAGTACTTATAAGTACAAGTATATCGAATGTACTTGAAAACAACTACTTCTACTAAAGTACTTGGTTTCACTGCTTTTTACACCGAGTAACTAGTCTCTCGTGAAATAAAACCAGTTAAACGTAAATGGAGTGAATTTGTGAGCAAATATTTTGTTAGGTGTCTTATGTTTATTGTCACTCGATGTCGTTGAGTCAATACATAGTCATTATATGTGGCTACGGAATGTTTTATTTTCACGGTTATTTATTTATTCCCATTGTGTGGACTTTTATTTCAGTCATGTTCTCATTTTAGACTGTTATAGCAGAAAACGTTGTCAAAAATTGCTGTAAATTTCAGTTTGTGTCGAATGTGTGAAGGTTTCACATAAATAATTTGACACGTGAGAATAATCCATTCGTTGATTTGATACTTTTGCACGGGAGCAAGGAAGATCATCCATGCCCCAGCAAATACCACCGGTTTCGGGTAGTTTCTCTTTGGTTTTAAGAAATGGCCCGTTTCGTTTCTAGGCCAGATGTTGTGCGAGATGACCACAGCTGGCTTTTGTGTTTTTAATGTTTATTTTATTAGATTTACGGATGAATGTCCGGTTTTGTTGTGTTAGGTTTCGTGTTTCAGTGCCAAGTTAAACGACTGGCTAGGAAGACCATCTCTAAGATGATTTATTTTAATGTCAAGTTGGACATTAATCGGTATAGTTTTTAAGGACCTAAAATGCAGCAAAAACAGGATGCCAGTTAATAATGGAAGCAGTGTAACATATGTTGTAAATAGAAGATAAAATGTTTGCACTGTTTGCATGTGGTTATGTTGTGACAGTTGACAAGTCTGTACATTTTTAATTTTCTTGTGACAATAAAACCGTTGTGCTTCTGCCCCCGCATGCAGTCGGGTACAGACAGGTGTTCTGCAGCTTATACATATACATGGTGGTCCAAAAAACTGCTGGATGGAGGGGCAACTATGGGTTGGAGGTTTCCAGGATGCTTCTTTTGAGTTTTACCTAAGAGAAGCATTCTAAAGCCAGACCAACACAGAACAGATATTATACAACAAGAGTCGTTAGGCACTGATGTATTATTATAGGAATTGAAGAACAGCAGTTACACAAGATATCACATTGAACTGATAAATGGGTCTTGTGGTGGTTGGTTGGTTTGTTTCCACCCTGTTGTAGGCGCTAGCGTAAGAACTTAAATGAGCCTCTCCTATCCTACCCATTTTGGGTCGTCGCTGAAAAAGGCAACATGGCGGGCCAGTAGTGTTACGTCCCGTTAGAGCGACACCTTGTTTGCTTGCGGTCTTAGTAGCTCATCGGCACAGCTGTAATGTAGCCACTGGTTGGCCTGTATTTCGCACGTTGTACAGTAGTGCATGTATTTAAGTAACGTATTTATGATTATGCCGTTTCTGTGGCCACTGTTGTAACCATAATTTCAGTAATGCAATATATTGTTTGATCACGTTTTACAGACAATGAATAAACTTCTGTCTGCACGAGGGTACAGCATATCGGCTACATAACAAAAATCACCCCCAGTGTCCAATTTATAAACCTGGGGACCCTATTTGCTACAGATGTGGGGATAGGCCCGTGGCCTTTACTTCCTAACTGTCACTTTTCAGTCTTTCTGCTACTGTTCTGCAAAAAATGGATGGAATGTATGTATATGATGCATGTGTTGAAGCTTCCACCTAGTCTTGTCCTTTCGTGTTCTTGGATTGCAGTGTCGCGATGGACAGTGATGTAGTTAAACCGAGTTCACCAAAGAATTACCATTAAAACTGTTCATGTATCATTATCAGGAATAATGTTGGTGTCATGAGTTCTTGCTTTGGCCTCAACAGTTGCATTATCCGCGTGGCATTTAAGTGACTGCCGTTGCATATAAAATACGCCGTTTACCTGGTGAACATTTATTGGTGTTTTAAACGCATTTGGCTTATAATTTATCATACATATTTTACCTTTCCCGAACTCTAATGCATGTAAAGTGCAAACTGTAAAAAAATTATCACCGTAACTGCAAAAAAAGACAAAACAGATGCATATTCAGTATATACTGACTCCAACGAACAAAAAATGCCATGCTGGCAAGTAATGAAATACCACAAAACTACCTCAGTGAGTTGCATTTGACCAAAAAATATATTACACTTTAGCAAAACGTCGCAGAAATATACAGTAAATTTTGAGAAGCAATTAAGCAGAGATCCGGTGATAGAACAGCATGTACGGTGTGGTGGCTCCGACAACTGACAGCTTCTGTTTGAGCTTGCTCTCATGCAATGCTGTGACTACATCGTCATTGCAGATGAACCATACAGGCTCCGTATCTGCTCCATCCTTACGCTCACTGTCATCCAACGACGCCATAGCTGCATTGGCCGGCGGGGCGCGAACGTATGAACAATAGTGACCAGAGGACAACGAAATTCCACTGTGGCAGACCACTGCATATAGTTCATACCTACACACAGTTGTCAAGCATATAAATAATTACCTATTGAGAATTCATCAGCAATTAGTGGCAATTAATAACACTGACAATTGGATGGGGGACAGCGTAATAAAAAAAGGCTTCCCATACTCTTTACCGAGCATTGGGCTCGGAACTGATCCCAGTGTACAGGCAGCAGTCAGCCCACACGTGACTAAGTCATACAGCCGTGGGTATGTTGCCATTACTTTCTGCCATGCCTGCGGTTACATTCCCAGTCGCAGAGCATCACCGCCCCTTGGCCGGTACCAAGTTATACTGCTCGGTGACAGAGGCACATAAGTGTGAGCAACTTGTCCAAGATTGTTACGCAGCTTTTGCCCCAAGTAGGATTTGAACCCACGACCTGTTGATCGCAGGTCCAAATAATCCCTCTAGTTTCCATTTTTACTGCTGGAATCTATTCAAGTCATTCCTCAGGCCTGTACACTCTGTACAAGAAACCTCCACACATTTTCTGCGACGTCCGATGCGGGTTGCATTTTTGCCAATGCCCGACACTTTGGAATAGACTGTAAATACTGCTCTGCTATAGGTTGCCATTACCAGAAGGCATGCTGTGGTTGGCTGTCATGCGGTGCTATTTTAGTAGCACGTCGGCATGCACGCTTCGAGCCGAATACTATATTGTGGGCATTCCACACAGTACAGCCATCTAGTTTAACTTGCAATTATTATTCTAATTAGCACGATCAACAAATAGGAACGTTTGCTCCGACATACTGCAATCAAATAGAAAGTGGCACGATGGTTTTTCTAAGGCGATTGCAATGTGGATAATAACAGCCTGGTTAATTAGCCTATCGATCTCCCTAAAACATGATGGTACTACGTCACGACAAGGAGTAGTAGTTTAGATAGACCTAGTCGTGACGTAGTCCCATCATGTGTTAGGGAGATTGATAGGCTAATTAACCAGGCTGTTATTAGCCACGTCGCAATCGCCTTAGAAAAACCATCGTGCCGCTTTCGTCATAAAATGTGCGATGCATCAACGAATCAGTGGAATAATGTTGGCATCAAATCGCTTCAAACTGATGCCGGGGTCTATAAGCTACTGGTTAAGTCACTCAAAGAGTGACGCTGTGGTCTAAGCCAACCTCATGCTAATAACTGCGACGACTTTTAGACTATGCCACAAAAATCTGCTGAAGAACTCTAAATGAAACTAACAATTCTGCTAGCATACCAGTGCTTGTTGTGTTTCGACTCGGCTGCGGCTGCTTTGCAGTCTGCCTCAAGACAAGGCAGCACGAACGGAATGTTCACGCATGCCATAAACTTTGTGTATCCACCACCAAACACCCTATCAGTTCATACACAGACCACATGGTGAGGCAGTCGGAACTAAAATAGCCTCGTATGGGACTGATGGTCGACTCCTCATAACTGACGTTTCTGCCAACTTCAAAGTTACGTGACACAAAAACTAGGAAAAATATAAAAATATGGCCCGATAAAATTTAGATACTGTGCCCTAGTTTAAGAATCAGTGGTCAGTTGCCAGCTGCCATTGGGTGGGAGCGTGGTCCCAAAAACGATTTTGGCATTATATACAATGTACAAGGCCCCAAGGCCAATCCGTGATTTTACCTGGTTGGGGCCAATGCTTTTTCCTTTCTTGCTTTGATTCTGTTAACTGGGTGACATAGAACATCCGGCATGTAAAAAAGTTAAACCCGAGCCACTTATACCCCAAAGGTAGTCTTCTGTAACAAGTGAAGGATGAAAACTAACAGGGAACTGGCTAGACCAGGTTTATTTGGAAATTGGCTGTTATAATGGAGGTATATAGGTAGGACTGAAATATTCAACTGTACCCAAATTGTTTTAATTCCCCAACTCTTCCGTTTTTCCAAAATATTGCTCACCCCAAGTTTAATCTAAGCAGCACCCGAAAAGCACAAGCTGAACCGAGTTAACTGTGCAAATAACACAAGTAAATAAATTAGCCCCATGCGGGACAAACGGTTGACTCTTCACAACTGACGCTTCTGCCAAGTTCAAAGTCAAGTACCACAATAATTAGGACAAATGTTAAAAATCCGGCCTGATATAAGATCAGTGGTCAGTTGCCAGCTCTCATTGTAAATGGTGGAGGAGATAGCTTTTGAAAATGGAAGGATTTTCAACGTTCAAGGCTTGTGACCTAGATCTTGGATCTGTAATACTGCATACTGTCGTGCATCACTCATCGACCTCTACCTACATGCCAATTTCATTGAAATCGAGGAAACTTTTTCTGGATGGACGTACATACGTAAAAGTACGGACGGACATTTGAGACCCACTTTATTAGGTCGACTTCTGAGTCGACCTAAACATGCACTGCCCCAACAACCGTTTTTCTGCCATATTCTGGCCAATATGCATTAGCCAGCACTCCGTTAAGAACTGAAGAACTTTGCTGGAGCAGTTTTACAGCCCTCCTGCTCCTGCTGATGGCATTCAGACTAGGCACAACACGCTAGCATTCTCCTCAACAGTGTTTAACTGCAAAACTAAATCAAGCGATATTGTAATGGAATGTAACAATTATTTGTTTTTACACCATATCTACTTTGATTAGAAAAAGGAAAGCTACGTTCCTGTACAAGCTGGTAAATTCGCAGAATGAACTGCGCTAATTGTTCAGCTTTGTTGCGCAGGAAGAAATTAATATCATTTCATATACTTAACTTGTTATCGCTTTATTATGTGCTACTTGGCATTTCTGCCATCATAGTCATTTTCGTCATATTGTGCACATTACGTGGCGTCTCTTTTCTATTCTGTCTTGTCTTTTGTTTGTATTATTCTGTACTACCTTTCAAGGTGAACAAAGTTGTTCAATACTGTCTCATATCCATGTTGAATGTGCCAACGAACCCAGTGAATCGTTTTATATGGATTGTGAGAATCTGCGGCAGCTGCTGATAAGTCACCGATCGGTCGGCCTCCGTGTGATGCAGACACTCGGAACACAAGTACTTGTTGTCTCTGTCGAGTACCTCGACCTCCTCCAGCGACTTCACAATCCAACAGGTCTCTTTAACTGGACAAACGCAATCACACACGCACACACACACATAGAAAACAAGTAGACTGGACTGATTGACTGAGTTAAGGTTCTACGTCCCAACCAACACAAAATAGGTCATATTCGAGACGTTCTTCTCAGCCAATTTCTTGGCTTAGTATTGAAAAACTAAATCAAATGCAACGAATGCAAAAAATATACTATAACAACTACAACATCAAATTAAAACAAAAACAAACTAAAGCCAGGTTGGTTGAAGTTTAACGGCACTTTCAACACAACCTAGGTAATATTGCACCTTTAGAGTAATAAAAAAGTTAAAAATTAAATTTTAAGGAATGTAAAGAAAGCCAGTTTGGACGCCTCCTACAACCTGTGGCCTGGAAACGGAATGGGCCTATTCTGGAAGAAGTAGAAAAGTGAGGAAGTAAGAAAGTAAATAAGTAAGGAAGAAAGGAACTGAGGAAGTTAAGTAAGCAAACAAATAATTTATACAGCACCAAAATCAACAAATGAATCTGGGTGCATCACAGCCTGGAGCGCGTATCAGGCAGTCTCAGAGTGACTGAAGAAGTCAGTGTGGCTCATAACTGGCTGCTCCGGAGGCGGCTACAAGTGGCATTGCAGTAAGACAGAAATGATGACGACGACGACATTAACAAGGTTAGTTGCATGCTTGTGTGCCGAGTAAGAAGGTTAGTGGTTTGATAGTCTACACACCGTCTATCTTCATTTTCATGACCATCCTTCAGGTGCATCTGCCAGTTTCCCTTGGTTTTCTTCCTCGGTTTGTTCCGAAACAGAACCTTTGGTGATGGGTGGCATAAGTTTTTTTTAATGGGCCGAATGTGTTTCTTGTCACCCAACCAACAATGTCAAAACACAAAGCACTGACCCCAACCAACGGCCTGGGTCTCATGAAATCTAAAACATATAATGCAGAAATAAGTTTAAATTAGTGTGGCATTTCTTACTGTCATCATCATGGTCACTGTCTGCACCATCGGCGGTGGATGCTTTAACTCGGCTGCGGGCTTTCTGGGCAACCACTTCCACGTCCTGAAACGTCTCCGTGCACCGCGTCACGCACTCGCACTCCAGGCAGCGGGTTCTTCTCTCGCTCTTCCCTTCGCACAGCGCTTCCACAAAGTCCAGCACCTTCCTCTCGTTCACAGCTATCTCCGACACAGTCTTCGGAGCTGGCTGAGCGCAGGAAAAGTAGTCCGTGATTTTTCCGACATTCGGCTTCTTCTTTGCCGCAGCAGTGGACAAGCTCGTATCGGACGGAGTGGATTTGGCACTATCCGGAGGATGCGGGTTTGGCTCCGGAAGTGCAGGATTCTGCGAAGAACTACTGCCACCATGTGATGAGTTAAACAAACAGTCATGCTCTGGAGTCAAGGTCGATACTGTAGTAGCCATACTGGCTCTAGTGGTCGGGGAAACGGAGTTCAGAGAATCCAGCTGTGGCTGACGAAATGCTGAACTCGGAGAGGAGCCTGGACTTCCAGAGCCAGTCTCCATGTGCAGGCTCTCAGCTTCAGCTGCCGTATCTGCATCAACAACTGGGGAAACGTGGCTTCCATCGTATAAACTGTCTGACTGGGTAATGTCGCAGTGCACGGCGCGTTGTTGGTTCATCGTCCGCGTTGCCTCCTGGATGTACAGAAGGATGCAGCGCAGACACTCGTGCCCGTCCTGTTGGTCGTTGTCATGAAAAAGCGGCGATATTTTCCTGCACGTTCATACCACAATGCTCTTCTACATGCCTTCACAGATGATCCAAACACAGAAACAAACTATTGGGGAACATAGCTTGTTTTATCTACACTGTGTCTCTGAGTTACAGCTAAAGTTGTCGGGGGTGTTATTTCTGAGACACAGAAAAGATACTCCCGACATTTTAGCAGTAACGTGAGCAAACATTTTCCGATTTGAATAATTTTTGGCACTAGAGGGCACTCGGTAGAACATATATCTTCGCCACACTGCACTCGGCAGTATCTGCGCATCATGCAGAAAAACAAGGTGTCGCTCTAACGGGACGTAACACTACTGGCCTGCCAGCTATAATTAGATTGGAGGCGGCAAGACGTCATCGCCTGGCCTGCACGGGTGAAACCGCCTCCAGTCTAATAATAGCCCACCGTGGAGTGTTACCGACGACAGACAGACAAAAGACTGACGACGACAGATGCTAGAGAGCAAAACAATACTGGCCCCCTACACTATATGTAGGCGGGCCAGTAATAAACTATATATTACCAGCAGTAAGTGGGTGTACTAATCCTAACCCTAACCTTAACCATAACACTAACTTTCAAAATTCAACACTCTTTTCCGATCCACAATCTATCTATTCATCATATTTCATACTTTTTAGCTGTTCTGTTAACGGTGAGACTAATAGCAACAACTTACCCAATGACTCTTTATCCAGGACAAACCTGTTATGCTGGTACCAGATATAACACTCATCCATTCACTCACTCACTAGCGTCATGTGCATTATTGCACTGGCCATGTCTAGTAGACAGTAGCCCACGTACGTATGGGCGTTAAGCTTCCAGCATAACGCCTACGCGAGAAGCTATTGAAAAACGAGCGGATTCTGTCATTTTTGCGCACGTAA
>Ga0209780_1005062_pt1 | contig 10326 bp, 10 predicted proteins | sample WorMetexBAHAMAS2_FD_187384 | JGI IMG/M metagenome (GOLD analysis project Ga0209780, IMG submission 187384) | Marine gutless worms symbiont microbial communities from Max Planck institute for Marine Microbiology, Germany - Inanidrilus exumae... | ecosystem: Host-associated > Annelida > Digestive... | reverse complement strand
CCCCTTATCCCTTCTCTTCCCCACCTTCTACTATATCTTTAGTATCTTTTACTTTTCTATTTTCCTTTCTTACTGGCTTAATCTATTTTCTTGTTTTCCATCCCTTCCCATTCTACCAGAATAGTCCCACTCCATTTCCAGGCCGGATGTCATAGGAGTCGACTAAACCTGGCTTTAGTTTGTTTGTGTTGATTTTATGTTATGTATATTTTTTTTAGTTAAGAACGCGTGCTTGTTTTTGTAGTATTTAATTTAGTTTTGTCTTGCAGTGTGATAGTTGTCTCTCCCTGTTGTAGGCGCTAGCGTAACAATTTAAATGAGCCTCTCGATCCCTTTCCCTTTTTGGGTGGCTGATGAACAACAAGGCGGCCAGGGTTGAGGTTAATATATCGCTGGCCTTTCTTTATTGAGTAGGGATAGCTCTCCACCCCTGACCTTTTGTTTCTGATATAGCCATATTTGTGTTGAAAAGGGACGTTAAACTCCCAACTAACTAACTTGTATGTGACTATGGGTGTGTGGTAATGGTACAGGTTCTGTGGTCTGCTGTCATCGACAGACTTTGATGTACTCTATCCACACCAGGCACGGTTTCTGCGTCAGCTGTCAGACGTCGTCTCACAGCGAAGGCTCATTGAAGCCAGTACGAGCCTCACTGATGACAGCAAACAAGAGAAAATCCGACAGCTCACTCTCGGCGATTCCAGTACAACAATCGATGACATCGGGTCTGTGTTCAGTTCCCATTCTCACTGCTTGCAATTTTTCCTCAGTGTTGAAAAGCAGTACTTCTCAAATAAGTATGTAGTATATTATAATTATACGATAAGTTCCATGGGGTTCAAAACATTGCCACATGTAATGTGAAGATAATCGTTTAGATGTCGTAATTACAATAATGAAACATGTGCACTGTTTCGTTTCATGTCCCCCAGGTAAGCAAAAGGTGGGAGGGTCAAAATTTTTTCGCTTACTCCGCTTACGAAATTATAGCCCCCACCTTGAAAACCGTGGCGCCGCCCCAGCCAGTGGGTGATTTCCTACTTTCAGTCAATGCTCGGAGTTTCCTTCAGTGCTCGGACACTGTTGTTTGGGAGACAGGAAGGGTATCCGACCCTTTTGCATGACCCAAAGGGTTCTCTTCTGGAACAAAACGGATCCGGAAGATTGTTGGGGAACCTGCTAATGCGGTTCCACCTGGAAAACGACCAGTTGGAGGTATTGGAAGTGGATCTGTGAAACTTCTTACCAGTCATAAGTGGATGTCTCATTCCAAAATGAGTCAGCTTTCATACTTTAGTGCTCGTTTTTTGTGTGTTTAAAGGTTGACGTTTGTGTTTAATCCGTCGTCCAAAGTTTACAATTACACGTTCGTAGAACTGAAGCCAAATGGCGAAAACGAGGTATGTATTATTGCCTGATATTTTGTTGTTTTGTGATTGTTTTCATGGAGCAAGTTGTGATCTGGTCTTGATTTGTCACATAAGAGAAGCATTCCACAGCCAGACCAACACAGAAAAGATATTATACAACAAGAATTGATTGATGAACTGAAGAGCAGCAATTACACAAGATATCACATTGAATTGATAAACAGGTCTTGTGGTGGTTGGTTAGTTTCCACTCTGTTTTAGGCACTAGCATAATAACTTAAATGAGCCTCCCCTATCCTTTCCCATTTTGGTTTGTCACTGTACAAAAAAGGCACTGAGGTCGGTAGGTTACTGTATTAATCGCCATCATTAACCTGGTGGAACTAAATCTCCACCCAAGACCTTGGCCGATGTAGCCTATTTTTCTGCTGAAGGGGGACGTTACTCTCTCAACCAACCGACCTTCTGTAATCCTGAGTAAGTTGAAAATAAAATATAGTAATGCCCCATCCATTAGGAGTCCTGTGGTGGATGAAGTAAGGATAAGTTCAGTGGGTAATTTTTTCGTGGTTGGACTCATTGCTGTTTGGTTTTGTCAGTGGTGTGACACTGTTGGTTGGGTGATAAGAAGGTCATCTGACTCATAAAAACTGGTGCCACTTCTACCGAGAGGTTTTGTTCCAGAACAGGTGGAGGAAGAGGACTGCGGGCAAACCAGGGTTATCTAGGTTCACTGTGTAAACAACCATTGAAGTGGAGATTCTCCTCGTAAACAAGGTGTCACCCTAACGGGATGTAACCATACTGTCCCGCCGTGCAGTGTCGGACACCGGACCGGCCACGCGCCCGGCCATGCGGTGGCCGACCACCCATGCATGTTACAGACGACGACACTTCGACGCCGACAGACGACAGCATGCAAAACAATACTGGCCCATTAGGTGGGCCAGTAACAATTTAAGTCATATTCAGAAAAGCGTAATGTAACGGTCTGATATCTGTCTGTTTGTCTGTCTGTCTATCTGTCCCGTTGTCATACTTGCCGTGACTCACCAAGGGGCAGCATGTGATGCGACCTGCATAAATTTCATCCCAACAATAAGGAGTACCGACCGACCGACATACTTGTATTTGTTGTAGATGGTTACAATTGATAATGTGGAAGAATACGTAGACCTGGTAACTGACTTCTGCCTCAATGTAGGCATTCGTCGGCAAATGGAGGCACTGAAAGGTCGGTATAAGTTATTTCATTCCATTCATTTATCTGCAAATAAAAATCTACAGTCTCATTTCATTTTCTGTGTCACGTCTATTGAGATTTGATACCTGATTTTCAACTTTTTTTTGCTGTCAACCTTTACTATAAATTTGCAATGAAGTCGTCACGTGACATCCCACAACATCTTTCTTTCTGTCACTACACTGCCTTATAGTCCTTTTTGACGAAGAGTGGCCGATGACCGGGGATTTTTAACACCACCTTGTATATTGTCTGTCCACGTTCACATGGCTTTGCTGGTTGTAGCTGGGTTCGACCAAGTATTCCCGATGGAGAAACTGTTCCTGTTCAGTCCGACAGAGCTGCAGATGATTCTGTGTGGAGACCAGACGCCCCAGTGGACGAAAGACGACATCGTTAACTACACAGAACCAAAACTGGGCTACACCAGGGAAAGGTCGGCTGATGTTCTGCAGCATTTGGCTGATTTAAACAGTATCATTCTTTCATTAATTGTTACTTCTTTGTATTATCCTATGTACCTTACCTTTATGCATATGATGTCACAGAAGGTTATTGTGAGGAAGTCTGTATGATTTTCCCAGATGATGCTGCAGTATAAATATTATGGAGTATTGTTTTGTCACATACTCACTTACTTACTTCATTCTTATCTTGATAATAACAACCATGAGATTTATGTTGGTTTATTACTTCACCCCCACCTAGGGATGCAAAGTATTGTGATTATTGTGTCTTTTTGTCTGTCTGTCTGTCTGTCCACTCGCATATCTCAAAAACCACATTTTCAAATTTCACCAAATTTTATGTACATGTTATGCATGGCTATGGATTGGTCCTCCTCTGAATGCAATGCAATACATTACATTATGTACTTCCAGTTTTGTGGATGGCATCATTTTTTCACATAATGCAGCAAATGGGCCAGAATCAAAGACACTGCATATATTTTGTCCAGTTTGACAGGTGGCGGCACCGTCACCGGGGGCAAAGTCTGCCATCTTTGTTGACATCTTGTTTCGAAAGACAGAAAAGTACAGAGCTGAGAGAATTGTTGAGATTGTACCCTGTCAGTTTGGTGATTAGGAGGAGCAGAATGAGATGGTTTGGACTGTAAAGGTGACACAGATTGTATAAAATGTTGTACAAACAGCTATGTCGGTCCTTCTTATTGCCGGGCTGAAATGTACACTGGCCTCATCACATGCTGCCCCCTGGTGAGTCATGGTGAGTATGCCGCCGGGACAAACAAACTGACGCCAGATTATGCTTTCTACTGGAAGTGGCCAGCATAAAAATTGAGATAGAAGGAGTTAGATGGAGGTGGAGGCAATATCCAAAGAAGGTATGGTGATATGATGTATAGAAGGATATGACATTTTGTTCTGTCCAAAGAGCCTAGACGATGCACAGGTTCACAACAAGCGGAGGAAGAATATTGGGGCGGGGGCTGCTGGCCAGTGTCCATTAAAGTGGTGTGTTTGTCCACTTGTGCGATAATGTGAAAGTAACTGACCATGTTCAGACCTGATGCACTGTGTGTGCGAGTAATGAGCTTGAAGTCAAAGGGTTCTACTGTAATGTCATAATGTCACAACCTCCCAATCTCAATTGGGAGGTTGTGACATTACAGTAGACTACACTGTCATGTTAGTGATGGCATTGTTGTTGTCTTCTTCTCCAATAGACAGCAGCTGAGCTACCAATAATTGTCTGGAGATTAGGATGTAAAATAACAAGAACTTTCCTGTGCTGAGTTGTTTATGACGCTTGTGCCCAATGATAAGTACAAACATATGAACAGTTATTAAATTTGCATGTTGGTTTAGGTTTAGATTTAGTTTTTTTTTGTTTGTTTAGGTGAAGCATTTTATGCGTTTTTTGTGTTAGCTTAGATCATTTTATTCCAATATTGCTTTGCTATGGTTGTGTTGGGTTTAGTTTCTTCAGTACTAAGCCAAGAGATTGGCTGGGAAGGACGTCTCCAAAATGACCTATTCTGTGTCAAGTGGGGTGTAAAACGTTGAGTCAGTCAATTGATCATTGTTGTTATTTGTAGTCCTGGCTTCCAGCGGCTCGTAAATGTACTGATTGGAATGAGTGGAGATGAGCGCAAGGCGTTCCTGCAGTTTACGACTGGCTGTTCTTCACTGCCACCTGGCGGACTTGTCAACCTCCAGCCTCGGCTGACTGTCGTCCGCAAAGTTGACTCGACAGACGGTGGCTATCCGTCGGTCAACACATGCGTCCATTATCTCAAACTGCCCGAGTATTCGTCAGAGGAAATCCTGCGTGACAGACTTCTTGCAGCCACCAAAGAGAAAGGCTTCCACTTGAACTAAACAGTGGTGCTACTAGATGCACGAATGTACATGTACACTAGAGTTTTTCGACAGTTCGCCACACCAGAACTCAACGTTTAGAACGTCGATTGCTTTGCTGTAATGAGCGCTAGAGAACTGTCCCTTCTGATGCAGGTAATTTGCATTTACTGTTGTCTGGTGTACACTAGCCACTCAGTTGCTTTCACGTGCTGCTAAGAGCAAACGAATAACATGTACTTGCTCACTGTTTCGGTTTTTATTTTTGTCTCACACTGTATCATACAGTTTATGGTGTATATTCTCGTAATCCTACGTAAATTGTGAATGAAAACAGGGTCGTAAATTTTTTGTTGTCTTACATATGTAAAATAGCTATGGGTGGGTTGTATTGCTTCAATGACACGAGAGTGAAAATGAATAATAGAATTGTAGTGAAATTATGGAGCATAAAACGATTTTGTGACAGACCACAGTAGCCAGTGGAATCGTACAACCAGCAAAATATTTCATTTATTTGCTGATACATTGTTATTTTGACATTTATTTTCTAACTGGAAATCACAAGCATCGCTGCAATGCTGGTACAGATGTGTGAAACAAGTACGTCCTTCTTCGGGGACGACCTTATATTCACACATGTCGATCCTACGTCCACACGCCATTCGATTTCATGAACGGCGCATCTCTAGCGCGGCATTTGGCCTGCACGCTCACTGAACTATAAATAGAATGTAGCTCTGACGTTCGTCAGCCTAGGCCTGCAGGCTAGGCTAGACTCCTATTTGTCTGATTTTGGGCATATGGGGAAGCAAAGTTCTCCAAAATGGGAGATTCCCTGCCCAGGACGCCGATGAACCGCCATGCAAAATTTTACGCTGCTAGCTTTATCCTCGCCGGAGAAATCTGTAACTGTACAAACACACACACAAACAAACAGGAACTGATATATCCACACTTTGCCTATCGTCATGTGTGGATAATAAGCATTATTTGCAAATTACTCGCATTTCACATTTTCATCAGTTTACACTAAAATCTCACTTTGCTGCCAATAAGTGTTGAGTGACGTCAGTCTGCAGTGTCAACGAACACCGTGCACATCAGCAATAAATAAGTAAGTTGATTATTTTAAAGTTCACTGTTCTGTGATGGCGCCACCTAGTGACACAGAAACAAACCTTTCCCTGTCTAATGATATAAGAATTGTTTCTGAGTTCAAACACCTTAATGCTGAAGTCGCATTCACTAAAGCTGCCGTTCAAAAGCATGGTGGCATGTAAAAAGACAAAAAACTAACTCTTTTGTTCCATATGGAGGGAAGGCAAAGTCCCAGACCCACCAATCTCGGAATGGCTATAGAGCAGGTTCGTACCATTCTTGTACCTCAGAAACATTGTTGGATCCAACGTATAGTATTGCCACTACAGGTCACTTAAAATTTGCAGGAAAAAGCATCCCTGGGGTTAAAATGACATAACTCTGGAGTGACGCCCTTGAGTGAATCCCCCTACATTTTACCAGTTAACTGGTAATGGACCTGCCCACAAACCCTGGAAGTTTCATAAAAATTGCGCAAGGGATACGTGTATATTTCGAATTTGTTTGAAATTTCAGTTTTTGTAGCAGCACCCCTGCATTAATGGGGTGAAATTTTGCATGGACGATTTGCCAGATTTCACCCCACTGGTGCAACGTGTTACCCCTGCAGGGCAAGAAACCTTAAGATCAGCCCGGGGTAATTTAGATACCGGTGTATGCACTGCACACATCCGGCCGGTAATAAAACGGTTTTGATGTGAGTCATGATTCTTTCGCTTTATCTTGTAAGAGTGAGATAGAGTTGGAATGTCGAGGTTGTGTGTGCTTTGCAGTGTGAGAAGTGTATTTAGTTCATGTGATATTTTAGTAAATGTTTGCATTACTGTGTTGTAGACTTATTGTTTTTTTGTTTGCTTGAGCCATTTGTGGTGTCTTGCATTAGTCATTATAATTGTTCTTTCAGCTGCTTTGAACCAGCGTCCCTAGCACATACTGACCTTTTGGCCTGTGGGTCAATGCATGCCCAGCGACTACTATAGAATATATGTGTACCAAGTTTGGTGTTGATAGCTCAAGCCGTTTTCGTTTTAGAGCACAGACGAACAGACAGACGCGACTGAATGCCCTACCCACGCTGGCGGCTATACAGCCAGCGTGGGTAATAATGAAATACTACATTATTTGCGGTTCGCGTGGTTAATTTCTGCCACGTCTGTTTAAGCAGTTACGATTTTGATTTTTTCGGTAGCATTTTATCAGGTGATTCTTGTTCATTCAACAATAATTGGCAAATATTTGTATTTATGATTTACTACTAGTACTGTCATATTGTTAGTTGTTTAGTCTTATTACTCTGTTTAATGTGTATACTTCTCTTGTTACAAGTACATCCTGCTTCAGTTGCACGTTCACCGCGTATTTGAATTACAACCATGAGAAATTATTTGAATATTTTGGTACGTGGTTCCTTTCATGTCTGTGTGCTGGTGGTATTAAAGGAGTTTGCATTTGTGTTAGTCATTGCTTTCTGCCAGCTGCCTTGGGCGAGTCCACTAGCACTGTTACGATAATCCTACCTCAGGGGGTGGAGGGGCAGGTCTGTTACTGTGGCTGGGAGGTCCCCCGGATGCTTCTGTTGGGTTTTACCTAAGAGAAGCATCCCAAAGCCAGACCAACACAGAAAAGATATTATTACAATGAGAGTTGGTAGGCACTGATAAATTACAGGAACTGATGAACAGCAATTACACAAGATATCACATTGAACTGATAAATATGTCTTGTGGTGGTTGATTAGTTTCCACCCTGTTGTAGGCGCTAGCATATTAACTTAAACAAGTCGTGTCGCCCTAACGTGACGGAACGATACTGGCCCGTCGTGGAGGGTTACAGACGACCATCGCTAGTCTGGCCCTCCTACACTATGTGTAGACGCGGCAGTAATGAGCCTCTCCTATCATTTCCCATTTTGGGTCGTCGCTGAACAAAAAGTCAACGAGGTCAGGAGGTTACTGTGTCGTTCGTCATCTTATACCTGCATGGCAGAACTAAATCTATATCTTCGCCCAAGACCTTGTCCATGATATAGCCTATTTTCGTGCTGAAAGGGACGTTAATATCCCAACCGAACCAAAAACTTCAGTTCAACAACAATCTCGGTTGGCTGGTCCCTGTTGGTTTTTTCTTTTACATGTGCTCAGAAGAGAACCTTTGCGGATAACTGACACAGGCTGGGTAAGATTTGGAGAAATATTCAGTACCGTTTTATTAGAAATTTATTGCTAAGTCTGGTGATGAAAGAATACTGATAATCAGTCAGCATTTAGCGAAGTTATGGGCAATAATATATTGGAACCTTTTTCCGGACACGGTGCAGTTGCACATTATGTGATACCTGTTTGTGTCAATCTTGGGCTTTCTGAAGATTCTGTTATGTACAACAAGTGCAATCCATAGTAGACTAGTAGTGCTCCCAGCCTCCCATATAACAGCATTAACAGGATATAAGAACCTTGAAGATATGATATAAATATACTTTTGAAAAGTATTGTGTAGACGCAAGACCAGAACATAGATAGTATCATTAAAAGATGCTTGTGAAGATATTTTAGCAGTTGCCTGCTCATTTCTTTGTTAGCATTTTAGATAGTGATATTAAAATTAGCTTTTTTTAACTACAAACTGCAATGCGTTTGTTCGTGACAGATTTAGGTTGCTAATATTACAGTAGCTGTCTGTAATTACTCTAAATCAGTGGCTCCTTGTTTTGACATAATAGTAAAGTGCACGAAACTAAGAACTGGTTTAATGAGTATCACAATACAAATCAGGAAGTTCTGTGAGGGTTAGTACCCCGGAAACTGAAGCATTTTAGCATATGCACATGTCCATAATTGGCATTTATATTGCTGAAATGCATGCTACATATATTTATAAAAGAATTTAATGCTATAGAGGTAACTGCAGAGACAGAACAGTTAAATGCAATCACTGTAAAACTAGTTATATGCCTCTGTCTTGACAGTTATAGTACTATGCACAATACTGTGCACAAATAGCACCACTGCATCAGAAGGCACACCATCACCTTGTACTTGATGCGGAACTCGAGGAACAACCAGCCAATAGTAACTGTATGCCCTATTTTGCAACATTTCTGAGCCAGATATTTAATATAAAATTGCCAATTTTAACCAACCACACCCTTGTTTAGCGAGGCTTCCCGTTGACGTGTACTCCATTCAGATAATGGACACCAGGAAAGGAGATCCCTGGGTTATCGAATGGCGTTGTTTACGTGATACAAGCCGTTGGTAGAACTTCGACTTGTAACTGACGGATGGACGAACAGACACACGACAACCACATAGTACGGAGCCCGCAAAAGGATATGCCGACAAATTTTTTTATGTCGTGCGCAAGAGATGCTATCTCGTGCGTATGAGATAGGAATATTTTTATGTCTCTTTACGCTAACATAGCGTCTGCGTCGCGCGGTAAAAACGGACTGCTGGATCATGTAGAATATCTAATTTCTGTCTGTGGATGTTACTTATTTACAAATTTCAATAATTGATTTTTATGTTGTTTACATTTCGAATTGTATAAACAGTTATAATATGTGATAGTTTTAACGTTATTGTGTGCTTCTTCAAATGTTCGAAATGTCTTTTTGTGTACATATTATGCAGAAGATACGGATCATCTAATTAAGTTGGTGTTTTTCGGCGTTAATTCAACTAGTTTCATACACAGAAAGGCTTCAACGCCTAAAGTTTCCTACTCTAAAATACCAACCTAAAATACAGAAGACTGGAGAGATACGATAGTTATCATAACTACACTGGTTGGAACGAACAGTAACACAGTTGGTATTAATGCATTACATAGCTAATACTAATAGGCAGCTGCGACACAGGTTAACTACTAGTGTGATGTATGTGTTATTTGCAGATCGCGATGTGGCCATTCATGCAATGCAATGCAATGCAATGCAATGCAATGACGATTATGGGCACAGGCGCTAGCCTCTATGCCCACATCCTATTAACAATAATGTGCACAAAAACTTTACAATTTATGTTATAACACTTCTACTTCTGGTTTTTGAAATTTCAGCCTGATAGTTATACATCATTTCTTGGTTAGACCAGTATGCATCCAGTTTATTTTTAAAATTGTTTACAGATGAAGCATGTACTACAGTTGCTGGCAAGCTATTTCATAAATTAACTATCCTGCATGTGAAAAAATGCCTTCTCATATCATATCTGACATGACTCTTTATAAGCTTCATATCATTTCCTTTGGTGCGATCATTTAAAGATATCTGTAATAACGGCAGACC
>Ga0209780_1005061_pt1 | contig 10327 bp, 8 predicted proteins | sample WorMetexBAHAMAS2_FD_187384 | JGI IMG/M metagenome (GOLD analysis project Ga0209780, IMG submission 187384) | Marine gutless worms symbiont microbial communities from Max Planck institute for Marine Microbiology, Germany - Inanidrilus exumae... | ecosystem: Host-associated > Annelida > Digestive... | reverse complement strand
GTTACAATACAAATGACACTAACGCGAGAGACAGACAGTGCCACAAATCCACAGCCATCTGCATGACATTTGCTGCATCAATTAACAAATATTATTTTTAAGTTAATTAAATGATAGAAAACATTAAAAAAAACAAATCAAACAATCCATTTAATGGCCATTTATTCATGCTGACCAGGTGAGAAACATTACTACAATCACATCGTATCTTTGTGGATGCAATATCTTTAATTAACTTTTTCTCTTTACTACAGACAACAGTATCCTCATTTAGTTGTTGTATCCGACAGCCTTTTTCCACAACCTCTGTACAGTTTTCTTTGGCCTACATCTAGGTGTCATACCCTCCACCTAATAATCCATGCATTTTTCAACATTCTCATCATTTTTTTCAAACATGCGCTCATCATCTCACTGCATTAGGATGCAGCAATGTGTCACTTGTTCAGTCTCTCTCTTAACACATTATACGTGAACCTTCTGTTATCTGTTACATTAACAGCACACATCTACCATCGTCCCATTGAAGTGCCAGTTGTTGAAAAATTAAAATAAATCCAAATTCTGAACAAAATATCCATGCTCTAACATACACAGCTGTAAACAAGTAAATGAATATGATACAAAGTAGGACATTTCCACATAAAAGGGATGCCTCGTTGTGATACATTCTGCTAACAAGCAGCCTCCAAGCTTTACAGTTTCACCAAGCGTACGTGACAGCAATGGTATCCAAACTGTAAAAACCATTTCTGTTTCAATAACACCGAAATGTTCTCTTTTCTGGGACCTGGAACAACACGGAATAACCCAGGAAAACCTAGTAGTGGTTGGTTGCATGGCAGGACGATGGTCTGTGACCGGCGAACTTACTATGTCCTACGCTCGACCTGCAGCTGACATGTAACCAATTACATGAGTAAATGGTCCGCGAAAAGGCTAGCCAACTAGGCCAACTCAGCCTTTCATCCTTTCGAGGTCGATAAATGAGTAGTGTAATCAAATGTGTGCTATCTCGCTCAGGTGGCACCATCTGGTGAGTGCTTATGGAGTAAAGGCAGGATGGCTCATTCCATTCAAACATGTGGGTGGCAGGTAAAACTGTGTGATCCCTCGTCAACACGTGCCATTCCTGAGCACACTAGGTGTTTCACGTAGTGCGCTATACAAATCGACATTCATTTACTTTACTTTACTTACTACACAAAACAGTTCTCTGTCACTGCTGCCTACTTGTGTTCATATCCCGTTCGGCAAATGTAACGTGTTTATCGCCGCCGGCTGCCGGTACACTAGCCACTGCAGCAGCCGTACCACCAGCAGCGTCAGTCGAGGTCTTTAGTGCAGGCCTGGCTGGTGGAGGTGGAGTCAGACTGTATCCCAGCATCAACAGCATCTGCTCAGCGGCTTCACGCTTCGCCAGCTTCTTGTTTGAACCAATGCCAGTGCACACGCTGTCACCAACCGTCACCTGCATACACACCAACACAGACAACCACCAAATTCATAAACAAAGACAGAATTACATAATTATTGGTTACTTCTGTAAACTGTAAAAGCTGTGATTGAAACTAAGCATATATTAAAATAAGTATACAATGTATAAGCAAAAAAAACTTGTTACACAGGCGGCAAAAATCAAGCATAATCCACATTCAGTATTAGCTTCCTGAAAACACATCTTTAGTTTCATCGTATCTACTAGTCTATGTTAGAATTTGAAGAGTATTTTACTACCAGCATGGAACCGAAGTGACGAACCTGGAACACAAATTCTCTGGACCGTGCGACTCCGTTCTCAGACACGAGAGAGAACAGTGGCTCCTTTTCCTTCTTGGCGTGCTGTATCTGAATGAGTCGACTTATTGGGTTCACACCAACTGCACAGGCTGACGTCACGTTCTACATACCAACCAATAATGCTCATAACTCACATGGGATACGTGGCTATAAACAGTACGACATTTGTATGACGACTGTGCCAAAGAAAAAGATACACGCTAGTTATCACTTTTCCACGCTGGCCATGTCCACTAAAACTGAACCTTTCTCAACACTGATGTCCACATAAATCACAAATTTACCCAGCACAAAGATTCTAGAGCACTGTGCATGCTAGTTGATGGAGATAAGAAATGTAAAATCAGGCTGGAAACTGTCAAATAAAAGCATCAGATAAAGAAGACCGTCCACTGGCAAGTTCCAGGCCATCAGCCCAGCTAGTGAGAAGACCCAAGAGGTAAACATTGAACACTGGTGATGTGGTATGAACAGCTGGAAGCATAACTAATTAAAGCATATTTTACATGCCAGATGTTCTACCTGTCAATCACCCAACCAACGGTGTCCAAACACTAAATGAAAACAAAAACAAACAAAACAACAAACAAGGCAATTGTAGCAACCAGACTTTGCCCGCACTGTGCAATCCCACCATCCCGTTAGCAGCAGACAGGCCGCATTGCCTGCGCCCAGAAATTTTCAGAATGTTATTTGCGCTTGCCTGGCATACTGAACGATCCCTTCTGCTGCATGACATTACTGGCGATTGAATGATCCCTTTTGCAGCGACCATTGCAGCAACAATTGCCAATGCTTTTGAATGCCCGGACAACCCCCAAAATTGCCCCTTCGCCTTAGGGGATCTCGATCCACATTTAATACATGGTTCTGTCGGCCCATCCAAGTGTTCACCAAAAACGGCATGTCGATCAGTTTAGCCATTTGTGCACAGCGCACCATAGAGTGTCCCATTAAATTACAATGGGCCACTTCGTTTTCTTCTCCTTAAGGGATTGGGTCCCCACCTAACACATGGTAACTAAGGCCCGCCTGAGACATTAACTCAAACGACATCTCGATCGGTTCAGTCGTTTTCCTATGAGTCCAATATGCTATGCTGTACAATGCCTTGTCAATGGGATAGAAAAACCCCCAAAACTGCTGCTTCCCCTTTGGATTTTGTCACCCTGCCGGAGGAGGATTGAGCCATGGCGATAAGCAATATGCACAAAAAATGGTAAAGATCGAGCTTGTGGTTCAGAAGATATGCTCGCAAACAGACAGACAGACAGACAGACAGACATGCTCATTACAATACCCTCGACGCTGGCAAAGTAAATACGGCCTAGATGCAGAAAGGGAAATTCAAACCAAGAAGAAACTACTGGAAATACCATCAATACTAATACTGCTGCTTTTCCCCCATTATTTTTAATTGACAAAATTGTTACTAGCAGCAACCGATATTGCAAACAAAATATGAATATGAGCTGGCACTGCCTTAATCAAGTTCTTGGTCTGCTTTGACTTTGCAATTATCTTCTTAGGTTTGGCGGTTGGTGGCGGTGGTGACAGCGCAGGAAGTTTCTTGAGCTCAATGATCATCTTCTCTGCAGCACGTTTCTTAGACAGCTTCTTACTGCTTCCATCTCCGTCGGCCGTCAAGTGACCACATCGGCACTGCGTCACGTATGTTCGCATGTGTGCCGGACCCGACTCTTTGACAAGCTGTTTCACATACCACGGTACGACAAAAATCAGCAACACCCGGGTCGTCAAAGTCGACAACATTTCGTTGCTACGTGTATCTTTGCAAAGTCACAACGTAAGACAAAAATATTTCTGTCGACGGAATGCAGTAAGTGTTGATGTAATCCAAGGCAACAGAAATGTGGAATGAGGAAAAGTGCCAATAAAGGAGAGAAGGATTGTGTTGGAGGCAGTATCGGCATCAGTGCAAATGGACCACTTGTTTCAGTTTCCTTCACTGCTCTGACACTGACGGCTGGGTAAATGTTCTTTCCAGGAAGAAGGCAAAATAAGAAAACCCAGGTTCACGTGGAAAATGAAGGAAGAGGACGAACAAAAGGTGAGTCATTAGTGATCTGTAAGCCATCATTAAGCATATAGACAATGATTTGAAGACACATCCAACAGTAAACATGACGCTCCTGGAACCATTCTTTAAACACAGCTTTAAACGGTTAGCACTGAGTGGCCATAATATTTTTTTTTTGGGGGGGGGGGGTTAATTAATGGATATTAGAGGACTTTCAACTATCTTTTTCCAGACCTATTCCAGCAATGTTTTACCATGTTAGGAAGTGTTTATGGCATTATATAAAAACCACTAATAGCACAAATGTAGCATTACTAACCGCATTTACACAACAGGCGTTGCTTCAGTAGAATCTCTGGTACTTTGTAAACTATTGCATATTTTCCAGTCCATAGAGCTGGATATATTTTTTCACATCGTGGTAACGATGATTATGAAGTACTGCAATTCAAGGACTTTCGAGGACCTTATTACATCAAATTCCAAAACTTTCAAGGCCCTATTCTGTTCTCAAGGACTTTCCAGGTCCTGGAAAATGGATACCTTTTCAAGGACTTTAAAGGCCGTGTGGCCATCCTGTATCAACTGCAGTGCATGCAGTCACCTGTTTACTCTGCTGACAATCAAATTACGCATGAAACAGCAAATTACGACTTGCAAACAAAAAACCATCGACTGTACGTACCACAAACTCGACAGAAAATTTACGTTTCAGCGCAATCTCGTGCACAAGGCTGATGTCAGACTTGAGTGAATCGTTCACTGCAACAGAACATGCAAGAACGTAACAGTGAAAGAGAATTACTATCAAAAACCTGAGCTGTAAATGTTAATGATCATACAGTACATCAGTAGTGCCAATCAGCTTCTTTACCGGCATGCCAATAAAACTACTTGTATCAATTACTTATAGCTCAGCCTACAAAAACTGTTTACTGTGAAATTATTTCTGTTGAACACAAAAAAGACTTGCTTTTATTCAAGCTCTGCATATGCGCAGTGGTGCAATATGCAGTGTTAAAAGCAAATGTAAAGTTAACGTTAGTGATGAAATTTCACACCCCCACCCCTCCTGATGATTGATTGATTGATTGACTGATTAAGGTTTTACATCTCACCCAACACAATATGGTAATTTTGGAGATGTTCTTCCCAGCCAATCTCTTGGCCTAGTACTAAAAAAATAAATCAAACACATCAAAAGCAAACATGCATCCATAACAAAATATACTACAACAAAAAAAATTAACATGAGAAACTAAAGCCAGGTTTGGTCACCCCCAACGATCTCTGGCCTAGAAAGAGATAGGACCTGTTCTGGAACAAGTAGATAAGTCGGGAAGTAACTGAGTAAGAAAATAAATAAGTAAGGAAGAAAGTATAAGGACCCACCCCTCCTGAAATATTCAAACAACTTGGATGTCTTTTCAAATGTATCACTATATCCACCCAGGGAGCCCATGTGCAAAATTTGGTTTGAATAAATTTTATATAAATGAATGGACAACGGAAATCAGACTACTCACAGGCAATAGTTTACAGCGTATGGAATGATGCTTTAGTTTCATAAGTAAATTTACTCAACGTTACAGAACATGACAGCAACCTTTTCCGGAGGCAGTTTCACCATCAGCTTCGGTGGTTTCTGAGTCAACGGGACGTTCCCTGGTTGGCAGAGGAAGAGAGCCGAGAACTTTAAGCGCCATGCTAGCTGCGCAGTGTCTCGCAGCCTGCATTGTTTCACCTTCCCCGAAAAACTCTCGTTCGCCGACCTTCAGCGATACGCGATAAATATACATCGGCTTTGGGTACCGAAACCTGTCAAACACGATACACATGACATATGCTAGAAGAACCTATTCGAGGTTGCAGCAACCACTTTACCAGTGTTTCCCTACTACAATCATGAACTACAATCTATGATCTCAACCTTCAAACTTAGACAGTGTCAAAGTGAACACGTACACTGAAGGTGAATCAGTATGCCAAATACGGAGATCAATAATCATTCTGTTCAAAGTTATTGTCTGGACATGCAGACACAACACACCCGCTGGTCCAAATGATCTGAATGGACCACCAAAAGTGATCAGTAATAAGTTAACAAGGCAACCGTTCCATTCCTGTTTAGTTCATGCAATGTTTTCATCATTTTAACATTCTACAGGGAGGGCTACTGTTCGATCTAGCATGCTGCCACTGCACTGGAAAAAATTTAAATGTTGAAAGCATTTCCACACGCTGTATCCTCAAGAACTACCTAACCGATTATCATTAGCTGTAATACAGTAGAATGTACACTCGATAACCAGGCAATCAATAGTCAACTATTCAGTGGGCTGCTACAGAGAAGGTGAGGTTCCAAACAGACTGCTGGAAATGGATCCACCATTCATCATCCAACATATACGCACACCTTTCTGAGAAGTAAACACGAATTAGCCGGGTGCCCCCTAGATTTTCTGCCTCTATCTGTTCTGAAATAGCATGTATGAAGATAAACAACAAGGTATTTTACAGGCAGGATGTCCTCTCAGTCACCCAACAAACAGCAGCCAAAAATCGACCACTGGCCTCGTCCTTTCGTGATCCATCAACAGGCCAACTCAGCCTCCTAACCCCTGTGGGAGGGGAAATGAATACTGGCCAAATTGTGGTGATGTGCTGCGGCTGGGAAGTAAAAACAGGACAGCTCATTCCATTCGCGGATAAGCGTGTGGTTTGCAGGTAAAACTATATGATCCCTCGTTAACACATGCCATTCTGAGCGCGAGTTCTCATGAAGGGTGCTATACAGTTGTCCTGTATTCAACTTGTTCTTCAACAGACTCTTGAGGAAAGTGGTTTCCTGTCACCTTCATGCCGGCTTTCTCACGCCAGTTTGCAAGTTTCAACCAAAGTTGGAAATAGCATATCAGCATAAATAACATTAAAATGTTTCTTGTTCCCACCTGTGGTTGAAGTAACCGCCACGGAAATTGTACGTCTGGATGCAATAAGGCGGGGCCGGAGCAAGAGGCTTCGACTCGATTGGTCGATAGACAGCTAGCTCCCCACGCCTCATAGCAAGTGCATTCAGTTCCACGGTCGGCGTTATACTGGAGTTAATAACGCCGACTTCTGTCCACAAAACACAAGACATACCACTAAGCTTGACGAGATACAATCAACTCAAAGCGCAAAGCAACTTCATAGTAAACTGCATTTCACAGTGTATTCCGTCACAATCAATTAACACATGTTCTGTTCTTTAGCCGTCCTCGATCCGAGGGTTGGCCACACCATGGACGTACTTACTCCATTTATCTCTGTCCTCTGTTTGACTCTTCCACAGAGTCCTGTCCATGTAACAATGTTGTCCATCCAGGCCGTGTGTGGTCTTCCTCACCGGCATGGACCTGGCATTGTTCTTTGCATTATCTCTTTCTCCAGGTGTGACCATAGTATGCTAGCTTCCTTGCTTTGATGGTGTCTAACAGTTACCTCTTTACTCCAGCTTTGTTAAGAACCCACTCATTTGTTTTCTTTGCTGTCCATGAAACCCACAGAATCTTTCTCAGCCCTTTCATCTCAAAGGCATCAAGATGTGCTTCGTCATTCTTTCTAAGTGTCCAGCTTTCACAGCCGTACAATCAATATTGTTGTCTGCGAAGCTGTATCTCCACACACTTACACTTTCAGCCATAAAATTTAAGTAGTCAGCCTGGGTACGGTGGACACCTCTGCCATGCCACACCAAAATCAGTATAGTACCATTACAATTATCAAGTCAATGCTGTTTGAACTCTATTAGCTGCCTGTCCACCTCAGGAATGAATGGAAGCTGTGTCCACTTCTGTTCAGTACAGACTGAGTTACATCACTGACAGTGACAGTATCCAGACTACTGCCACTGACACAATTACATATACAGTCCCACTGACTCTTAGCAAGATTACAGAGTGGGCATTCTCAGTTGCTGGTCAAACTGCATAGAACTCTCTACCATCTGACATTCATAACATTTCAAACACTACTATTTTTAAACGTCATCTTAAGAAATATCTTTTTAACCTGTATTTTAATACACAGTTAACTGTGTTGTAACCTTTTTATATGTTAAACTATGTAAAATGCCAGTGGACAGCATTTTGTAATTAGCACATAATGAGTAATCATTGTACTGGCTGGGAAGAATGTCTCTGAAATGACCCATTCTGCAATGATTTGAACGTAATACCTTAATTTGCTCAATTAATCACTGTATTGTATTATACTGTTCAGTAAGTTGTTTCCTGGTACTGGTGTACATGGGTGATAAGCTCACAGCTGACATGATTAACACTTTCTCGCCGCTAGAACACGTGCTCTTGTAATGGCATCCCATGTTACAGCGTATTAGAAATTGTCTTGGTATTTTTATTTATTATTATGATGATTAACATAATTTTAACGTGTGACTGGCAATCCATGTGTTTAAGTATGTGTTACCGGCAGCCGGTAATAGAACACGAGACACCCACTGGAAACAGAAACAGCAGCGTTTGTGGAAAGCCGCTTTGGAGGAGGACGAGGAAGCTTGGTTGACTCCAGTGCAGCCGCTGCCGCAGCATGCTGAGCCTTCTTGATGCTCGCCCCGGATGCAGCAAACTCCTCATCTCCCAGCTTCAGTTTGACGAAGAACACCTTCCTGTGGGCGGGACCTTGTTCATCCGTCAAACAGTACTGATGCTCTACCTGCAACAAGATACGAAAACTATTGATGCTGAACACATTAAGAACTGACTCTGAACTGACAATGTCGTATCCACTGTTGAATGACTAAACTTCTGCGTTGCCACATCATACTTAAGGCATTTCAATTGCAAGAAACCAAGCAAAACATAATGTGAGAATCAGACCGTGATTTGACTTCTATTAATGCAGACCACGAGCAAATTTGCTAGCAATGTATCAAACTTCTCTCAATCCTAAAGTTACATCCTTTGGGCATGTGGAAGCGTAACAATGATTGGTCGAAAATTTCCATACAAGTTTCAAACTTCCACAACTAACAGTAAAACCCACGGTTATGAAGAGCATATAATGCCACAAAAAATAAGTAATAAATCAAAAAATGATAAATTAAAAAGAGCGCTACCTAAAACAGGATATACATAGAAATACAGTGGACAGAACCTCACAAGTACTGCCATGAAAGCAGCAAGCACGTCACAGTTCAATAACTGGCATTACACTAGCAACACGTAGCGAAGGCTGGTACTTTGTCTCTAGCGGCGTCATGCCATATAGGGCAGGACGCCGCTAAAGACAGAGTACCAGCCTTCGCTACTCGTCATGTACAGAATGTACAGCATGATGAGTGGTCGACAGGTGTTTCTCCAGTTGTGAAGACATTGACACAGTATGCAAAGTACACTTCACAAGGTAAAGTGGGCACACTTTGTTATAAGTCAAGTCAAGGTGGTTCTTGTTCTTCAAGAGTCACTAATCACGTGTAGCGGAGGCTGGTACTCTGTCTCTAGCGGCATTACGCCCTACAGACAGAGTACCAGCCTCCGCTACACGTCGCTAGTGTAACATCCGTTACTGAAATGTAAACAACATGGCGCAACCATCACGCCCCATTGGGGGGAACCGGCTGACCCAGGTACACCGAGGAAAAAGCCACTGAAATGCAGGTGGTCATACAAAACCAGCCACAGAGTCCAGTGCATTTAACACGCCACTGTTGCTACATGCTGAACATCAGACAGCACTGCATTACTGTTCACGTGTAATATCAACAGCAGAACAGTCCACTCATATAGACTAACTGTCCTTGAGACAAGCAAAAAATGAATAACATATATATCAATCGAAAGCGTACCTTATTAAAGCGGGCCAGTTCATTGATCAGGCACATTGGGGTCTTCTCTTTTATGTTTGCCAACGGCAGGTCAGAGTGCTCGGAAGCTGCTCCAGATGGACTTGCTGGCACCTCAGGAGCAGGCACCGCCTCCGACTCCGGAACAGTGGACGGCACAGTGGCACTATCCATAGTCGGCGACGGCGTGGTCTGCAAAGAGGCTTGCGCTGTCGGCAACTGTGAAGTCTCACTGTCGCTCTGCGGACCAGGGCCATGACCTTGGTCCGCAAAGACGGCTCGTCTCGGCTGATGTGTAATGTGCTGGTGACGGTAAGCAGACGGCGGTGCATGACCGTGTACCGGAGTACCTGCAAAATATCATCATCATCATCATCAACATAACTGTAATCATCACTATTCTATTTCCTTCGGGAACTGCACATATGGTACATAGTGTTCACACTGGACAGTATGCACCTGCACAAGTACGCCGATGACAGCCATACATACATTAGAATAGCAGTATAAAAACTAGGGATGTTAATACCCGGGTACGTTGAATCCCGAGACCCGAACCGTCAATCCCGGGTCCCGACCGGGACCCGAAAGGGCCGAAACAGACGCACTTACGGCGAGTAGGCTAAGCTAACGTACGGGTC
>Ga0209780_1005060_pt1 | contig 10328 bp, 7 predicted proteins | sample WorMetexBAHAMAS2_FD_187384 | JGI IMG/M metagenome (GOLD analysis project Ga0209780, IMG submission 187384) | Marine gutless worms symbiont microbial communities from Max Planck institute for Marine Microbiology, Germany - Inanidrilus exumae... | ecosystem: Host-associated > Annelida > Digestive... | reverse complement strand
ATCTATCGTCTAATTTGTTAAACGAAGTAGGTTTGTCTCTTTTTCGGTATTTTGAAGTAGGCCTACGTGTGTGCGATATCGTCGTTAACAAGTACGTTCGCTATCTCATCTCCTGATGAGTTCTTGTAGTAAGCTCTGTTGAAAATCAAAAGCATAAACACTATGTAAGAGGCCCAGAAAGTAAAATGTGGGAACAATTTCAGAATTTGTGCACTTAGAAGTTTTAGAAGGAGGGTTGTAAAATGGTATAATTGTAGAGAAGCCAGGTTAGTTTATGTGAATTGTTGCAATTGGAAGAACATGCACAGTTGCATGCAGCGACTTTATTGTGCGATAAAGTTGCACGACAAAATTGCAGGTATGACATTGGTGTAAAACTGTTATCATACAGTGAGATCATGATTTTTGGAACAGAATGTGGATGAAGGGCTGTAGTATCATCAGCCTGTCCTACAGCATTCTCTTACTCATCACACTACTCAATAATTAATCAACCCATCATGTAGACCTTTTAAAACAATTTGAATTTGCTAAATGTTTAAACAATAAATGAATAAACATGTAAATGCACAAATCCATAACCAACTCCGGTAAAATTATGTCAAGAGCAGAGTCAAAAGACTTAAGTAACAGTCATATCCCTGACTGAATGCAAATGTGTAACAGAATCAGTAATGTGAACGTGTGTGCTTTTCTAAACACAAGCCGTCACGCTGCTCTGCGGTGGGAATGCTTGTACCCGCCCGCCCGTCCGTCCTCGTAAGCTACGTCTCTGGCGTGACATCACGATTTTAGCTTGACGTCGTCGCCCGATCCCTCTATTTCGGCCGCAGCCGGTCTGCGCTCGCCGCCTGCCGCCCGACCCTCACCCGTCTGTCCGTCCATGTAAGCCATGCACGTGACATCACAATCCGATTATTATATATAGATTCACCTTATGTCAAAATAGAAGTGCTTTTTCTGATGTCTTACAGGTTAGAGGAAAGGGTCTATAAATACCTGTTAAGGAATTGTCAGTATTCAGCATGTTTTTCTGTTCAGTGCTTTGATACATTGGTTGGGTGACAGGAAGGGACTCTTTTTTGCGGTTATGCCACAATTTCGCCGAATCCTAATTCACCGAAAACCCCTGTAATTTACTTATTTTCCTAAAAAGGAAATGCCGATGACGGCAAACTAAACTGACCCTAACCGTAACACTAACCTAACCGACACAGTAACAGTAATATTTTACGCGCATTTCGTTGACACCCATAAAAGGTTGTATCGCATTAATGAAAGGAATTTAAAATGATGGAAAGAAAGGCTTACACGGCATACGGCGAAATGGGATTCGGCGAAACGGGAAGACACCCTTTTTTGCAGTTGTCCTCAACGGTTCTTGTGGGGGACCGGAACCAACGTGGAGTTACTCCGAAAAGAAGGACACTTAAACAGAAAAAAGTGGTTTTTTATCAGCGGTACTTATTAAACTCTTAAGAGCGGTGTGTATCGTCAAGTCTGGCAGGTCTGTGTACCACCATGTCTGCACTGTTGTGTATTGATTATGTTGGGTCACTGACACTGTAAAAATAGGCCCATAATCAGAATCTTAACAATCTTTGTGCAGACATATGCTACTGAAGGCCGGTTTACGTTTACGTCACATATGCCTGGAGAACACATTATCTGTATGGTTGGCAACTCCACAGCATGGTTTGGTGGTGGAACATTGGTATGTATCATTAGTATATCTTGTTTAGCCTGCCCGGCTGCCTCTGGCATGCTGAAGGACTATAGATAGGTTGACAGTGACGTGTTATTTCCATATTTTTATCTATGCTAGATGTTTTGTCCTGGCCGCCATGTTGTAGGGCAAGGAAACGTAAACATTTTGCAGCACTTACAGTCAGATCACCGATCTGGTGCACTAAGCTTTTCTTAAACCTACTGATTCAGTTTTATTTGAATAACGTGACAAGTCTTCACCCGTTAACTTCCCACGGTATGACATCATGCCCTACAAGATGGAGATCGTATTGTGACCATATATTACTGTGACGTCACATCAATCTATCTATATGATTTGCAGATGTTACTTTGTTTGTTTTCAGTGGTCCCCTTGGAGACCAATTATCTCAGAATGTACTGGACCGATCTTCACCAAATTTTCAGCATAGGGACAAATGTAGACCAATCTAACCTTCTTTTCGCGGTTGCTTAAGGGACATTGCTATGGTAACCGATTTTTGGCGCCAGTCAGTGAAAATTGTCATACCCACCTTCATTCAGTGCACTGGAATTCCACAACGGATGGGATGATCGCAACATGGATGTGCGTGTTAATACTGCTGATGACCCCTCTGCGTCTGACAAAAATTTGGTAAACTTTGGTCCAGTTTGGGCAGACTACATGCTGGGCTTTTTGACATGTTTCTAGTTGAATGTATTATTTTAATTAATTATTTCTATATAACTACATATTTCGATGTTGCAGATTTATGTTTGTCATGCCTGCATACTGTCAGGTTTCATATAAATTAATCAGATAGTAGTTGTTGTAATTTTAGATCGTGAAGTAAAACTTCTCTGGAGAAAATGTGCTACAACTACAATATAGTTGTAATGTATATAATCTATATGCCTGTCAGACTGGACAAACGTACTAGTTTTGCAATGCAAGTGAAGCATTATTTGTCTATGATAATAATTTTTCAAGATTATTTGTTGGCAGTGCTGGTGAATTAGGCCTAACAGCAATGTATGTTATTACTGGCAGCATTGCGTGTAGCGCATAGCGCCGGTTCGGGGCAATTTTGAGGTTTTCAGTTTTCACCTCGCAGGGGCGACACATTGTGCCGATTGGGGTGAAAATTAGAGTCCATGCCAAATTTCAACCCCAATCAGTGCACGCACAGGGTGGCGGCTTGGCGTAATGGTAGCGTCGTTGGTCTAGATCAATAAGGTTGACCTACATTGAGCCCGGTTAGTACTTGGATGGGTGACCGTGTCCGGGTTCGACTCCCGACTTATTTCGGTATGTAACCAACCACCCAGGTCGACTCAGCCTTCTACCCTCAGTGGAACGGTAAAATGAGTACCAGCCAAATGGCGGTGATGCTCTGTGGCTGGGGAGTAAAGGTAGGCATGGTGTAATTTGCTGGTAAAACTGTGTGATCCATGTCTGAGCACGTTAGAGGCGCTTTGCGTAATGCGCTATACAAATGGACGTATACTATACTACTACTTTATAGTGATTTTTATGTGCTTTAGCGAGTACATCTAAGTGTACAAGTTGGTGAACTAGCTAATGACTATCAAGAGATTGCTGCCAAAGATAAGCTTTCAGAACTGCAACTTCGAGTTCGCCAACTGCTTGATCAGGTTGATCAGATCAGCAAAGAGCAGACCTATCAGCGGGTCAGTTTGTTTCAGACAGTTACACTGGCTGACTTTAAAACTTAATCTACAGTTTTAACCAAAGCTTTATTCATAATTTTACAAATGACATTCTACACCAGTGCTAAGATTTGAAACTCGGTTTAAAAGTTTGTTTAAGCCACGTTTTTATCCAACCAGCTGACAAATGGCATCTATGATGATAAAAATCACAGACTACCCTTTTATATGATGCAATATATTTATGTGCACTCAAAAGCTGACGATACGGCCAGCAACAACATTGCAGTACACCATCATCACCATGTAATTTTACAAAAGGGTGGAACAAAGTGATGTATGTATTTATTACTGTCCCACCTAATGGGCCAGTATTGTTTTACTCGCTGGCATCTGTCGTTGTCTGTAACACTGCCGGAGGGCGCGCAGGCGGTCGGGCAGCCGACACTCCGCGGTGGGCCAGTAGTGTTACATCCCGTTAGGGCGTCACCTTGTTTTATCTAGCAATGACAGAATCCCTGTAAAAGATGACACAGTCGCTGACATAGCCAAAAATTAAAGTAGAAAATGATAAATTTTCTCCCAAAACATGCATATGCAAAGCTGGCCAGTCGTAAAAGCGCACGGCACAGAAACAAAAAAGAAGTAACAAAAACTAAAAACATTGCTGGACATGTAATGCTAATAAATTTTGTTGCAGTTTCAGCGATTACTGCAAACACCAGCTGTGATTGGAGTGATATCATAAACATAAACATTTGCCATCTTCTACACAGTTACGCATACGCTCAGTTTTTGCTCAACCGACCTTCTTATCTGGAGTTTGTGTATGACGTGTTGGACCAATCCCCCTAAAAAGAATCTCTGGGGATAACTGCAGCAGGTTTGACAGGTGGATACCTTTTCTGTTATCCTACCAATGGCATCAGAGCACTGGAAAAACTCAAAAGTTCTTTCTTGATCCTCCGACTTATGAGTGAAGGGATGCTGTTTCCGACACCAAAACTTGCCATCATGCATATCCTATACAAAATCAGTTGTCTGTTTTAAACTGAAGTTAAAGACTAGAGATTTGCAGACTAGAGTTTGCTTCCTATCTAAATGCACTGCATAAGATCAGTTTACAACTGGTTTGTTCACAATAACTTAGATTCAGAACTTAAGTTTCGTCTCGTCTTCAATTTTAGACTCAGTATTAGTGGAAGCAATTGGTTTTAAACACTTTAAAACTGTTCTCTGGTATCACAATATTTTTGCATTAATTAGGTTTTAAACAGTTTTTAGAAGAAACTCAAATTTATATTGCATAAACAGTAAACAGCTTTTAAAAATAAATTAGTGATTAAATTAGAGCATTTAATAGTGTGCTTTCTACTTCTACGTCAGCTAAAGTAATGCTTAGCTAGTGATGCGAAATCAGTTGGAATCAAATTCTTTGTGAATTGATTTGAAGCGATTTACCGACATGATCTGGACTGATCTTTTTTTTGCTCTGCACTTCACTATCATGCCAGTAAGTTGGTTTCTATTAAATTTTGCACATTGCCAAAGAAGCAGTGCAAAGCACAGTCACAAAAGTAGCCGTAGTTATATACTGATATTGTTGTCCAATGTCTATGTTGCAGTGGCGCGAGGATCGGTTTCGTGCAACAAGTGAGAGTACCAATGCGCGGGTTCTGTGGTGGGCAGTGGCTCAGACCTTTCTCTTGATCCTTGTTGGCTTTTGGCAGATAAGACATCTTCGCTCGTTCTTTGAGGCAAAGAAACTTGTATGACATTGTGAGCTCATTTTCTGTGCGGGACACCATGGTCGGTGAAGTGTACTGTTTTCCATAATGTCTGATGTACATTATTCAGTTATGTGTACATAATATTTTTGGTGGCTTGTGCACAGTGTAATAAATGTCTAAGAAGCTGGTAGCATAGAAAAGTATGGTGCTAGGACTTTATACAGACTTCTTTAGTTTTATCAATAATTAATTGTGAACATGAAGCATTGGTAGTTGCTGTGCATTTTCTTTGAGATGTTGTTGACAACAGAAGTATTCAGAGTTCGTTCTTTGTTGACCTAGTAGCCCAGTGCATAACTTTCGTTCAGCTCCATGAACTGTGTTCTGCCTGAATGTAATCGGTGGCAACCACACTCTTTATCAGTTAGGTCCACTCCTTCCACATGTGTCATTGGCCATTTTGCCCATTGTGTGGTTTTGTTTAAGATGCCAATATCATTGTGTGTAATTTTAATATTGTTGTGCATGTATATTTATTGGAATAACACATCATTTGCTAATTTTCCCCAGCCAGATGTTTGCTGTAGACAGATTTTGTGTATGTTGTTCACTGGATGAATAGCATGCCAAAAGCAATGTAACTGCAGTTAACATACACAGTTTAAACATAATGATAATAAGTACAGATTTGGCTTTTACTACAGTGTTCGTAGTCTCAGAAATGGCCCATTTACTCTGATTCATTAACGATTTGTACAAACATGAATGTACATGTACACTGATTAGTTGGTAGATTTGAGGGCTATGTCTGTCCATACTTTGACCATTTCACTTATTCATCTTCTGATGCAGTTTTTTTAAATTTTTGCATTTATTTCTGAACTTGTCAGGTCAGAAAAGGCGGGTTTGGGTTAGTTTTTGTATTTGTTGGTTATCATTAGCTTGGTTGTCAGTACTACCAGTACAGCTGTTGTCTGTAAAGACTATTGCTGAAATGACTTATTACACGTGAAGTGGGACATTATACAGTGCAAACACTGTTCACTTCCTCAGTGCTGGGAGCTTACTGCAATATTTCGAGCATTACACACTTGGTCTGAACTTGTAAGTACATGCTTGCACACAGGGTCACAGCCAGGCAAGGACGTAGCCAGAAATTTTTGGCTGTGGTGGTTCCAAACACTGTGCATTTTTCAGCATGGCTGAAGCACCGAGATACAGCAATTATGAAGGTGTACCCGCTACCTCAGAACATTGTCATCGGATTTATGAAAACCTCCGGTCATTCTGGTTGCTGGGAGGGGGATCCAAACAAATGGACCCCCTGGCAAGCTATGCCCATTTGCCACTAGGCTTTCTACCACTTTAATGACTCAGTCAGCTGACTGTCACTTTTTACCTAGAACATCAGAAATACTGAACTAGACATACAAACAGTAGCACCGTCACCACCATAGTGACAAGCATCAACAACATTGCAGAACACCATCACCATGTAATTTTACAAAAGGGTGGAGCAAAATGATGTATATATTTATTTTATCGAGCAATGACAATCTCACGGCCAGTCTCAAGGCATCGGGACTTAGCCGCACATTATTGATAGCCACCAAACTGGTTGTTTCGAGTACATCATTGAGCGACACCAGACTTGCTGCATCCGCTGACCTTCCTTGCTGGCCCTCAAGGCACCGAGGTGAGCGCTGTCATTCCTATCATCTAAAAGGCAGGCTAAGAAGAAGAGTATCTACCATATTGTTCCTGCATAAAACTTAGTATAGCTCACATAAGGTCACAACCACATAATAAACAATAAAGTTAATAAACAATAAAGTTAAACCTAGTAAACGTAATGTAAGTAACTAACGATGGAGCGTCCTAGCGATATTGCTGCTTCGTACAACCTAAGATCTAGACCAGCTGGTGTTGGCACTCACCCTGCCTCCCCAGGACAGTCGATAGAACAATGACACCAACATATGTCTCGTGTAGACCCTCGGCTTACCGCGGGCCTCATCCTCAGTGCTCCACAAGAAATTCCGTGGAGACTGAGGCTGAAGCGAGTATTCATGCAATTTTCCAACAGGCAAATATTCAGCCTAGTAATCAACATCTCTCACCTAGTGAAATGCAACCTGTTTTAATGGAAAGGCCAAAATCGCCAAACACTACACTAGTGGAACCAACATGAGTATTACTACTCCCACACCAGTAATGGACCTGGCACCGACCGACAGCTCCTATAGTCCGTCACAAATGCCAGTGCCAAAAAGCCACCTGGCTACAGAAACGCAATGCAATATAATTAGCACAAGGCAATCACGTTCGGTTCTGCATTTTGCAAATGCGTGATGAATACTGAGGTAGTGGATGGTCACGGACAAACTTCTCCAGATAGGAACAGCTCAGAACCATTCTTGCGTCTTTTGCAACAATGAAATCCAATGCGGCCTGTAAAACAAACGGTGCATGACCATGAAGAAAAGGTTTGTGCTTGTTAATTGTTAAATTCTGCTGAATGTCCTTGCTATATTAAAACGAGTGAAAAGCCCCATGAATGATTCACTAAATGTATTATTACCAGTGGGATATCCCGCATGGCAAATTCAAATATTTATTAGAGGTTTTTATGCAACTACGTTGCTCTGATCAGGGTAAAATTTGGCATGGAGGGCAATTGATGTGTGCCAAATTTCACCCTTATTGGTGCAGAAGTGGGGTATGGGCTCCGAGAACTGTAAATTTTACAAAATTTGGGAATACAAACACCCACCAGGGGTGTATCCCTTGTACGTTTCTTACAACATTTTCAGTTTGTGGTTATTATCAATCATGAGAGATTCATGTTTTACTTTGGTCTGATTCACCCCATGGGTACCGCAGTTATTGGGGTTTTACCTTTAGGGCACATTTTCCTCAAAACTCAGGATTTCCTAGTGGCAACCTAGTCCAAAACAGGAAGGTACAAAAATGGTATGGACTTCCTCTATCACAAAGGTGAGTACAGTGGGGCTTGGGACTTCATGCACCATGGGTGGGGTTGAAAAATTTGATGTTTTTTGTTTCTTTCTGTTTGTCACTCTTCAAACGGTCAAGTTTGTGGATGCATTATCACCATGATGCCGTTTTTAGCTCAGGAATGGTTTGGTGTTCAATTTTGTCTCTGGGACACTAAGTGGCATCACCACAGAATGCACATGGTAGTTTGGGGTTTTCGCCCTTTAAGGGTGACATGATGAACTAATCAGCAGTATGCCATTCATCTACTGTTGCACAGTGATCGACAACCGACTACAATATTTTAATGAAACAAAAACTGAATTTTCACTAAAACTTAGTAGTTAAAAACTTTGTTGGTAAGTATTTTGAATTCAGCTAAACTACGGTTTTTCTAAGCTATTTCTTGTGGTCTAACTAAAAGAATTAGTCGAACCATCTTTCGCCCATAGCTGCTCTCACACGTCAAATTTGGCCCTATAGGTGTAGGGGTGGGTAAAGGAGCAAGCGAAATTCAAAATTTGTTCATATTTGCGGTTTATTGGCTTGGTTTATTACATTCACACCGATCAAGGTGAAAAGTACATGGCCCAAGAATCTGCTAATTTTCAAAACATTGGGAATATATACACACTTATTTTCTGACTATTCATAGTTCACAGCAGTGTGTAGCTTCTGTGCCAAATATAAGAAATAGCCACTAATATGCAGTGGCAGCCTATTTGGACTAAATGTGGATGCTGCAATTCTGACAGTTTTGCAGCAACTTGTCGATGCTCACAATTTCTAGTTTGGTCACTCTGGTGTATCATTTAATGCATTTCATAAACATTGTCTAGTAAGTATATCTAAATTAATCGTGTTTGAAATTAAATAACTGAATTAATTTTAAAAACAATTCAGTTAACACAATACAGGTCTTTAAATTTAGTGTTGTTACGACCACCAAACTTTCACTGCCACCGCGGTGGTTGGCTACCACCGAACCAACACTGCCATCGCGGTGTTTTACAGTGTTCTTGGCGGTCTTTCTGGGTGCTGCTGTTTCCTGAAAACTGCCCTCACTTCCGCAGAGCAGTGATAGTCATCTAAATGCTGCATCATCCGGCAATGAACGAACAGCGAGTCAGTCCAGTCGGCAACACGGCCCACCCTCCCCCGCGTGTCCATTTCACTCACAAAGTACAGGACTGCCCGAACAGCAGGGACAATCTAGGAACTGTAGTGTACTAAGTGAGACCGTCGTGACAGTCTCACTTAGTGCACCCCCTACCATTGCATGCGGTGAGCAATTAGCGCATCCCAGGACAGCCGGAACGCGAAGCTGCGACATCCACCTGTTTCCCATTAACCACCTTAGCCTTGACACCCACCGGCACCAGCACCGCGGTGGCATGTCAAAAAAACCACCACCGACTGAATTGCAAATTCCTGCCACCGTATTTAAATTGATAATTATTACTTAACAGTGAATATAACAGATGCAGTAACTGCACTGTGTTGCAAGAATGAAATGCATGAAAATTTTACCTTTGCCAACAGTTGTGCAATTCCTTTGCCTCTGTGTAATGGTGGAACTTCTGTATGATAAAGGTCAACTACAGAGTTATTAACCCACCTGTAGTCAATAACTGCATTTTCACCTAAAAATAACAGGATAACAGCAACTGACTTCAGAACTTAACACAAAGCAATCGTAGACATCACACTTCACCCATGGTGTGCAATCGCACCCTCAACTCTATACACTTCCTTAACGTAAGTCCCATTAATGCTAAATTAACTTCACTTTCCTATGCCCATATATTGACGTATATTTGTTTCTCCACAAATGGTCATCGCTACCACAGTGACAATAGATATGCTGACGTGCGTTTCTGCCTATTGTCAGGTTTCTCTGTTCCTCTTTTACCTCACTTCGTCAGTAATTTCGAAATAGTCAAAATTATGTGCTTTAATAACATGAAAATTAATAAATAAGTAAATTTAAGCGAAATTGGTCTGTTGTAGCTAAATTCATACCACTATACATCCCATTGTAGAATAAAAACATGTCATCCACAAAACCGGAAGTATATAACATATCGCAACGATGCCGGAGCCACAGGCACATGCACAAAAAATGGCTAGAGTGAAGATTAGCGGTACTCATTGGAAAAGCATAGAAAACTTTGTGCAATCTATTTCACTTTATTTTGTTAATTTGTGTCATTACAAATGGGG
>Ga0209780_1005059_pt1 | contig 10329 bp, 6 predicted proteins | sample WorMetexBAHAMAS2_FD_187384 | JGI IMG/M metagenome (GOLD analysis project Ga0209780, IMG submission 187384) | Marine gutless worms symbiont microbial communities from Max Planck institute for Marine Microbiology, Germany - Inanidrilus exumae... | ecosystem: Host-associated > Annelida > Digestive... | reverse complement strand
GGGGGAGTTGCGGTATTTAACAGTTCTTTGTAATGTATTATATGTATAGTATTGTGTAATGTATAGTGTTGTGTGTGTTGTGTTATAATCCAGCCACTGGCTGCTATATGAGAATAAACATATATATATAAAATGTCTGCGAACTTGTGTTTGTATCCGAGATGGACGTTTTCAGCACTTGCTTTAACTTTCAGACTATTTATCAGATAGGTGAACTGCAGTAGGTATCAGTTACAAACGCTATTGTCACTTTCTGACAATGATAAAGTCGTTTGTTGCATAAACTTCACAGTGTTTATCGTCAAATCGTATTCCCAAATCCCAATGGTCTTCGGTTATCTACATACTGTGCTTCATGTATTGCACAAAACGTTAGTAGATCATTACTGTGATAATTGTGTAATAGCGTTTGTCATCTAAATGTTGCTAAGTTTTGTCAAGTTTCAAGTAAAACAGATTAATTTTGATGGTATGAGTAAAAATTCAGCCGTTATGTTAGATTTTTAATTTTGCAAGGTAGTGTAGCAATATAGTTAAGGTGAGGTGGAAGAGGCCTGCAATAGTTACATAGAGAGTTTCCTTTAAAATCTGTCAGTAAATAAGTTTTGAAAATCGGTCTACATTTGCCGAAGTTATGATTAGAAGTCAAGTGTATTGTTTTTTGACTCACAGTGTACAGTACAATACATAGATTCAGCATTCTGGTAGAGCGCGACAATTTATTATCACCATATCGAACAGTTAACAGCTAACCTTTGTTTCGACAGTGGAAAGGTTGCGTGGCTGTTTATACATGGTGCATCTTAAAATTCGACAAAGAGAATGAAAAGTGTCACGACTCACCACCGCCTATAGAGAGCGTGTTCAAACGGGAAGAACGACGTTGCTCCTGCTTTTTGCACTAGACGCACATTAGATGTCAACGGTTATGCAGTATAATTATGGTTCTGATCTGTCAAAACATTAATCCATTACAATACATTACATTACCTTTATAACTATTTATAGTGGCCTAAGTAAAGATAACTGCAAGGACCACTATGGGGACTACGCTATAGAACAATGTCTGGGTATGACTGCCGAAATAAATATATTAGGCTATCGAGTATAGATTCAACGCTTTATACGTAGGCCTACAATACTACTTCAAAATGTATGTGTGCATCATTATGTGTATAATAGGTATGTTCGTGTTTTATATTTATAATTTTTCATCTTTTGTGTTTTAATGTTGCTGATTTTTTTATTTCAGTATAATTAACGATAGTAGTTTGACTACTATTTAGTAGTTAAAATTTATTTACTAACTCCTTTTGGAAAATTGTTTAAAATAAGAGTAGTTAAATTACTTTGAAGAAAAGTTATTAACTGTAAGTATTTAACTACATTTTAACTAGGCCTACTTATTTCCTTAATAGTTAACTACAATAGTGCAACTATTTTTAAAATAGTTACGTCTATCACTGCCTATAATGTAGACTGTATAATATAATAAGTCTGAAAATTACCCTGAAACTGTTGCACAATCTGGAGTTTTCGGCCTCAAATGAAATCTGCAAACACCGTTTATGACATTCTGAAACGACTTCCACTTCCGCCCAGCAATGTGAACATTTGTTCACGCTTTAAATGAACTAATCTGTAGGCTATATAAATTATACACAAAACACAATTCGATACACATAAGTATCTTTCATAAATTATAAAAAAAGATTCTATCTTCAACTGAAAACTCACACTTATGTATTGTACTTCTATAGTTATTCTACGTACTCAACGAGAATTAGGCCTACATAAAATTTTAAAGTTAAGTAGAAAGTACATGCTGATTGCTTAAAACGTTGTTATTCGGCTGTTTTAAAGTGTATCTTATGTAGTCAGATATTTTGGCTGCACCCGTTTTGTCACTGCGTGTGACCTTTGCAGCAATACAGCATATTTGTCGTCGCTATGATAAAAAGTCGGAGTGCGACGAAATGCTGATTATTTTACTGTACGCAGGCTAAAAACTCGACAGTATCGGTACACGTGAAACACGACTTAGCAACACGATGCAGGGACAGAAAAGCTGTTTCCATTGTCTGAATACATCAATGCAGCTGTTACTGCTGCTGTTATTAGGATGCAGAAGTGATTCGTATGGTAATACGTGTTTTCTTCAGCAAGAAACCGTTTCCGTTTTGTGGAAGCACTATATCAGAAATGAAGTTTTTGCGTTGTTACAGAACATAGTTCATATGCTACTGCCCGAATAGCATTAGTCGGATTATAGTGTAAATTATTGTTATTTTTAGGCCTTACTGTGGTTCCACAGAGGCCTACTCTATCGCAGTGTACTGATACGTAACGGGAGGTGCATAAAAACGCCGCCAATTCAAACGATCATGGCTCGAGGTGTAAAGCCCGGTCCACACCAGCAACCAAAATAGCGAAAGAATCGTTCGACTTGTGGCATTCGACAATGTTGCTTCGACATCGTTGCTGGTCTGAACCGCGCTTAAAACATTGTTTTCAATGCCACTCTGTAATTTTATTCTAACACGTATAAGTTCATTAACTGCATGTTTAGTAACGCAAGGTTACACATTTGAGTGGCGCCTGTCTTCGCTACGTTGCAAAGGTCGCTGTAGGTATGTAGCAGCATTTTACACACCCTGACTTTGGAATGTAACTCATGCCGCTGATGATCCGTGTATAGCTAGCTGGCGATCGTACCGGTTCTGCAGCGATTGCGGGGGTATCAATGCTCGTAGTTTATGGTTTGTTTTGTGATGAATCTTGGGATGATTCAAGCTACGCATTACGATACGATATATTTACGTGCGCTAAATAGCTAACAAAATGGCAAGCTTAGTCTAGCGCACTGCACAGAAACAAAAAAAGGAAAACTATAAACAAACACCAATTAGCTCAAAAGAAACGGTGTGGGCAAAATTCCGTGAATGCAGTCCGGGAGAAAGAATTGAGGGTAGGATTTGTAAAACAGGAAGGTTTTAAGCCGGGGCGAAAGAGAGAGGGAGTTATGGATGAGCAGAGTGATGAAACAGAAAAGAAAGAAGTGATAGGTATTAGGTAAAGGAATGGGTGAGTCGGAAATGGAGGAACTGGAACCTGCATAAGGTTGACGAAAAGATAAAAGGAGTTGATTGAATAAGAACTGAATAAGAATTATTTCGATATGTGGAACATTCCGAAAAGGGGCATCGAAACTGTCAACATCAGTAACAAGCAGCTAATTATTGCAGTTAATAATTCATTTTACGTTTCACTTACGCCAGGCTTGTTAATATCGGTATCGCTAGCGAATAGCGATACTCTATCGGTAATACTTTTTTCACAGCCAATCGGTACTACCGATACATTTGTGCCAGAAGTGTCAAAATAGGCGTATACTTTTCAGTATACAGTCAAAATACGTCGGCGTTTAAGTGCAATAAATTGTTCCATTGTCAACTGTTGACGAATTTTACTATTTACAATAGTTACAGATCTTCCAGGTTATCGGTAATTAACACGCCGGTTAGTCCATCACATATATGGTTAGTGTTATTAGAATTAGGGTTCGGATGCCCGTATGGGAGTAGGCCTATAAACACAGGCAGGATGCCCGTGCAGCAACTGATGATTAGAATGGATAGGGTTGCCCATATGGTATACACCAGGGCCGATATAGGCCTTGTAGGCAAATTCCTAGGACATACAACGTCCAACGGGTCTACGAAAGATGACTGGAAAATATTTTGAACATGCGTTAGCCAAACAATTAGTAATGTTTTATGCATTGTATACACTAAAGTAAACTGTCGATTTTTGTACTAAAACATCAATTACAGGTAATGACCTGACAATGCTATATTTGACCCGACTCGAATACACAGAGAAAAATTAACACACGTTTTACGTACTTATATTCTGTGTTGTACTGTTCTGTCGCAAAATTGGAGGGACCTACGCTTGTGCAGTGCGTAGAGCCTACGCCAGCTTTAGTCCAGGCCTGGTATACATAACCAGGTAATTTAACCCTAACTCTAATTTTAATCCTACTAACTTTTAACTGACACGTCCGGGCCTGAATTTTAAGACAGCGGAACGGCCGGTTTTAGGCCACACCACCTCAGACAGTTCATCACTCGTGTTCACTTTTGTTTCTTGCTGTTGTGTTTTAGGCATGGGTTATGACAGTGTTGCGCTGCCCGACAACCTTCGTTACGCTTTGGCATACCAACCGAAAGCCGTCGAAACGTGTATGTCCGATCTATACCGTGTAATTCATGCTGAGGCAGAGCAAGTCTACCAGATCCGCGGGAGAGGTAACTAAGGCTATATATCTACCTGACTTCACCTGTGTTTTCGATTTTTCGAAACTTTTCATGACTCATACTAACTCTTTAAATTAAAGACTCCAGTACACGATACGCATGCGTATAACGCAGGCGATCGGTTCATCGAACAAACGCATCAATATAATCTTTTTTTCAAGTGTGCTACTAATAATATTTGCTACATTTCACCGTGTGTAATTATTCGCCGGAAGCGAAGCATAGCTTCGGGTGAATCATGGAAATACTCTACGGTGCAAAAAACGGTGTTCACGCGTTCGGCTATAACTCCGCCGAAAGTAAACCGATTTGGATGAAATCTGGAGCACTGTAAGCACATTGCTGGGGCCTGGCCCTGGCAGATTTTGGGCGCGATCCGTGCAGTAGCGACAGTTTAAGAGGCAGGCGAAGTTTTCTTTTTGTCAGGTATATAACGTACGATTTCGCCCCCATATCCCGTCGGATACATTTCACGACATTTTAACGCAACAACGTCGATCAGTGAGGCGGTGAACACTTTCCGAACAGAATTTTGAAAATTTTACCGCAATCGGTCGTTTTTTAAAAAACGCAAAAATTGCTAACAAAATTTTCAGGTCTAGCCATTTCAGGCCGTCATAACTATACTCAATGATTACCGATTGCCGGAAATTCACTACCAAACTGACCCTGGTGGGATGTCTAGTTTCCACTTTTACCGTAGAATCACTTCAAAGTCTTTCCTCTGGGATGTACGTTCCGCAACAGAATGGTACCTACCCAAATTTTCGGTAACGTTTGATGTCCGATATTGCGTAAGCTTATTAAAACCAATAGTACGCCGTAATGCTGGTGTTGCCTGGCGAACGATATATGGAAGAAAAGCAGACTAACTTGAAAACTGAGTATAATTAACGCGGCAGATAACGCTGACATCTCTCAGTCGCAGACAGGCGACACTAGGCATCGTCGAATGCAGAAATAAACAGCTTGTGCACGAATAGCTGACCGCTTCGGGTGAATACTGTATTGTGTTCAGTCTACACAATACAGTCATCTAGTGTGCTCATTTTTTTAAAAAATACATTTGTACGTAGTAACAGTCATATATCAGTAACTATGATTAACCAATCGGCTGGCAATAGCAGAATGTACTTAAATAGCGCTTTTGAACTGATTTTTGGAAGGTGCCTTGGTTTTAAAAAAGTTTGGAAGGACTGATCTCTTAGGAATTAGTACCAGTTTCCTGGCGCCAGTTTTTAGGTCGACTTTCGATAGACTACATGTTTCATGACGCGTGAGGCACACTTAGCTAATTGCTACAGTCTGAATAATTCATTTAATGATCTTATAGCCTATTTCAGTTTTATTTCACACGTAAGCGCCGCATAACTCCCGTACCTCATGAAACGTAGCACGAATTTACTAACGTAGCGCGTCGCGCGGTCTCTCTGTAGTAGTAAAACATATTGTTATAAACATAGCGAACAAACGAACGCCGGGCATGAAGACACCAGCAATATGTTTTACTTTCGTAATACGATACGAGTGCACGAACTAAGCTCGGATTGTAGCAAGTAGTTGGATGGCTGACGTTTAAAAACTAAAACATTTATTGTTTTGCGAATGGCAGGTCAGAATTACACCAAGAATCCATTTCATGTTGTACAGAAAATCACGGGATGCACGCCTGACGACAAAAAGCTTTCTTACGCGTCTTTCTTGCAAACCGCTTGCCTATCGCACATCAAGAAACGGTGAGTTGGTTGATTACTGTGAATAGGCTACTGATGGGCAACGTTTATTTTTGCGCGCATTCAAGGTCGAACTCACCACGTCAGCAGCAACACAAATATTCGCCTGACTGTTACTTATTTATAGCTATCCGGTTCTCGTTTTCCTCTTGTGACCTTGACTTTGACCTTCGAACTTGACCTAGATAGGGCCCGGTTGAACCAGCAAGCCAAATAATTTTATCTAGGTCAAAGGTCAAATAGTTCAAAAGTTATCGTCCGGGTACCCACACCGGACCTATTGATTTATCTGGACCACTAAAATGGTCGGCACATATGCGTCTTTTAACTTTTTAAAAGTGTATTTAGCATAAATTTTACTTTATGTCACAAATGTCTTAGTTGCGGTCTGTCAACTAGTTTTGAATGAATATAAAACAAGAACTTTCGTCAGTGAAGGGGACTGACGGATATCCACACATGCCGATCCTACGTCCACTCGTATATTGCAATGGTAATTTTTACATCGACCGCGCGCCGATTCGTCCGATTTTGGGCTGCTGGGGGAGAAAAGTTCACAACAATTTTGTGATTCTTTGCCTTGGACGCCGATGAACCGCCGTGCAAAATTTGTCGCCGCTATAGCAGCTTTATACTCGGCGTAGAAATCCGTATCCGTACAAACACACACACAAACAGTAAACCATATATCCACACCTTGCTTATCAGCATGTGTGGATAATAATGAACAAAGTAGACGTGCTGCATGTCCGATTAACTGAGTTGCATGCAGCACACAAAAACCTGCCTTGTTACTTGCTTACCTACTAATAACTATGGAGTCCTCTATTTCCCATTGTTTTAACATTACGGGGTGGCGCAAATACGCCCACTAGCGGATAAAATTTTCTACATTAGTAAAGCTACTATGTATATCTATTCACACACCACATTTGAGCTATCTATCTTAATTACTTCCTGACGTATGAGGGGGTCCCAAAAATCCAAGATTGCGTCGTGGTGATGTGAAAGCGCCACCTAGCGGAGAAAATTTTCATCTGTTAAAGCTCCTATGCATATCGAATCACGTATCAAATTTCAGCTTAAATTTTCAAATTTTAATTTTTTCAACGGTCAGAACGATCAAGAGGAATGACTGAATGTCTAGATATTCGCTGTCGAACACCGAACTGTTGAAGCTGCAACGGTATATGCCGAACATACTGCACACACAGTCGTCAACTACGTCGTCGGGCAGAACGTTTCTGCAGTGTCCTTACCCACAGCACGTAGCCTGTTCGGCGACAGAGCGCTACAGAAGGTACGATGGTCGATGTAACAATTTGATGATGCCGCTCTGGGGCTCGTCGCATCAGCCGCTGCAGAGATTCCTCCGACCGGCCTACGCCGACGGTGAGACACGTCGAAATACACGCAAGAACGAACAATAAATAACATGTGGTTAAAACAATTTGAAAAAAAGGTCGCATCGCACATGACACGAATCGTTCAATCGTTTTCAGCCTGAAAACGTTTTGTTTAAACGGTTTCAGAATTAAAACGATTCGCGCATCCCCATTTCCTGCCCTTAAAAGCGCGCAGTATGTGTTGTATACTTGAACACGTTTGCTGTCACTAAATTGTTCTTCTATGCTATGTGCTATGTTTATGCTTAGGCCTATATGTTTGCATACTTGTGTGTTTTTATGCTGTCTTCTTGACGTAATAAATGAATAAATATATTCTATCCTCCTAGGTATGCTATTTAGGGATCATGGCAAACGCGCGCTGCCATTGGCTGAAGAGTTACCAATAAGCAGTCTCGTGTAGCTACCATTCGTTATGTTGTCGCTTGAAGAGGAAAAATCGCTGTTCTAAATCGCTGATCTTTGTAATGCAGATGTCGATGTCCTAACGAATATACTTGTATATTGCATAGGGCAACAGCTTTCCGTTGATATATTGAGGGAATGTCAGCGTTCAACCGTTGTTGCACAGCTTAATATTACAATGCTTCCCTATGCCACTTTTCGAGGAGGATATTGATCCCCATCTAATGCATGGTTCCTTGTGCCCACCTATTCTTCTTCCCAAACGGCATCTCGATCGTTTCAGCCGTTTTTGTAGGGCTCACGAACGTGACCAACAAACAGATATGAAGATCGATTACGCTACTCCGTGTGTAGCAAAAGGCCGCTATCACTAGCTATCGCTACGATGCGGCCTATAATAATAATAATAAGTGGTCAACAAATTTTGGCGAAAGGCCGCATCGCATATCAAGAGATTGGCTGGTAAGAACGTCTCCTAAATGACCTATTCTATGTCGAGTGTGACGGAAAACCTTAACTCAATCAATCAATCAATCACTGAATCGGTCTGCTGTGCGGTTGTTGGGAACATGACCGCACTGTTCACTTTGGCGTGCTGTGTAGCAATATCGAAACCGCGCGTTGCTCGCAATGGCAAAGAGCTGCCGAACGCCAGACTGGTAAGTTCAATGCTGCATCCGGACATGAACAAGCCCGATACCTTTCACACGCTCATGCTGATGATAGTCGGACAATTTCTCGACCACGACATGTCGAGAACCGCCATCAGTAAGATCGCCGCCAGTGCCGAAGGTCAGTTTTTTCTTCGTTCGCTGAATTTCTCCGCAACGAAGTGGCTGCGGCGGCTGTACTGTATATATGTTATAGCCGAAATACACGCCGTGTGATCTGCTTTAGCTTGTTTAATTTTTATTTACTATTTGCTTTTCCCCTTCCCCATCTCCTTGCTATTGGTTTTAGTTGTCAGTGTAATGACTTACAAACGTTAGTAGCTGAAACTCTCAGACCTAACAAGTCTTTATTAGCTCCCATTTGTAGGCCTATAGCGTTTTGTGCTGCTGACACATCTTTATGGTTTTCTTTGATTGTTCTCTGATGTTTTTTTATTTTTTCTATTTTTACTTTAAAGGGGATGCCATGGACTTGTGGAATACGACACTGCTTATAGTAGCTTTTTTCCGAGCGAAAAGACGTAATAACACGTACTACTCTGATGTAGCTCGCTAAATCAGAATGCGGATGGTTGTGTCCGTGGCGTGATTTAGGTACGGAGCTGGAGGACGTGACGTGTGGAGACGACGGATGTCAGACAGAGGGACCTGAAAATCGAGAGTGCTTTCCGATATTTGTGCCGCCGAATGATCCGGTTTTCGGCGGTCAGAGGGACTGTCTGATGTTTGTACGATCCCAGGAAGTGCCAAACGACCTCTGTCGTCCAGGTTTCGTTTACCGCTTCGTCACTGAACGCCTTTTGATTGAGTCAGACCGCACTAAAGCGATCCAGTCTGAGACTAGGTCGTTTTTTCTACGTCCGAGCGATTTGCTTCACGCTGTTTAACTCCATACGAGATCAGTCCGACCGCTCGGACTTTGCTTTGACAAAAACGTACGACGAAATTGGACCAAAGATGATATAGCTTCGGCGCTATATCATCTTTGATTGGACGGCGTGTCTCGCCCATTTGTTTACTGTTTTTGCGCGGCCGAATGCTTTTTCATAGAATGGGAATTCTATGGAAAAGTATATAGACCTATCTGTGGTGTTTTGTATAAAAACTGTCACTGATATGACAGCTTCCCTTAATCCGTATTTAGCTAAATCAGTAAATTTGGCACTTATTCACATGTTGTTCCGGTCTGTTTACCACGACGCCGGACGCGACTAATCTCGTTCAAGTGATCTTGTCTCAAACTGGATTAATCCCGTCTGGAGAAAAAAACGCAGCCATTGTTACCGCGCGACATATTTGCAGTGTTTATGCATAGCGCGTTGTATGCTGAGGCCGGGTATCCGTCTGTCCGTCCGTCCGTCCGTCCGTTACAAGCCAGTACGAGTATTGCATCGAAACGTTCGAACTGATCGAGCTGAGTTTCAGATAGACGCTACTCCTTGCTTATCCTACACTGTGTTGTAACGGAATTCGGTATCTCAAAGATAAAGAAAGGAAAGGAAAGGAAGAGTATTTATATAGCGCCATTTATATACTATGTATGGTCATGGTCGTGAAAGAGTAGTTTTGGTGTGAAGCTTCTGGCGTATGATGTTTTTAGGATGGAGAGAACAAGTCAATCAGTTGACGTCATTTGTGGATGCTTCTCACATATACGGCAGTACGGAAGAGGACGCGCTGAATCTGCGTGAACTCGCAACGGGTCAGTTATAACATACGACTAAAGCCCGGTCCACACTAGCAACAATGTCCCAGCAACATTGTCGAATGCTACAAAATGAACGATTCTTTCGAC
>Ga0209780_1005058_pt1 | contig 10329 bp, 7 predicted proteins | sample WorMetexBAHAMAS2_FD_187384 | JGI IMG/M metagenome (GOLD analysis project Ga0209780, IMG submission 187384) | Marine gutless worms symbiont microbial communities from Max Planck institute for Marine Microbiology, Germany - Inanidrilus exumae... | ecosystem: Host-associated > Annelida > Digestive... | reverse complement strand
ATTCATTTGTCACCTAGTTTGTGTTGAATGCACCATTATATTCTAACCAATCAATCAACCAATCAACCACCACTTGTTTGCTATCTTTACAGATATTTTACAGTCCACATTTTTATTTCGATTTCTTCCATTTACTTTGGTCAATAACAGCCTCCTTGTTTACTTGTCAGGTCGGAAAGTCTTTTTTTCACAACCTGTATCCCGGTTTTCTTTGGTCCGCCTGTACCTCTTACACCCACAGATCATAGTCCGTGCATTTTTTCCGCCAGTTGTTCTTGGCCTTTCGTGAAACATTACCATGCCATCTCGGCCTATTCTTTCACTTTAGCACTTTAATTATACTACACTTCAGCACTGTACAATGTAGAACCGTAATTCAGTTTTTGGTTTAAATGGCCTTTTTTTGGGGTGGGGGGGTTAGTCGAAGTTGGGCCTTCATCCCCAAAAGAGAACCACTGGTGATATTTGGAGCATGTATGTTTACTGACCGCCATGTTCTTCCAGTTACTCAATAGCGTCGGAACAACAAAGGGAACACTAACACCTGTGGGATTGGCCCTTGACCTGGCAGACTATCATCCTTCAGTGCTATTACATTGTTGGTTGGGTCATCTGACCTGTAATGTGTTGAATGGGACGTTAAACCCTACAATACTATGCTATACTATACTATACTAGTGTGTGGTCATAGTTTATAATTGTTTATGTATACACTGTCACCACCTCCGTTTTGATGTTCAGATTACTATTATTATTATATTTTTCTTTTTCTCAGTTATCTTTCTCTAAGAATTTAAACATAATAAATTTTAATATTTATAATATAGTTCTACCTTAAAGATGCGACATGACATTCATACTGTTGTTTATTGATAAAATAAACAAATGCTACATGGATTGTGTTGAAACTCAACTACAACCAACCATCCATATTCCAGTTGGCCGTGTTTTAGTTGGTTTTGTCTTGGTCTTCTTGCTGCTGTTTTTCAGAAGAGGACCTATAAGGCTAAATGGAGAAGTTAAATAGAATCCAAGTGAATTAACTAGAAATTCCTGAGCATCATTGAATCGCTGCAAAACTGGAAGGATTGCCAGCTACTCATCCAAGGTTTAAAATTTTGTGGGTTTCCATATACAACCCCAATTTCGGTGTAATTTACCCTTCCATGCTACATTTCGCCTTCATTGGTATACACCATTGACATTGCAAAGCGAAAGAAAAACACAAATTCGACCAACTGTTTAAACTTTGGGACCTTTTGGTGAGGTAGGTAGAAACCCGATGAAGTAATTGATAATGATGTAGGTTGAGGGAACAGCGCGACCGCATGGAACAACGGCATCATGATGAAGTTGAGATATTGACAAAGAAATCTGCTGAACACAAATCACGATCTGATGCCTTGCAAACCGAGGTCAACAACAAACAGGTAGTTTCCTTCTATTTAGTCATATATTAAAAAAGGTAAAGGCTGACCATACTTGTATCCGAGCGTTGGGCCCGGAGCTGATCCCGGTGTACAGGCAGTCAACCCGCATGTGACTATAAGTCATTCACCCAGCAGTATGCTGCCATTACTTTCTGCCAGGCCTGCGGTTACCTTCCCAGCCGCAGAGCATCACTGCCCCTTGGCCGGTACCAAGTTATACTGCTTGGTGACAGAGGCACATAGGTGTGAACAACTTGCAAGGGTTTCTACACAGCTTTGCCCCGAGTAGGATTTGAACCAATGACCTGTTGATCGCAAGTACAATGCTCTACCCCTTGTGCCACTGCGCCACCCAGTCAGATATAACATTTACAACAAAACACTGTGTAATAGGTAACAGCATTATTTCTCAGTTTTGTGACGATATCGAGTGTCTAATGTAATTTGGCAAGAGGACGCATTGCATCTGTCATTGCTAACAGAGGCGAATACATTCATCTGCAGGCACACTCGCCCATGGCAGGTGCAGTGCACTGATGTATGGGTACATTAGAATGCATGTTGAGTGGTGGTGCTGCGATAGGGCGTTGGACTTGTGATTGACAGGTCGCGGGTTCAATTCCCAGCCAGTCTGCTTTCATGTAACATACATCAACTCAGCCTTGCATCCCTCCGGGGTCGCTAAATCGAGTACCTGCTTTGGCTGGGGGTAAAGGCGGGATTCTCACCTCTGTCGGGTGGCAGGTAACACTGTGTGATCCCATATGGCATGTGAGTTTCCCGTGTGAAGGGCTAAGTTGATGCTAAACTGCTATACACTGTTTACTTTACTTTTTACTTATCTACTTCTTCCGGAATAGGCCTGTTATGTTTCCAGGCCAGGGGTCGTAAGAGGCAACCGAATCTGGCTTTAGGTTATTTTGTGTTTATTATATGTTGTTGTGTATTTTGTTGTGGATACATGTTTTGTTGTGTTGGATGTAGTTTTTCATTACTTAGCCAAGAGATTGGCCGGGAAGAACGTCTTGGAAATGACCTATTTTGTGTCGGGTGGGTCGTGAAACCTTCGCTCAGTAAATTAGTCCGTGCCATCTATCGTGTCCAAGTGCGGGTTAATATGTGACATGTTGTATCCTTGTTACAGAGGCTGGAAGTGGAGATGCGTGAAGAAATGTCACGGCTGAAGTCGGAACGTCTGGTGAAAGAGACGCAGATCAGTCGGATGGAGATGAGCGTTTCGGAGAAGGCCGATCAGATAAATGAGCTTCAGAGACAGCTAAGACAGGTCTCCGTTACCTTTATGTCAATGGTCTTGCACCTCCATTTTTGCTATGTTTGGCCACGTATATCTCGGTGCTGGAACATGCCATGCCGGGATTGTTTGCAGTTTCCGATAGACCTCACGTAGCACTACGAAGCTAGCGAGATTTTAAAAAAATTGGCAGCTTAGCCTTAGAATCGGGATGCGATTTTTCAGCTTTCTGTAACGGGGAATATTTTTTGCCATTATCGTGCCTAGCCTTAGAATCAGGATGTGATTTATTTATTTATTTTTTTTGTTTTTTTTTAAATACCCGTATAGTCCCACTCCATTTCCAGGCCGGATGTCATAAAAGGCGACTAAACCTGGCTTTATTTTTTGTAAGTGTTGATTTTGTGTTATATGTATTTTTTAGTTAAGGATGCATGCTTGTTTTGGTTATTTTAGATTTAGTTTTGTGCATATCTATATCTTGAGTCAGCACCCCAAATGGCATCTCGATCAGTTCAGCCGTTTTTGCAGGGCTTATGAACATGACCAGCAGACAGACACACAGACAGACAGAGCGACTGACCACACTACTCTGTGTGTAGTAGTAATAGGCTGCTATTGCTAGATGCGACGAGGCCTACAATAGTGAATCATAGTCCATAATAGCAAGTCTTATTGAGGTGGCGGTTTGGCGCAGTGGTAACGCGATGGTCTTGATCAATGAGGTTAACCTAAGCTGAGCCCGGTTAGTACTGGGATGGGTGACCGTGTCCGGGTTTGACTCCCGGAGGCGGCACTTTATTTCGGTCTGTAACCAACCACCCAGGTCGACTTAACCTTCTGCCCTCCGTGGGACGGTAAAATGAGTACCAGCCAAACAGCGATGCTGCTCTGCGGCTGGGGAGTAAAGGCAGGCATGGTGTAATTTGCAGGTAAAACTGTGTGATGCATGTCTGAGCACATTAGAGGTAGTTACGATGATGCGCTACACAAATCGACGTATACTTTACTTTATTCTGTTGCAACTGATGATGCTGATGATAATGTTGATGACATACGGTGGTGATGGCAATGCAGGCGGAAGAACAGAAGCTGGAAATGGCGTCCAAGACGTCGACGGAGTTTGATGGTCGTCTGTCGGACATGCGACGCGAGATGGACGAATGTCGCGGTGAGGCTGCCCGCGTCAAAGTGGAAGCGTCACATCTGTCGGCGGCGCTGCGGGAAGCCGAGGCCGCAAAGAAGTCGAAAGACCGACAGCTGGCGGAACTGCAACAGTAAGTAACAGAAGTCTATTAACAGAACCGCATCCACGTGCAACTAGTCGTTTTCGTGCCTTACCGCATGGGGTGGGGGAGCAGCAGTATGGACCAATGAATCTGAAGTCTGCCGATAGTCTTGCAAAATATTAGTGACTCTGGGTCTACAGTAGCTGTTACGAATGAGCTCAGTGAACATTCTAACATCAGGTTCTACGTGTGTATTTTAAATGTTTTATACTTTGTATTTTAAATGTTATGTTTTACATATATATTGTCGTCATGTATTATGTATACAAATCCAGCACGCACTGCCGTATTAATAATATTAGTATTAGTAAGATGGCATATGGCCATAGACAGAAATTAAATGTGTAACCTTGTTTTTGCTGGCATAATGGGAGTTGTCAAGAATATAGGTTTATCTAGTGATATATTAGATATTTTATTTTAGATTGGTTAATGGTAAGCTGGATGTTGTTGTATAATGCCATTATACTGTCTAATTTAACAACAGAAAATTAATCACACACCAAAATATGATTCTTTAATGACTGAATGACAGTAACTTAGCATTCTAGACTATTACTAGACCACATTGCATGCATAGCATAGATTTGGCCTATTGCAATAGATGTCACACGTAGCGTGGTCTGTGTGTCTGTGTGTTGATCATACTGGATTGAGAGCAGTCCCACAATTCACGCATAGTGCCATTATGTGGTCATCATAGGCTCTGTCCGCATTGCAGGCTGACAGAGCCTATGATTACCACGTAATGACTAACCCAAGTTCTCTTTCAAAACAGATGTAATACATGTAGAACTGTCGCTGTCCCTTGTATCTAAGTGAATCCGTTCACCCAGTCAGCAGCAACCCAGTACGTCAACGTCTTCGCTCTGCCAGCAGCCTAGACTACATTGTTCCACGGACATAAACTACATTTGGAGACCGAGCCTTCTCTGTTGCCGGTCCGACAGTATGGAACAGTCTGTCTGAATCTGTTAGATCAGCCGAGACTATTTCTAGTTTTAAGCGAAAGCTGAACACGTATCTGTTCAACATTTCATTTTAATCGGCTTTTATCACTTATTTTTTATCAACATTGTAATGCCTAGCCATTCCGTTTTCGTTGTAGGCTGGGCACTAAACTAACCATTATTGTACTGTATTATATTGTAATAAGAGAAGTTGCGGTGTGGTTTTATGAGTGTTTTACTGATGTGGGTTACAGACAATGGAATGAGAGCCAACAAAAAATATCATCCCTGACAGAGCAGCTGGAGAAAAAGACGACTCTGAACTCGGCAGCCGGCGACGTACGTGGCTCAGAAAATGGACCTGACAATGTCTCTGCGCTGAAGGTTGATTTTTTACACGCTGGAATTTAGCTCTTAGTCACAGCAAATCTGAGACTGTAAAATTGCAGGAATAGTTGCCGTTGTTGGGAAAAAAAGAAATCATAAAGAATTTATTTGAAAATGCTACAAGCACAGTTTACTGTGCGTAGCAGGTGGTATAATAGGCCCGTATAGCACAGTTTATCTTACTCTGTGATATACTGTGTACTCTTTAAGTCTTGTTTGACTGGCCTTTTGGGATCGGAGAACTGATGGGAATCAGTCAGCAGTTAGGAATGACTTTAGTGCTTTACCACCTACGGGCTCAAGGCCCATGAAGACGAGCATCCTGCCTACGCTAGTAAGAGTATTTATGTAGTGCCATTTATATTACACATAGTCTCAAAGCGCTCAGACATGGATCACACAGTTTTACCTGCAAGTTACACCATGTCTGCCGTTCCTTTGTAAGCGTTCATCATTTGGCGCCACCCCTAACTGAGGTAGCAGACATAAAATTGCAACTTACCCACGGTACTCATTTATCGACGCCGAAGGGATGAAAGGCTTAGATGGCCTGGTTGGTTGACCTATAGTAGAAGCTTTACCCACATAAGTGGTCACCCGTCAGCTCCAGGTCGAGTGCAGGACAGGGAAAGTTCGCCAGCCAAAGACCGACCGATGTTCTACCGCTGTGCCATGCAACCAACCAAATCTGTTAGTCACACCGCTGCAAAAGAGAATCATCGGAGATAATTGAAGCCTATTTTTTGTAGTCCAGATGCTTTTCTGTCTCTCAACCAGCCAGCAGTGTCAAAGTACTGAAGGAAACTGAAACTGAAACCCATGAAAATTACCCACTGGCCTCATTTACTTTTGATCCAAGTCCTCAGATCGGGGAAATGCTGAAAGCGAAAAGGCGTTGCTTGTGTAGGGAGTAATCGGCGACCGCGAGCACCGGATTACGGAGCTGGAAGAGGCGCTGCGGGAAAGTATCCGCATCACGGCACAGCGGGAAGTAGTGATGCACGAACAGCAGATGAAGTTGGAGCACACAGAACGTGTGGTCAGTCACTTCACTAGTTACTTTGCCCCCAGAGCGAGTGCAAAGTACTGCTGTCAGTGTGTCTCCGTGTCTGTCTCTGTATCTGTTGTCAGCTTGCATCTATATGTGTTTGCTCGCATATGTTAAAAACCACATGTCCAAGCTTCTCTAAACTTTCTGGACATGTTCTGGTGACCAAAGCTTGGTTGTCCTATGACGAAAACGCAGTATGTACATCCGGTTTTGTGGTCGATGTCATAGCTGGTCTTCTGAATAGTAATGGAGTTTATCTGTAGAAGTGAACCGTGCAATTTATGTGATGCAGCCCTGAGTTACTGTCAGACATGGAGTCAGGGTTCGTACAGACACTGGAAAGTTTTGGAAAGTTATGGAATTTTATTGTACAGCATTCCAGTCCCTGGAAAGTCCTGGAAAAGGGCATAAGTCCTGGAATAGCCTGGAAAGTCCTGGAATTATAAACCAGTGGTTCTGGAATTTTTAGTTCCGGTTTGAGTAGTCGCTAAGCAGATAAGCAATTCCTTTTAATACATTGCCACCTCCTGGGTCAAGCCAAGTATTAGAAATACCTTTATACTGTTAGATACAATTATACAATCTCAGGTATTGCATTTCTGCTTCTTTACTTCAATGTAGATACACTGATATCTGATTTTGTATATGCACATTTTGACCTCATGCAGCTTATGTTTGTGAATGGAACGTGTCTTGGAAAGCCCTGGAAAAAAGGATTTTTGTGTCCTGGAAAACCCTGGAATCTGGTCTTTGCAAGTCCTGGAAAGTCCTGGACAAAAAGCATATTAATGTCTGTACAAACCGTGGAGAGTGAAGTTTTGTGATCAGACACGCCTTTTTATGTTTCTGCATCTTTGAATTACACACTGGGGATGAAGTCTGCTATCCTAAGTTGCCTTGTTAGTTTTGGGGTATGTTTGATCCATAAACATTTGTTAGCAGGTTGCGACTGTGAAAAGATCGCGTGTCTGACATTTGCTAGTTTCTGTACCTTGTTTGGTATCTTTGATATGGTATGGAAAGGAAAGGAAATGAAGAGTATTTATACTATGCATAGTCTCAAAGCGCTCGGACATGGATCACACAGTTTTACATGCAAATTACACCATCCCTGCTTTCCCTTCATAAGTGTTCACCAGATGGCGCCACCCCTAACTGAGGTAGCAGACATCCAGTAGCAGCTTACTACTCTTTTATCGACCTAGAAGGGATGTAAGACTGAGTTGGCCTGGTTGTTTGACCTATAGCGGACGATATACCCACATAAGTGGTCACCCGTGAGTTACACGTCTCTTGCAGGACAGGGAAAGTTTGCCGGCCAAAGACCGACGTTCTACCACTGTGCCACACAACCAGAGATGGAGATGGTTTAGGTTGACACCACTGAGGAGAACTCCTGTGTTTTCCCAAATCCAAATGAGCCACGTTTACATCCGGAAGGATATGTGGACAATAAAACTTTGCTTCAACAAAGTCCTTCAGTTGTTAATTGGGGGATGCGGGCTAACCCAGGTTGACGTGTGTTATAGGCTTTAAAATGTGCATGCTGTGTTGGTATCTTTTGAAGACACTTTTGTTTGTTTAGGGCTGCAGCGCATGGTGACTGTTGCTTTTTTGCGCCGTGTACAAATATTCTTACTTACTTACTTACTTACTTTGCTTTTGCTAATCTAAGCACATAGTTGAACATGGAAGTTGAGAAAAGCATATTTGATTTGTTTCAGTAATTTGAATTCTAATACGCGTTTCACTTCTGTTTTTGACCACGGTGTAGGACTTAAAGCCGGGACGTTGTCGTGATCTTTGTTGGACGATGCTTGTCGGAACAGATGGAATCCCTTCAGGAAGAGATCGATGGTCTCCGGAAGAGTTCGGCGGAGAAGTCGGAGCAGTTGACAAAGACGAAGAGTCAGCTGGCGGAGAAAGACGAAGATATGAAATCCCTGCAGGCCGACTCGAAACGGCAGCTCATCGAAGTCTACGAAATGAAGTGTGTAGCTGTACTATGCATCGTACTGGAGACTTGTGTGTATGGCTGGCCTGTCTGACTTAGAACTGTAGTCAGCTTTGTTCTGTTTGAATTATTTGGTTGTCGAATGACGTCAAATGCACTTCCAACCGTGAGTCGGTGATGTGAAGTTATGGAACATATTTTTTTCGTATTTTTACACCTTGGCCATCTGCTACAATATTATGTTTTTCCGGCTGACCATCCGCCGCGTTTGTTTGTTCGTCCGGTCAGATCTGGTTACCGCGATATTTCATGAACGGCTCGAGCAATCTCGATGAAACTTACCGGGAATATTCACAGGCCCCTACTGATGACCTGATTAGAGTTTGGAGGTCAAATGTCATCGGTCAAGGTCACAGAAGGCTGTCACGGTGGCGAAGCATAATATTAGCAGGACCTTTTTTTCAGGAGTCTCCTGGTGGCCGAAGGAACGATAAGGCTAGTAGCTGATTTTTTCTAGCTGGGGTTACTGGTTTGAATACCCTTCAGTGCCTTGACATTTTTGGTTGGGTAGTAGGTACCCAGCCCATAAAATCTGGGCCACTTATCTCCAGTGGTTTTAAGCAAGAGAGAATCGGTCAACCCATAGTTCAAGAATTCCTAACCTTCTGTTTTAAAATTCTTAAAATTGGATTGTGTATTATGGACTAGTTTTATTTTTAACCATGTGTGATTGCATTTTTTGTAATTGTATGTTTTATCTAACCTCACAATATACCAGTAAATGTACTTACATACTTAGGGCAGTCATCCATGTGGTTAGCTCAGCTCATGTAGCTCTACGGGTTGTTGGTGCAAAACTTTTCTGTTGCTTGATTCCTTTCCTGATGCTAACCCGGGAATCACTGACGGAACCACATGCTTTCCTCAGCCACGACCGACTCCTGAGACCAATGCCACACCTGCAATTTTGTCATGCAACTTTATCGCACGACAAAGTTGCAGTATGCGACTGTTCATGTCGCAGACTGCAACTCTGTCACATAAACAAGAACCTACCAATGAGTGTTTAGCACATTCTCGTGACAAAGTTGCATAGAACAGCACTGCCGTATTTGGAAAATCAGTTGTTTGACTGTTAAATAGTTGCGCGACACACCACGTCACACGGTAACACTTGGCGATTTTGTCATGCGTTAAAGTTGTGCGACAAAATCGCAGGTGTGACTTACTTAAAGAAGAGATGTCAAACCTGTCAGAACACGACACCACATAGGATCCTTTTATAATTCTATTTAATAAAATAAACGGCCGTAGCCCATAAAGTCTGGAATGTCTGTCACCACTGCCGGTCAATCAACGTCTGCCTCTTACGGACAGCTGGTCACGTAGCCGGGCCGCCGGCAACATCGCGTGACCCGATCAACTGTTGATATGAACGTCTGACAAAACCCTCCTCTTAGACTGTTCAGCACATAGTATATAGTGAGTGTTAGCAGTTGACAAAGCTTTGTGTTTTAGTCACTGAGTGTACGTTGTTGAATGCTTGCAAGGCAAGAAGCTATTCTGGCCGCTATCAGTGAGAAGGATGCTCACGTTGCCGTACTGGAAATGGCTCCAAACAAGAAGACAGAAAACATCGAGGAAGTGGAGAAGCTGACGAAGGAGAAACTCCGATTACAGCAAGTCCTCAAAGACCTTGTACGTGGGCACAATTTCCACTCGCATTGCCGTACTGATTACTGCTGCCAATTTTGGTGGGGCTGCCCCTTGTATGGCCTGGGGCATTTCCCCCCTATCCCTTCAATAATATATCGCCGGCCTTCCTTCACTGGATAAGGATAGCTCTCCATCTCTCTGACCTTTCGTCTCTGATATGGCCATATTTGTGCTGAAAACGGACGTTAAACTCCAACTAACTAACCTTTGGTGGGGCTTCTGTTCTCGTTGTTGTCTGTTACTTTGCCCTCGGTGGGGGTGCCAATTGTTCCGATTAGTGTGTTTGCTGTGGCCTGTCTG
>Ga0209780_1005057_pt1 | contig 10330 bp, 5 predicted proteins | sample WorMetexBAHAMAS2_FD_187384 | JGI IMG/M metagenome (GOLD analysis project Ga0209780, IMG submission 187384) | Marine gutless worms symbiont microbial communities from Max Planck institute for Marine Microbiology, Germany - Inanidrilus exumae... | ecosystem: Host-associated > Annelida > Digestive... | reverse complement strand
GTATACCTCTATATGTCCCTAGGTCTCACTGTCCCTTTGTTCGCAAACACGCACGGTTTCAGGTTATTTTCGTTGTTTGTTCACTTTTACATGAAAAAAATATGACAGAAAGCAAAATTCGGGGCTACACTAGTTTCTGGCAACATTTGATGTAATCTATGAACTCTAAGTCTGTAAATTCGGTGAAGTGATTCATACATGATGTGCGGTGGGCGGAGCCTCCCCTTTGCTCGCACTTCTCAGTTGGATTGAATCTGAGCGCTTCGAATTGACGGTATTCTGATACAGAACGCGAGGCGAATCGCTACGTATTGGATAAAAGAACGGCATAGTAGCACTTCGAAGCACTCGGAGCGTATTTCAGAACACACCCAATGACTCTGGGTCATAATCAGGTTACATCCAACTATACCATGTCCTATACCGAAAGTACTGTTACTGACATTTTGATTGACAATGAATTAACTTTCACTGAACACATTAATATATGGTCACGAAGAAAGCTAATGGAATTATGGCAGTGATTAGAAGATCGTTTATTTGCATTGATCACGAATGTTTCAATTTGTTGTATAAGTATCTGGTGAGATTACATTTGGAATATGGTGTCACTGCCTGGTTTCCGTATAAAATGAAGGGTATTGAAGCAGTTGAAAAAGTTCAGAAAAGAGCCACCAAACAAGTCAAGCAGTTAAAACATTTGCACTACTCTGAACGACTTTCAAGATTGAATTTGCCAACACTTATCACAATCACAAACACAAAATGAAACTTGTATTGCGCCGCTTACAAAACTGAACAGCGGCGCTGAACAGAATAAAACATTAAAACATACGATAAAAATTAAAAAATATCGACGACATTGTGGTGATATGATTGAAGTTTACAAAATTTTACACAACATTTATGATCCAGAAGTCAGTAAGGCATATTAAAGCTATCGTCTGTAACGAACACTAGAGGACACTCTCTGAAGCTCTGTGCACAGCTGTCAAGGCTAGAGATTAGGAAAAATTGCTTTGCCGTGAGAGTTGTTAAAGGGTGGAATTCTTTACCTGAGGAGGTTGTAATGTCATCAAGCGTCAAGACTTTCGAAGCAAAACTGGACAAGTACTGGAATGATCAACCTGTGAAGTTCGATTACACAGAGGAACTTTGACTTCAAAGATCTGGTCATATAGGAAAACTGCTTCCTGCGACCAGTACTTCTAACAATGATGATGATGATGATGATGATGATGATGATGATGATCACTTCTTAATAGTGCTCTGTGGTAACAACTGGCGCCCTTTCCCCCTTTCCAAGATGTCACCACATATACAGTGTATGTATCTGCCTATGACCTTGAGAAGTCCTTCAGTTTCGATAAATCAAATACGAGCCATGTGCGCTTTCCGATTCCCGTGTAAACATATCGTACTTAAAACATGTTAAATGAGGTATGGGAGCGAGAAAGGCTTTAGAGTTTAAACAGCAGAAGTGCATTGATCTACAAACTAAGTCACTCAAGGTTTTTTATATTGTTGCTATTCGACAGGCACATTCGAGTCTTCCATGGCAGCTATGACTATCTTGTACGGTTTCCGACATCAGTACAATACAACACAAAACAAATGCCAAATCAATTTGTAACGCTCTGATTAGTCCAAGCCGAAAAACCGGAATCGGAGGCGCGAGAGGTGACTGTTATTGGGAGTGATCGGCATACTCGATGGAGAAAAGTTCGCGTTTAAGGTTACGTTTAAAACTATTCACACAAGTTGCAGAACGACAGTTAAAAGACAGGTCATTCCAGATCTTTGGAGCACTAACAGAAAATGCTTTGTTAGCCATGACGAGAGATATAATTTATAATTTTATTTATAATTATATTTTATGATTTATAATTTACAGTTATAATTTTATTTCCCAAGATTTAAAAAGTCACGTGACTGAACACAATGCCTAGCTGGGGGTAGTCTATCACAATGCATCCACTATTACTTGTCATGCAGCATCTATGCGCAAACGACATTTGAAAAGCCTAGTTTTATCCATTCCAAAAATATGAATGGGTCCCAAAATTTAACAAGAAGCTCAGCTACCGCAGATGGACCGCGCGACATGCTGTCAGTTGAAATCTTATCAACTGCCGTACAGCTGTACAAAACATCGCATTCGAAACGACATCTTTAACGTATCTGTCTGCTTCGGTGCAGAATATTCGCTACGATGGATCATTCGGTGCATGGCGGCATTTAGTACGGCATTATCAGGTTTTCGGTTTTCGCTACAGATTACTGAGTCTTCGGCCCCAATGCTAAATCTCACTATGGGAGGCCTAACCATTTTCGCCTTGATTCGTTTTTATGCCCGGCGCTTGGACGAGTAGTCTAGATTTGCTCGAATTCCCCATAATTTAGAGTCGCGGGTCAGTCACCCGAAGGAGTCAGAACGAGCACTTAACTGCTTCGCTGATTCGGTATCCTAAGAGGAAGGCGCGTCCATTCGATTAGTTCGGATGCTTCGGTAGTTCGCTATAGATTTAACGAAAGAGACTCCAAAGTAGGTCTGAACTTAGCCAGCTAGAAGTTCACCAGCAGCCCAGACGCTTCGGTCTTATCCTAACGAAGAACTAACTGGTTATTCGGTACGAAACCTAATGGAAAGGCTAATCGACGTGCTTTGGCACTTGTTCAATTCGTTATCGCTAGGACTTTGGACTAGTTCAGATTAGTTCATTTTTCGCTAGCAAAATTTAGCTGTGTTTCAGCGAAAATTTATTTAGATAGCCTTCGGAAAAGCTGTTCGTTCGATTCTGTCCGGTTTCGTTTGAGTTCGGAGAGCGAACCAAACCAAGACCGCGACGGGAGTCCGGAAAAGTTCGGTATATCCCACTTTTTGTAGGGAGGAACGGTCTCTTCGTTCAACTGCCGGTTCGTCTGGTCGCTTCGCTTCCAGGAGTTACGGAACTCTTTAAGTTCGCTTCCTGAGTAATCCGAAGCAGTTGTTCGTGTAAGCCCGACAGAGAATTCGGAGCCGTTCGTCCAACCCACGGTTTATGCTTTGGCTTGAAACCCTTTCGTTGGCTACCGCTTCGTGCATTTGGCATTTGCTTTGCTCCCAAGAGTTCCCGAACTGTCGTTTAATGGATTTCGGGGAATTAATGAATTATTTAATGTTTCGTAATTACGCCACACTTGCAGTAGGTGAATGACCTTAAAGATCACTCAAGGTCATCAAAATTTACGCGATTCGAGGCCATATATCACTTCCTATTAGTTGAATATAGTAACCTTGCACTGTTTCCGATATACTACCACATTTACCGTGTACGTGACTACGTGACCTTGAGAAGTCCTTTAGTTTTGAAAAGACAGTCAAAGGTACAAGCCATGTGCGCTTATCGATTTATGTGTAGACTGTAAAAATATACTGTAGATAAGATATGCGATATTCCCTCGGTATGGAAGTTAGAAAGGTTTCAAACAACAAAAGTCACTCGAGGTCATTGATAATTGGTGCCATTCGTTGGATGGTTGCGTTTACAACATGTATTAAACGAATAATTTTATGTCATGTTAGATCACGTAAGATTTCCTATTAATTTAATCTTCCATTGCAACTGTGTCCCTCTTTTGCACCGTTTCCGAAAATTGTCAGTTATTTCACAAAAATTAAAGTGCTCGTCGGTGGTAATCAATCATGCATTCATTAGTACTCCTCACTATTAATCAGTATACCAAATGTAAAGCGCCTATGACTGGGCCCAAAAATTAAAAATAGGTCGCGTGACTCCGACCATACCCATTAGGGAGTAGTTTATCATCCCGGGACTAACAATTGATGTAAACTACCTGTGTTCCAAATTTTACGACTCTAGATTCAGTAGGCCTAGTTCTAGAAATGTGATTGGGCCTCAAAATATAAAGCGAGTCACCTAACTCTGGCCACGCGCCTTTTGAGGTGGTTTGTCGTGATCCGTAGGCTAGAATATGGCCTACCAGTGTATGAAATTTGACGACTACGATTCAAACTACCTGGCTTATTTCAATTGAAGCCATGGTCTATAGTTGGCATTATGGCCTTGGCTATATCGGTGAAATCTTCCAACGCGGCTACATTGAATACAATTTTTCCTTCTGTTGAGGAAATTACACGACGATGACGACGATAACGAAAATTAAAAGACAACGAAGATTACAGTTGCCAGATGCGTCATTTTACTAAAAAATGCACATACTTTTCTACCGGGCTCCGCGTGAACCGCAAGGAGCTAGGATCTCATCAGGCATCAGACCCTCAAGCTGGGACGGAAGGGGACAAGGACAAGGGAAGAGCGAAGGGTGTGGAGAAGGTATAAAAATGGAAGAGAATAATGGTAGGCAGAAGAAGAGATGATCGAGGAAAGGATAAAGAGAATGAGGGTACATCATTGTTACTCAGCGGAGCGAAGATCCGTAGAACGTGCCATGAAATATTAGTTAAGGTCTACGCCAGTATCTCGAATATCGGCAGCACAACTCAAAATAGCCTTAAAATGCATGTTTATAGCCATCTAGTACCTCAAATGTTAGGAGTATAATAATGTGTCCCTTTGACGTATAGCTAGTCTACCTACATGTTAATACAGATTGCTATAGGGCCTAACAGATCTACAGCCTATACGCGCAGAAATTGAGCCATTTATATCGTTGCCGTCGGTTAGTGTCGTATTCACTCAAACTTTGGAGCCTCGATGCCTTCGAATTTCGGTTGAAATCCCTTACTGTTCGCCTGCAACATAAATAGGTTTCGTTCTTACAACATAATAAAGATCTAGTAGACACATTTGTCTCGCATATTATTACGCTTGCGGCGTCTAGCAGAAAGCGTAATGTAACGGTTTGGCGTCCGCCGTCTGTACGTCTGTCTGTCTGTCCCGTCGGCGTACTCACCGTGACTCAATAGGGCGCAGCATGCGACGTGGCCAGCATACGTTTCGGCCCGACAATAAGGATGACCGACATACTTGTTAAAGCAGACATGACAGCAATGACATCTTTACATATGATGGTTTATAGGCCTACGCTACCGAAATACGCTTGAAGTTAACAGATGCCACGCCTGTAATGCACTGGCTCATCTTTGATTACCGAATATTCAGTAAGTTCATGAGAAAGCCCTCATTCAAGGTCGCATGCATTGACCACATTTTGGCTCTGGTGACCGTAATTAATCTTTGACCTGTGATCCTGACCTTTCTGATTGACCTAGATAGTGTCGAGATGAATCATCAGCACGTTAAATATGTGCATCAAAAATCATTCAATTCAAACAAGGCAATCGTATATATCAGACTTCGCCCGCGGTGTGCAATTGCGCCCTTAACTCTGTATACTTCGCTAACCTAAACAAATTGGTAAAGGGCACGCATGTGGCTCGAGTGATATCCTCGCGGGCAGACAGACAGACAGACAGACAGACAGACAGACACACAGACGCATACACAGACGTGCTCATCACAATACTTCGCCACGGCCCGCGGACGAAGTAAAAAGTCCTTGTTCAAACAAACATAAAGACGCACACTCACACCAAACCGATTTACTCTACCTGGACCACTAGAGTTAAGCTGTAAGCTTACTGCAGGGCATTATATACAGTCACGTTTTCCACTTGTGTCTGAAAAGCGTATGGCCTAAATCATGCATAAAGAGGATATGCATACGACGAAGCCGAGTTGGTTGAGACAGTTGATAACATTCAGCAGCGGTCCCTTGCGACCCTCATAGAGGTCGGGCGTCTGGAAGAGCGCCGTTGTGGGGACTCCATACGCCTTGGCGGCGTTGTTGAAGTTCTCGATGTTACTCATGGCGACGAAGCTGCTCGACGCTTTCGCATTGAAGGTAGTTGCAGGCAGCCCGGCAGCCTTGGACAACTTGTTGATCAGTCTGTTACACGCAGGTAATCGCCGTGAAATTTGACCATGCGAAAGCAAAATTCTCAACACCACGCACAGCCAAACTGGCCACCAGTAACACTATAAAGGCATACTCCTGCATAACCGTACATGTATGCTGTCATGTGGGTGCACCCCCGGAACAAGTGTCCAATGTAATTTGGCAAAAGGCCGCATCGCCATCTTATCACCCCTTGCGGCGGACCCATCTTGTGGGGGTTCTAGACCCCATGTAATACACAGTTCCTTGGACCCACATGAGTCAGCCCCCCAAACGGCATCGCGATCGGTTCAGCCGTTTCTAAACAGCTCACCCGTGTGTCCAACAGACAGACACACAGACCACACTACGTGCATCATCCTTTCTGAGGTCATTGAACCCATAGGTGGATATATCACGGAGTCGGTGACGCATTGCTGGAACGACGCCAGACCTAAGTTACCTTTCAAGCCGCTGAACACTGTCACTGCCCCTTGGCCTGCATTCATTTCCCATTTCCATTTCCGCTGATGGTAGGACTAGGAGTTTGAGCTGGACATGAACATCGAGTAAACTAGACACTGATTGCCATTGCAATGTGAACTAGGCCTAGATGGCTGTATTGTGTGGAATGTCCACAATACAGTAGTCGGCTCGAAGCGCTCGGCTATCTGTGCACAAGCAGTTTACTTCCTGCATTCAACGAGGCCTAGTGTCACGCGACTCAATAGTCGATGGTGATTGGCTGCCTGCGACTGAGTAATGTCAGCGTTATCTCATCTGCCGTGTTGTCAACCGGCGTCGGACGTCGCAGAGAATCTGGGGAGGTTTCTCGTACGGAGTGTACAGGCCAAGGAAATGGCTTGGATTATTGATTCCAACGGTAAAAATGGAAACCAGAAATGCCGTAGAGGGTTATTTTGGTAGTGAACAATGCTGTTAAATTTTAAGTTTCAAGTAAAACTGATTAATATTTTTGATGATAAGAGTAAAAGTTCAATCATTATTTAAAATTTTTGTATTTCGCAAAGTAGTGTAGCAATACAGTTAAGGTGAGGTGGAACACCTTGTAATGCTTATATGCAGAGTTTCATCGGGAATCTGTCAGTGAAAGAATTTTGAAAATCGGTTTTCTTTTGCCAAAGTTATGATCAAAAGTCGAGTGTATTGTTTTTAGACACAGTGTAAATATCACTGACTTGCACAGAACGACGCCGTCTTTAAGATGCGCTTGGATGTCTTGCCATGTTGTTCCTGGCTGCAACGTTACATTTATGCAGAACAAAATATGATGACCTGTTATCAGAATAAGCATGTCGGTTCTCCTTGTTGTCAGGCCGAAATGTACACTGGTCGCGTCGTATGCTGTCACCGTAAGTATGCCAACGGGACACACAGGCAGACGGACAGACGGACGGACGGACGGACGCAAGACCGTTAGTTACTCACTTTCCGCTAAACGCGGCCAGCGTAATAAATTACAACAGTTTCTTCTTATGACATTCAGTCTATGCTGCTGGATAGTCAAATAACATGTTAAAGCCATATTGGCGTGGATTAAAAATCTGGATATGATATTTTATACACAACATTAAATGACATTTTAACTGTCAACCGGCAGTACATTTCCTCATATTAACCTGTGCGTTTTGTACATACCAAATAGTCACCATAAGTAGGTCTATAGCATATGAAGTGAAATCGAAGTTGATGATTCATCTAAAAAAGTCACGAATTCGTCAGATTATCGCTCAACAACATGCTGTTAAGAATTTACGATTTCTTCTCAGTGAATAACTGACATACAATCTCAAGCTTTCGGTGTCCCGTTACCATTGATTTTATCAGCCATTTGCAGTAAATCACAATCAGAGATAGGGGCCTAAGCATTTTTTCATTCATAACCACTGTGTAGCTTTAGGGGTCCATGGGGCTAGGCACCATGCAATCCTGCCAGAATTTTTTAAAATAGCCTATACCTAAAACGGGGTGAGGTGACATTTTGCATGTTTTTAATAACTGTTCTATGCTTCGTTTAATACCAATAGAGCGTATATGCATTTTAAAAGCTGGTTATTGTACGCCTGCACTCCCTCGCTGGCTCTGGTCGCCTCAATACAAAATCCTCACTATGCCCATATTATAATATATAATATGTACAGATGCTTCTTACACATGCAGGAGCTTCACCAGAGAGAACTGCATTCATCCACGATACGACCTGCTTGGGTGTACCGAGCTGCTCCTCGGCGTCATATCTCTACAAACAACGAACGTGTACAGGCGTCATTAACAATGCAGTGACTATGAGTGCGAACGGGCCAGGGTTCTCAACACGCACCCCAGCGGTGCATTAAATTAGGCTTTTTACGTTTCTAGGCCAAATCGCGTGCACGCAGTGCATAGATGCGGCCTATTGCTACAGATGTCGCACGTCACGTGGTCCATGTGTCTCCGTCTGAATGTCTGTTGGGCACATGGGTGACATGTGCAAAAAACGGTTAAACCGATTGAGATGCCGTTTGGGGCTGACTTACGCTGGTCCAAGGAACCATGAATTAGATGGGGATCCGGATCACCACGTTAAGGGGCCGCCACGAGCTGTGGCAAGATGGGAGATGCGGCCTTACGGCGTCGTTCTGTGCAAGTCAGTGATATCTACACTGTGTCTAAAAACAATACACTCGATTTTTGATCATAACTTCGGCAAATAAAGTAGACCGATTTTCAAAATTCATCCACCTCGCCTTAACTGTATTGCTACACTTGCTACCTTGCGAAATTCAAAAATTTTAAATAATGACTGAACTTTTACTTTTATCATCAAAACTATTAATCAGTTTTACTTGAAACTACTTAACAGCATTGTTCACTACCAAAATAACCCTCTATGGCATTTCTGGTTTCCATTTTTAGCGTTAGAATCAATAATGCAAGCTATTCCCTTGGCCTGTACACTCCGTACGAGTAACCTCCCCAGATTTTCTGCGACATCCGACGCGGGTTGACAACACGGCAGATGAGATAACGCTGATATTACTCAGTCGCAGGCAGCCAATCACCATCGACTATTGAGTCACGTGACACTAGGCCTCGTTGAATGCAGGAAGTAAACTGCTTGTGCACAGACAGCCGAGCGCTTCGAGCCGAATATTGTACTGTGGGCATTCCACACAATACGAACCTGAGGACACATTAAAAGGCTGAGTTTCAGCTCTTATGGCAATTGAAACCAAGACTAGAAGCAGACTCGATGTCTGAGATGAAATGTCCCTGTGTTTTAGCAGTACAATATCGCGTTTTAACTGGCTTGTATGCTCAAAACAACAACAGCGTGCCCACTAATTTTAAAAATTGAAATAAACTTTTCACAACAATTGCAGTTATTCATGCTTATGCCACAACTGTTTTTGGGTTATTTGGGAGGGAGTGTGCAGTGAATGAAACATCAGTGGCATGCACATAAAAATTCCCAATTCTCGCGTAATTTCTGTGATAAGTCTAATTATCGTGACAAATGGAAATATTATATTAGGCTATTTACGTTAACATATTCTAAAATACAACATACACACAGGATGGTCCAAAATGTGCCAAATATTTCACATGGTCGTGCTATGACATGTTTAAAGACTGACGTGATGTCTTCAATCCAAATTCACTAGTGCGTCTCTCGCTGAAATAATTCCGAATATTGACAAGCATTTGGCGAAGTTACCGGCACATTTTTTTGACTCACACTGGCCAATTGCCCGGATTTTGTGGCGTTTTGTGATTTTTACGCCGTCTATAAATGTCATGACTTACTTACGTACTTACTTGAGTGCATGCCAAGAGTCATATGTCCATCTCAGACGCATAGGCGCCTGTGGAAAATTTTTCAAGAGGTAACATTCAACAAGTACGTCCGTCTTCGGGGACGGACGTATATCCACAAATGCCGACCTACGTCCACATGCCGCGCGATTTCACGAACGGCGCATCTGTAGCGTGACGATTACGGCAGCTCTTCCCACCCTGAACTTTACTTCCTGGTAGATGGCCCATACGTCCGATTCTGGGCTTCTGAGAGAGCAAAGTTCCCCAAAATGAAAAAATCCCGGCCTAGGACGCCGATTTAGCTTTATCCAGGGCGGAGAAATCCGTAACCGTACAAACAAAAAACAAACAAACAGTAAATGATATATCCACACCTTGCCTATCGGCATGTGTGGATAATACGTGCGCAATAATGGTCTCGGGGCAGAACGCTATCTGGTAATAAAATGAGAACATGGCTGATTTTTATCCGATTTCCTTAAAACATTTTTTAAATTTACAGCAAGATGCATTCATTGAATTAGAAACACCTTCGAGACATAAATCTGAAGTTTGTAAAAAGTAGGCCACTACAGGGAGTATAGGCTATAGTCGACAAGTTTTAAAAATA
>Ga0209780_1005056_pt1 | contig 10330 bp, 6 predicted proteins | sample WorMetexBAHAMAS2_FD_187384 | JGI IMG/M metagenome (GOLD analysis project Ga0209780, IMG submission 187384) | Marine gutless worms symbiont microbial communities from Max Planck institute for Marine Microbiology, Germany - Inanidrilus exumae... | ecosystem: Host-associated > Annelida > Digestive... | reverse complement strand
CCGAAAATTTTAACCGCCTGAGTAGGGTGCACCAACGTCACAGACGACAGACAGACGACAGACGGACGGCCGATAGCATATAGCAAACGTAACGTAATACGTTGACGTTTGCTAAAAATCTATCTTATGTACAGGTGTACAGGTTGTGACGTATAGTTAGCTGCATGCTCTGATGACAAGTAATAGCCTACAGCCACGCTCACAATAATAACTAGTTACTAACGTTGTTTATCACAAAGTGACGTAGAAGTCAGTGACGTAAACTTGCAGAAAATAGGGCCATCCACTGGTGGCGACCTTGTCGGCACGCGACACATTTTAAGCGTGTCGAAACGAAATGACACAGTTGTCGTGAGGTCCAGTTCCGGGTTTTTGTTGACATGAAATCGTAGGAGGTTTTTAATGTGTGCAGTGAGTGTATTTGTGTCCATGCGTGCAATTTAGTAGACCTTATAGCGTCGTTTGCGGCTCGTATAACCTTTCTACTTGTTAATCGACATAGCGACTGATCATTATGCGAGCTAGTGGCGTTGACTACAGGTGTTGACTGGGTGGGCGTGGCAGTCACGGCGTCGTCGAGTTCATGAATAAGGGATCTGACGAAATACCGCACCGGTCTCATCGGAGCTAAAATTATTGTTATTACTGAAATTGCTGCCAATAGTTAACGAATGAGTGGAACCTGCTTTTATTGTTCAAACCAGTGTACAACTTTAAAAGTTGTGTTAAGCTATTAAATGCTATCTCGGGTACATCAAAAAGATTTACCTGCCACTGCAATTGACATTTACTGATGCAGGTGTGGAAACATTTGCAGAAACAGCTGACGAGACACAGTGGTGATCAGAATGCCCATAAAGAGACACCACCTTCACCATCATCTTCATCGACATCAAGTGTTTGTCTCAGTGATAGCATTGAACAGCGAACGTCTGCATCCACCTTTTATGTTGCATTCAGTGACGGCAATGATGATGAGTCTGAAATAAGAATAACGGTGACCAAGTCAAGTAAACATAGTCATACAATGGACAGTAATTTAGCACAAGATCACACTCCAGTGAATTCGACAGCCTCTCATACTTACAGTGACAGACACCCAACTGCTACTGATGCCAAGCCAACTGTGCAGCCAAAACCAAACAAGCCAAAAAAGCCTCAGCAGCAGCAGCAGCAGCTGCTTGCTGACGATGTAGCAAACAACAGTCAGAAGCAAACTCCTGGACTTGTAATGTGTTCAAGAGGTACTTTTTATCCAGCTATGCGATCAGTTGAAGGGCCAGTACAGGAGACATCATCCAGTGCTGCAAAGCCACTGCCCCCGGTACGTTATTAGTCTGTCATTCAGTGGTGTTTCATGGGCAAATGAAGCATCACTTGGGCCACATTTGGCAGCCAGTGGTATCTAAAAATGTGGTTTTGGCTCCTTACGGCTTTTTGGGCTACTTTTTCAAACACCAGTGACCACTTTGTCTCTGAGTGACTTGTGATGGCTGTTTGCTGGAAACAATTTTCGTCCTAATTTTGCACAAGTACATTTGTCTTCGGGGATGGTGGTATATCCACACATGCTGATCCTACGCTCACACACCGCACGATATTCCACGAACATCGCATCTCTGTCGGATGAATCAGCCAGCACGTGGGTCACGTGCAATTCCCCCATTTTGGGCTTCTGGGGAGCATAGTTCCCCAAAATGTGAGATTCCCTGCCCTGGACGCCGATGAACCACCGTGCAAAATTTGACTCTGCTAGCTTTATCCTCAGTGGAGAAATCCATAACCATACAAACACACACACAAACAAACTGTAATTGATATATCCACACCGTGCCTATCGGCATGTGTGGATAAAAATCAGTTGGTTTAAATAAAGAATTGCGAATGTCGGAGATCCGAGAAACAGATCCAATATTGCAGAGATTGTTAAGGGGACGTTAAACTTCAACTAACTAACTAACTAACTAACTAACTGCAGAGATTGTTGGAGCACTTGGCATACAGTAATTCGTAATGGTTGTGCTCATGTTTTTTAGCGAACGTGAACTTTCAAGTTCAAGTTCGCTATATGCTATCGTCGATCCGTTTGTCGTCTGTCTGTCGTCTGTAACGTTGGTGCAGCACAGGGACTCTAGTTTTCTGATGCCAAAATTCGTTGGTGGGGGACGCCCCTTTCCCCCTGAAATTTGCGTTCAAATTGACCCACCCCCCTATATCGCTGTTTGTGCCAGAAAAAATTCAACTTCTCTCGAAAAAATTCTGCTACAAAGTTTCTTTGTGTGAAAACTTCCAGCAGCAGAGTTGTAGCTACGTCATTCCCCTATCCAACGGTCCATAGATCGATTGCAGTCGACGTCCCCATCTACCTGAAATTGGCGTTCAAATGATGCACCCCTTCAGAATACGCTGATTTTGAAAGCTTTTGTTTAATAGCGCTTCAGTCGTGACTGCTAGCACGGATACTTTCTGTGACAGAAATTTAGCCCAAAGAATCTAGTTTTTAGCAATACATCACTTATGGCGATATTCACAGGGAATCACCCCCAGCGAGGGCGTTAAAATGACATACTCCCGATTGCGAGGTTGAATTTGCACAGAATGCTGTTGCTTACTGACTGCGTATGGGGCGGGGCTTTAGTGTGGCTAAAGCCGTGCCCCTGTCTGCAGTTGCCACAGCCCACAGGGCCAGCACTCGCCTACAAATGTGTAGCCATCTAATAGGGGGACCAACAAATATGTCCGCCACTAAATGTATAAATAGCTATGATGCAGGCTACTAATTCGGGCCAAGGTCTTCCGTTCTAAACTCTAGCTAGTTTACACAACTGAAGACGATGCCATTTTTGGATGGAAATTACAATGTTAAATCGATTAAAGTTATGCGAACTTATGCCCGTTTGTTGACGATGTTGTTGCTATGCGATGTAAACAAACCAGTTGCTATAATATTGTGCGATAATGCGAATATACAAATGCATATGACGTAAACACACTTCACGATCTGTGATTGTTTTTAGTCAACCAAAACAAATCCCATAACGCTTTGTTGATTGTTGTTAAAAATAGATAAGATCTGCGGCCATATTTGTTGGTCTTGATTTTGTTGGCGATTGATGGCAACACTTTCGTCTGCAGTTACGATTAAACGTCGTGAATCTAGAATATATAACTATGTGGCAATCGCGGTTGCCAACATAGAAATCTACATTTCTGTGGTTGCGAACACAATCTATTTATAGACTGTGGTTGTGCAGTTAGACGGTTCGGCCCGAATATGTCTCTGCAACTGGTCCACGCCAGAAAATGTGACTATATATCTGTGGTCCACGCTCACTCTCTTGCGGCGCCTTGTCTAGCTTTTGGGGGCCATATATCAGAAATGGTGCAAGATAGGAGGTAAGTTAGTGTTAATCACTAATAGGAAGTCATATATGAGCTTTCTATTGGTACCAAAATCGGTGACCTTCAATGACCTTGAACAGCGAAATGGCCCTTATTTTGCGCTATTTTACGGAATTTGGTAGTCTTCGGGGCTTATTGCGTAAGAGTGGTTGACAAACCTATAACTATGGACAATTTACGATTACTGTCTAGTAGTAAATATCTCCAGAGAGACCATGCGACGCCCATGGTATAAATATTCTATAACTGCAAGGTGGAAATTCTGTAGCAGATTCATAAATTCAAGACTTAATGTGCAGTACTTGCTTAGGCCTAACTATGGTCTAATTTTTTAAACGAAGTAAGTTCTCTTTTTGGTATTCTAAAGTACATGTGCGATATCGTCGTAAAACGTTCACGTTCGCTGTCTCATCTTCTGGTGAGCTATTGTCTTTAATACTAAAGTTCAGTTCTTCTGTGTACTATCAGTAATTGTTGACTGTTAAGTGTTGACATCTTGCACTCTGTATTGTACTGTCTTCGGTGTTGAATGACAACAGCTGATAATGTTTTGACCATGCTACGAGTACGTGTGACATCTGATGCAGTAGGCCGCATCTATGCTATACATGCGATGCGGTCTAAATTCTAAAAACTATGAACATTTGACAAAGTTAAAGGCAAGAGGAGTCATAGTCTGTTACCCTGTGTCTCAGCACCATCCTGCTTAAAGATTAAGAACTCGTTAATGATCTTGTGTATGGCAGGCAGAAACTGTTGTTAACTGTTGATAGGCCTATTGATTCTAACTTTAGTATCAACAAATATTTTAGTCATGTAGACCAATTTTGACTGACATCAGTGGTGGAAGATAGTTAAATTTTGGCAATTCTAGATATGGAAATTGTCAAATTGCTGCAAAATCATTACATACAATGATGCAAACTGTTATGGAGGTTTAGCACAGATTAGATCATTATTTCACTGTAGTGTTTTATGTTCTGCATTCCTAGTTATCTCATGAAGGGATTTGCAGGCTTGCAGTGAGTGAAAAATTACAAGGTAATTGTGACGTGGTGACTGTGTGTATGTAGGTCAAGCCATTGAAGCCATCATCATTGAAGTCGTCTCCAGCATCTTCTGATGGTCAAATGGTCGATTGTCGAGTCGTCACTAAAGTGCGGGGTCAAGGACAGTACAGAAAGTCATTTACAACCGAAGATTTTGACTTAGGTGCCTCAGAGCGTAAGTCACTGAGTCCAGATCTGTGCTATTATGCTACAAAGCACTCAGATAGTTCAGCCCTGCATGAACCATGTGGTAGCACCCCCCTGACAAATATAAGTAGAGCTGTGATGTCTAGTGTGTATGTAAAAAATTCTGTCCATAAATCTAAAATTTACCTGTCATCTGCTGCAATGGTTTTAGACACATTTTTTACACTTTTTTACACCTTGATAAGACACCTTGGAACTTACTAGTTCATTGTTGCCTGTAACATTGCCTAGTTTCTGTCTAGTAATTGGTTGTGCCTATGAATAGGATTTGATATTCTACATTATAATGACAATATAGATATACTGTTAACTGTAAAATGCTTATCAGTAACGTTAAACAAGCATAAACTGAAGTAGAATGGTGTTGAAACTGTCACAGTATAGGCTGGTAAGTCCATAGCTAAACACGTGTGTTGGTGCTGCATCAAACCTATTGTGGCATAAACATTATTGTATTATATAATTTTGTTGTTGTTAATATTGTTGTTTTTGTTGCTACTGTTGAGATAATAAAATGACGTCTCCACTGCATTGTTGCAGTTTTGTACATTTGGATGCTTTTCAGTGTACAAAAGATTTGTTTAAACATCAAGCTAATTTTCGAATTACGTGGCTTAGAAACTCAGCTCATTTAACTCAATTTCGCATATGAAATGATATTTTGAACTACTTAAATAACCACCATTTTTTGCGTTGGTGAATGCCTGTTATGTGGTGTTCATGCATGTGTTTTTGACTTCTGGTACATTATTTTGATATCATTTAGTTGCTGTGTTAGGGGTGAGTTTATCTCACGGCCGACCTGTTCCGCCAGTGAAACCAAGCAAACCACTGCTGAGTCGGCCACAAGCTGGCTCGAACTTGAGTCTGGATCGACAGAAGTCATTGTCTCTTGAAATGGTTCTGGAACAGCCAGGGAAACCTCTGTGTTCGTTTAGTTTCTTATTTAGTTGCAGTATTTCTCGGTAATTGTAGGTACATCCTGTTGTAAATGGTGTAAATCATACAAATGAGTTGGTTACACAGAACATTTTGGCTGTGTGATGCATCATTTTAGTGATGTCTTGATTTGTAGTTTGTTGTACATTGCCAGGTAATAATATAATGCTTTATGATGTAACATACTTCCTGTTAGCAGTTTTCTTCAAGGCTTTGTTCTCTGTATGCTAGTTTTTTTCATGTACTATTCCTCTCAATAAAGTTATCTTGTTGCTTTCCATAAACGTCCTCTTTACACAGACGACAGTCATGTTTGCTGGTATGGAATTTTTAGATGTTGGATGCAATTTGTGATGTCCACCAGTGTAAAAGCTTAGCAAAACCTGAAATGCCTCATTTATGGAAGATTACTGTTATTAAGTCACTGAGTAGCCTAGGATACTACTGCATCTCAGTATCGGTATTTTCAGACTATGGTGCTACATAGGTCAGTCGTAGTTTATTATGTTGTGTACTGCTGAAACAGCTGCCACAGTGAAATCTAATCGACATCAAATCCTTTTTCTTTCTTACTTTGTTTTTACAGTATTAGATTGCAGTTGGCATTAGGCTCTGGTCATCCTCAGGATTACCATTGTGATGTAGTATGGATGCAGTCATGTTCTGATAGAAAGTTATGCAAACAGAATTATTCTGGCAGAATGTAGTTGTAGTTGACCTAAATGTTAAAAGCATCTTATGTAGCTGTGAGTAAATCCACTGACTGCTGTGCAGGTGCACCGAAACCGAAGCTGAATACTCCACTGGCTAAGATGGTGAGTTCATCTGGGTCTGGGACATTGCCGCTGCTGAAGTCAAATACTCCACTATCTAAGGTGATAAGTTCACCTTGCTCTGGAATGCTTCAGCCAGTTAGTGATCGTATAAAGTTATGGCAGGAGAATTCTATGAAGCAGACCGCCAGGTCTTCTATACCTTCGAGCCTTGGCAGTGGAAATACCAATGGACAAGACTTTGACGAATATTCATCTGCGGAAGAAGAACAAGATGTCGATGTTCCACCAGTACCAGGCGTATGTGCCATTTTATTTTAATGACAACAACAACAAAAGTAGAAAGCAGTTACCTGGGCCGTTTAGTCTGGAATGAACTACCTCTTTACATCTGGTTTTCCCTGATAGGCTGTTACCTGTCCATACCTTACAGGTCTGCCATCAGGTGACTGCCAGCATCTTTTCCATCATCATTGGCCAAAATGTGTATGCCACAGTAAGTTTGATGCAGCATTAACACACAGCATCTGACTGCCTGGCAAATGTTGCTACAATATTTCTGATGCTGCACCAACAGTGTCAGAAGGTTAGATGACATGCACACACACAAAAGCGTTTTGTAGCCGTTATGCAGGTCGACCTTTGTTATCCAGCACTTTAGTTAATAATTGTAGCAAGGCTTTACTGCCCTTGCTGCTTGATAACATACGAAAATGATGGCGTCCTCCGTGTCGCAGAACTAGGAGACCACTATCGTTTGCTTTTGAAATAGGCCGGTCAGCACTCCAGAATTTATATATTCTGTCTCCCTAGAAACTAGCACATTTAGATTAGGGAGAAAACACTAGATGTCTCAGCAGTGTTACTTACACCACATCTGTGCATTAAACAGTTACATAACAGAAACAGCAATATCGGATTTTCATTGTCAACATAATGACAGCATCATTCGAGGAATTGCTTCATTCATTCATTTATTTCTTTTTTGTCTCCATTGTTAGGGAGCTGCTTATGCTGCGGAGTTTGCTGGTGACAAAGCATACAAAGTTGCTGCCGAGCTGCTTGCAACGGAGCGAAGTTATGTGGAGAAATTACATCTATTAGATCAGGTGACTTTTACTTATTTATATAACTTTGAGTTATTTTAAGACCTGGACCCGTTCTGCTTAGTTAGTTCCTACTTTATACTTTGTTTTAAGCTTTACGTTGCTGCATTCATTTGGCTGTTTTTACTTACCTGATTTTTGCCTATGTGTACCATTTGCATTCTATGCAAGGGAACACTTTTTGTTTATTTTGAACCGTTTTGATGGTGTTAATGCAGGTGTTTCATAATGAGTTGCTGCATCGAAATCACGAGGAGCGTTTTCTTCCAGACAGTGTAATTCCACAGATGTTTTCAAGCATCAAGAGCATCTATCAGTTCCACAATGATTTCCTGCTTCCGCAGCTGGACCAGTGCATGGCCGATTGGTAAATGCACACTCTCCACAGCTTATAGGGCATTGGTAGCTGTAATGCCATACTGCATGTGAGATTCATATACTGGCTGTTGGTGGGTGGTTTGGTACATTTGCTACAAAATGTTGGGGACTGACCAGAAAGAGTTTAGTGGCGTTATGGTGTGATTACTTTTGTAAATTTAGTGGTGGATTGAAATTACTATTTTTTATTACTCCAGAGTAGTGTTATGTGCTTGACCTACATCAGATTTTTCTTATTCAGTGTCACCTGTTCTTAATTTGCTGAACTTTGGTTGTCCAATGATATCAAGCATTTTTGTTATGTTTCTGTTTTTATAATTTTTACTGTATTATGTATGTGTTGTTTTTTGTAAAGTTGTTGATACGTTTTTTCTTTCTGTTTTGCATGCATTTAACTGCTATAGTTGTAAAGGTTGAAACTCAATTGTAGGTCATTGGGACCACAAATTGGGGTCATGCTAAAGAAGTTTGCACCGTTTCTAAAACTATACACAGATTATATAAAGAACTTCGACAATGCATCGTCACTTATTACATTGTGGACTGCAAAGTCCTCCAAGTTCATGGCACTGTTGGAAGAGTTACAGGTATGCTGTGATTGCACTTTTATTTCTTTGAGTTTTGTTTATTTGAAAAAAAGACTTTTGAGGATGGTGGAGAGTTGCAACAATGGTTAAGATGATTAACTGCAATCTGACCCGCTTGAATCTGAATCTCAATGAGACCTGTGTCGCCTACTCCAGGACAGAGGACGTCAACAATCTTCGACGATGATCGGCCACTCTGGCGCTGTGCCGACCGTTCACCAAGACAACAGTGGCAAAGCGCGCATTCCGCTGCACAGCACCAGCCATCTGGAACTCACTGCCAAAGACAGTTCTGGACAGTGACACTGCAACCTCTTTTAAATCTAGGCTAAAGACTCACCTCTTATCTCAGGCTTTCTCTCATACTCCTACTGATCACTAACACACTACCTGGCCCACGCGCCTCTGAAGTTATGACCCTATGGCGCTATACAAATATATTTATTAGTATTCGACAGAGTCGACCTAATAAAGCTGGTCTCAGATGTCCGTCTGTCCTTACATACGTACGTGCATACATATGTACGTACGTCCGTCCACAAAAAGTTTCTTCAATTTCAGTGAAATTTGGCGTGTAGGTAGAGGTCGATGAGTGATGCACGACGGTATACAGTACGACCTGATCCAAGGTGATGGCACCAGTCAGATGTCAGACAACGTTGTTTGGTCGATTTCGCCAGGTGGCGGCACGGTGGGCGAAGTCTGTCGTCTCAGACTGCGTCTTGTTATTCCTATGGGGGACCATCACCACTGCCATGTTCTGAAATTGTAAAGAGTCATTCTGCTCACGAATTTAAGTAAGCACCACACGACCTTTACCTTTTTCTTTTTCATGAGATTACATATTAAAGGGCTTTGACAAATTTTTACACTCAGCTGTACAGGCTGCTGCTCATTTGGCTAATGTTGTTTGTGCTAGAAACCAGACTTTTTTGTCAATACTATTTCAAGCTAGTTACTGGTATTGATAATGTTTAACATGATTATAAATAATTCGCTTTTCAACTTGTCATTAAACTCAACAGATTGTAGACTTTACTGAACGACATACATTTGTAACATTATTTGTTTGTTATATTATGATTGTCCTTAGCGTCAATCACAATATGGCTGTATCACTGATTGCATGATTAGATGTCACTGCATGATATAAGTTGGCAACATACTTGTATTTTGTGATGTTACAAATGTCTTTAGCGTCGACCTGAATGTGGATGTCTTACTCTTCAGCACCATTTGCTGTGTCCAATTCAGCGTGTGCCAAGATACGAACTCCTGCTGAAGGGTATTTGTTCTGTGTTTCTGAATTTTTCTAATGAAATTCTTGAAGATAATGAATACCACACCTCTATGCTTTCAATCACTTATTGCAATATCCCATCCCTATTAACAACACTGCAGTGCCACTGACGTTTACATATTCTGCCATTATCAAGTGTCAACCTGAAGAGTGAATTTTTTCTACAACAAATATATGTGTCTAATGTGTCTGTGTGTTTAACAGAGTATATTAAACATCTTGATGGCAACTGTACTGACAAAAAGATTGCAGAAGGTTTGTTCACGTCAGCTGATTGCCGTTTCATGTAATAATTGCCAGTTGCAGTTTGTTCATTATCATCATCATCATCATCATCATCATAAACTTACTATGGCGATGTATTACAGTAACTGATTTCATGTCAGCGTCGATGATGCAAATGCAAAATGCAAATGCACACCGTCCAACGCTTACACTCGACTTAACAGTGACCAGTGGCGTGACATGTGGCTGAATGGTGATGCTTCTGATGCTGTAACAGAGACGCTGTGATATGTTAAGGTGCGGCCGAGACAAGATAAACATTACACTGTGTTTTGTGGTGTCCGGACATAACCCCCCCCCGGTC
>Ga0209780_1005055_pt1 | contig 10332 bp, 9 predicted proteins | sample WorMetexBAHAMAS2_FD_187384 | JGI IMG/M metagenome (GOLD analysis project Ga0209780, IMG submission 187384) | Marine gutless worms symbiont microbial communities from Max Planck institute for Marine Microbiology, Germany - Inanidrilus exumae... | ecosystem: Host-associated > Annelida > Digestive... | reverse complement strand
TCCCCAAAGTGCCCCTTCCCCTATGAATGTGGAGTGTGGACCCCTAATCTAATTGATTGACTGAGTTAAGGTTTTACGTCCTACCCGACACAAAATACGTCATTTCGGAGACGATCTTCCCAGCCGATATCTTGGCTTAGTACTGAAAAACGAAAACAAACACAATAAACATAAAATTAACACACAAAAAAAACTAAAACCGGGTTTATTCGCCTTCTACGACCTCTGGCCCGGAAACGGAAAGGGTCTATTCTGGAAGTAGTAGATAGATAAGTCAGAAAGTAAATGCGTAAGGAAGTAAATACGTAAGAAAGAAGACATAAATAAAGAAAAAAGTAAGGAAGAAAGAAAATGAGAAACAAAGTTAAGTAAACACACAAACAAACAATTTATATCGCGCCAAAATCAACACATGAATCACCACCCAAGTGCCAGTACGGGGCCGCCTAATCCAATACATAGTTCCTTGGACCCGCATGAGTCAGCCTCCCAAACGGCATCTCGATCGGTTCAGCCGTGTGTCCAACACACAGACAGACGCACAGGCCACGCACGCTACGTGCGACATCTGTAGCAAAAGGCCGCATCTACATGCACTGCGTGAAGGCGATGCGGCCTAATGATATATTATTCGTATCTAGAAGCGCTATATCAATCTCAGGAACGTCCTATCACTTCCTGTTAGTGGTATATAGTAAGAACGACTCTATCTGGCACCGTTTCCGAGACATTACCACATTTATAGTGTAGCCTACGTGACTGGCTGTGACCTTGAGGAAGTCCTCCATTTTTAAAAAAGACAACTGAAATTGCAAGCCTTGTGCACTTTCCGGTTCACGTGTAAACAGATCGTAGATTATGGTGGCACATAAGGGGCCGGTGGAATAGGTGTAATTTTAGTTACCGTGCGCATCTGTAACAGACAGACAGACAGACAGACGTACCATGTTGCCTGCGTGAAGTCCCTCGGAGACAGTAAGTAACAAAGTCGAGGGTGGTTCCGGACACGCAGCTGGTACCACGATGATCTGATCGCATAAACACAGCAGCAACGACACGTCGACTACGTTATGTCAGCTGTCTTAATATATACCGACTGTAAACAAGTCACAGCTTAACAAGTACGTCAGTGGGGATTGACCCTCTATCCACACATGCCGATCCTACGTCCACACGCCGCGCGATATTCAACGAACGGCGCATCTCTAGCGTGACGGTTACGCCGGCGCATCTCTACGGTACTATAAATAGAACGTTCTATTTATAGTCCAGTGCGCGCGATGGCCGATTCGCCGGCCGATTATGGGCTTCTGGAAGAGCAAAGTTCCCCAAAATGTGCGATTCCCTGCCTTGGACGCCAGTGAACAGCCCTGCAAAATTTGACGCCGCTAGCTTTATCCTCGCCGGAGAAATCCGTAACCGTACAAACACACACACGCAAACAGTAACCGATATATCCACACCTTGCCTATCGGCATGTGTGGATAACAATACCGACTCAATAAATTTTGCGGAGACATCAAGTTCCTCGCTAAATGAAAAGTGTTACATGTTCGTGAATTTCTGCGTGTTGTTATTTGACCCATTCGCTCCATTATGTGAAAACATGACGTCATCCAGCAAACCGGAAGTACAAGTACGTAACGTATTGCAGTGCTGTCAGAGGATGACCGTGCCATGGCCACAGTAACATGTATACAAGACTCGATGAAACGTGGACAGATAGACAAACAGACAGACAGACATACACGCTGATCACACTACGTCGTCCACCTCCCAGGAGCGAAGTAAGAAGTCACATCACTAGAGAGAGAGAGCGACTTAGACGATTGGCTGTAAAATAAACTGTCAACGTCACAAGGACATTTGTGCATGCATAACTGGTGCAGTTTTGACAGCTATTCAGCAGAACTGTCCGAGTCACAAAACAATTCCAGTGCAGCGTCCCGTACTTTGTCTCATCTCGCACTCTTCCGATGGTCGCATCTAGCGGAAAGCGTAATGTAACGGTCAGGCCTCCGTCCGTCCGTCTGTCCGTCCGTTCGTCTGTCCCGGCGGCATGCGCCCCATGACTCAGCAGGGGGCAGCATGCGATGCAGCCAGCGTACATGTGGGTCCGACAATAAAGAGGACCGAGTTGCGAGTCCCGCATTTTTCGATCCCACGTTTACATCGTCCCCAAGCCCACATTAGAATGGGTCCAGTTTTCCAGTTGTCCTCAACCACGCTGGACTTCTTCACTAGAGGACATCTATTCTATATACACAGTAACAGTATGTCTGTCCTCGTAATACGTACGTTAGCTGCGTCGCGTGCTGCCCCCTGGTGAGTCGCGTTGAGTATGCGTCGCGCGACCTATTAAGATTAGAAAAAAGACGGGACAGACAAACAGACGGACGGACGGACGCCTGACCGTTAGGCCTACATTACGCTTACCGCTGCAGTCGGCCAGTGTAATAGCATAAGAAAATAGTTTAACGTAAGTAGCATCACTAGTGAGTGTCTGACAGTAGAACCGACCTTGTCTGATGGCGGTGGAGGTTGTGGCGGTGGGGGCGGTGGTGCAATAACGTGCACTATTCGACGAGGAGGTTTCTCTACGTACTAAACACACAGACAAACACACATACATACACACATCAGCGATACATGACTGACATAAGTCAAGTGGTTTACACAGAAGTTTTATTTTCACGTTTTATTGTTTACATCTGTAATTGGTTATAGGCCATTTATGATTCCCAGTTTGTTTGTTTTTCTATTCTGTTGCTTGTGTGTCTTTGTCTGTCTCAGTGATTTTTCTACGCCCCCTGAGGGTGGGAAAACTCCCGCCCTGAGCTATACCACTCCAACCCTGAGAGAAAAAGAACTCCCACCCTCCCTCAGGCCCTGAACTCTCACTCTGCAGGTGCGGATAGGGTTTGAATGCGGGAGGCTCAATAGAAGGATCGTGGACACGGCCACCATGAACACCTGGAACTGCAACCGTGATTTACTGGTGAAATAAAGTTGATATAGGCCTACATGTGACGTTAGATATTTCTACAGCCATATTTTACAAGCCTTGTCTTGTCGAGTCTTTCTTGACGATCCGCCAACAACGTCAAGCCCTGAAAGAACTAGAAAGTCATCAATCGAGGTCGTACCGTCCACTTTAACAACACTTTCCTCTTGTGACCTCGAAATGACCTAAGTCCTTGACCTTGCTTCTCCTCCACCTTACCGGATCTCGTTTTACCAGATTCACTCGTACTTTTAGCCGAAATAGGACCACTTTCCTTCTGTAGCCTTGATATAAGGCCTATGATTTGACCTACAAATGTGACCTAGAGATGGTCACGATGAACCGTCGCGCCAAATATTTAGGTGACAAATCATTTCATTCGACAATTATTCGTGCAAACACACCCAGCAGTTCGACTGCAGTACCTGGACCAGGAAACGATCGGTACAAACGGCAGAAATACTCTAGCATGGACGACATTTCTCAACCCATCAAGCCGTCACTTTGTTGACTAAACTAAAGCGTTCAACCAACCGTCATCTACATGCAGTACCGCGGTCCCGGCTCAACACGTACGGCCGTCGCGCTTTTTTCAGTCGTTGGCCCCTCGGCCTGGAACTCTCTCCCGGATTTTATCCGGGACCCGACGGAACGTTTACTTAAAACATATTTGTTTGCTCGATACTAGTGAATCCAGAGCATTGGGGTTTTTTAACGATAGTTACGCTATATAAATATACTGACTTATACGTAGGACGGCAGAAGTGGTGTACCTCCTCTCTTTTGACAGGATGTCTGACACGAATGATGCGGCGCAGGACTCTGGGTGCCGCGGATGCGTTGTCCCGGTAACAGCAGTAGCAGCAGAGCCAGAGCAGGATGAGCAGAATGGACAGAAAGAACGCGCAGCTCAGAGCTATGAGTGTTATCAGCCACGGGTTCTTGAGGTCTACACACGCAGCATCATCACCAATCTACTACACAGATCTCAACAAGAGCTCAGATGTCGCAGCGAAACAGCGTCAACCGAAAACATCGCCCAAAGCCGGGAATTTTCCTGACGAAAGATCGTCAGGAAATCGCGGGAATATCCGAATGCGCTCTGGTATACAGGCATCTTTGGCCGAGTAGTATACAATCGCATGCAAACAAATATCGTTAGTGAGCTTGTTAATGCATGGTGCAATTTCGATAGGCGTTCATGCCGCAGCCAAAAACACAATGCAGGAAGACCACTGACTGTCATCCCGAACTGTAGACACATTTGCCGCAATTGACACATTTTAAGTGAAGTCGTAAATTTTATGAAATAAATTAGCCCCGTACGGGACTGACGGTCGATTCTTCAGGACTGACATTTCTGCCAACTTCAAAATCACATGACACAAAAACTAGGACAAATATCAAAAAAAATCCGGCCCGATCAAATTTAGATACCGTGCGCTAGTTTAAGAATCCGTGGTCAGTTGCTTGCTCCCATTGTAAATGGCGGAGGAGATAGCTTTTAAAAATGGCTGGATTTCTAACTTTGGCATCAGAACACTGGAGTCTCCGTTATATTGCATTATTTCTTGATACTGTGTTTATAATCCGTTTTGAGACAACACTAACTTGTGACGGACGGACGGACGGACGGCACAACACGGCCACAGCATGTAACGCGCTAGCATAGCGTCGGGCGGTAAAAGTAGTGACACAAGAATAGGAAAGATTCGTTTTACGTCCTTGGCGACGCGCTTTGTAAACGTGTTTTTATTGATATAAACTAATTTTCAGCAAACATGCGTTGACATTCTATACGCTTAAATACAGCATGTGACACAGAGATGGACATCGATTGGGTAAACTCATGATTTGCTAGCGTTTAGTCAGGTTGGATAGGGTTAGATGTAGATCTGATTTTTCACTTTCTCATGGATTAAATTGTGTTGGGTTGTGTCTATTTTATGCCAAAAATGACGCAAAAAACGAAGAATCAGCGAGTGTGACTGAACTGTATTTTCTTTATAGTACTGTAACGAATATATAACAAGTGGTCAAAAAATTGTAACAAAGGGCCGCATCGCCATGTTGTCACCCCTCGCGGTAGCGAATGGATTTGTCCGACCTCGACCCCAATGTAATACGTGGTTCCTTGGGTACACGTGAGGCAGTCCCAAAACGTCAGCCTGATGATTGATCGGTTCAGCCTTGTGTGCAGGGTTCTCGAACGTAACCAACAAACAGACAGACACACTCACAAACAGACAGACCACGCTACTCCGTCGGTAGCAATAGCTGTGATGCGGCCTAGTAATAGCATTGACGATTTAGTACAGTTTTCGTGAATAATATCATATCTTTTCGACACAGAGCTGTTATTGATACCTATGGCCGTGGGTCGTATTGGGTCAAAATACAAAACGGGTTGGGTCGGGTCTGGTGGGTGGTTGTCTAGGTCACGTGATAAAGAGTGACGTCGTTTACCCCATCGTGCATCTGGCCTGTGTGTGACGAAGTTGCACGTCGGCGGAACGCAAGCCGAGACCATAGAGACGGCGATGTATGACAGTAGCAACGAGGCGACCGCCATCTTGACAGCCGCCATCTTGCTAGGATATCCGCTCACTGGGCTGCAACATCCGGCATAGATTCGTTAATTTCTAGTAATATTATAGGTCTAGTATCGTCTACGGTAGATGTACCAGTAATTGCACTAAGATCATTTTATTTTACACATAGGCGGTAGAGCGTCTTTAAAAACTACGAGGTAGGCGGGGTCATGGGGAAACATGGCGATTGAGAGCACAAGCCTATAATATGGTTCTGGGAGTAAAGCCCTCAACGGGGTCCAGAGGTAGAATCCCCGGTCAGAGGGATGAAGCTGAATGTTTCTTAACAAACGTCGATAAAATTTGCCATCGAATTCTTCGTTCTTTTTACAACCAGCTTGCAGTGAGGGGCCCGCACTAATTGTGTCAAACTCAAAATATAACAAAGTAAGCTTGCCTTTAAGACGTACAAAATTGTCATAATAATAGGCAATCTTTAAGCTAAATATCTTAGACAAATGTTAATCAATCGTTACGAACGTCGAAGAGAGCTCTAGGCCGGTAGACATGTAAGTATAGGACATAACAAAGGCCAAGGAGGACTAAGCGACTTGCTAACTATATACAATTTTGACTTTCCAAACATTATCTGTTAATATTCTCACACAGTCGGGTCTGTTACCTGTTTAATGATCTTCAGCACTGTTTGTGACGTACATCCAACGATGAAATCTCGTCTTTACATGGTATATTATCGGATACAGAAAGCACGTATGTGATCGAGTATAGCCGTGCTAAGCTGTGTATGGGTGTGTTGTACAAGAAGGGTGTGCACAGGGCATCTAGGCGTGACGACACGTACACGCAGACAGACAGAGAGACATACACAGACGTACGCGGTGGTACGTACAGCGTCACCTTGTCACGCTTCATGCATCGCGGACCACGCTCTGACGCTCAGCGACGCAAACCGCTATACAGCATAACTACAGGGTGGCGCAAATATTTCGCAAGGTAGTGTAGCGACATGTTTAAGGTGTGGTGGGATGGATGTCAAATGATGTCTTTATTGCGAATTTGCTGCTCAAGCTCACGGTAAAAGAATTTTGACAAGAGACTCAGCTATCGCCGAGAGACCCGTCGTATACTGTTGTATAATAATAATAATAATTATAATAAATATATATAACCATCTGCAGTGTCATCCGCGGTAGGGCTGTATGGCTCAGAAGAAACGAATAAAGCCTGTTAGCAGCTAGAAGATTGACTTCATGGACTTTTGCTTGCACCGTTTCTTCTGAGCTAATCGGTTATTGTTTTTGGTTTTTCCTTAATTTTTTGTTTCTGTGCCGTGCGCTAGACTAAGCTGATGGCCATTTTGTCAGCTTTTGAGCACACGGAAATATATCGTATCGTACCTGCAGAAAGCCCTGCAGAAAATTCGGAAGCGATCGAGATACCGTTTGCGTTCATCTCGGATGGGCCCAGGTACCTGTTGCATATAGCAGACCTATTCGAGGCGAATACTATATTGTGTTCATTCAACACAATACAGCCATCTATTTACTTTTATACACGAATCTTTGCCGTAGACTCATCTATCGCACAGCGAGCATACGATGCCGTGCGTGTCATCAACAGACTTTCATACGACCGACCTCGTTGATGTCAACTGGACAGTAGCTGTGACTATGATCATCAAACTTCGACTACTACCGAAGTTGTTGGTGATATCGCGTATTCCTCCGTCAGCGCGCCGTCGTGGACGCTGGCCCCCGTGGCGGATGGACACAGATTTTCTGCGGTAAAGCGGAGACTTCTCGACCGGTCGGAAAACGCAGTTTTTACCTATCCACCTGCATTTAGCGCCCCCATTTGGATGATCTCATCGGAATTTTGTAGAGAACTTTTGTGGCATAAAACTATACAGTCTTGAGCTATCGTTCGGCGTTGTTTTTTTTAGATCGTTTTGTCATACAATACCGGCTTGTGACAGACGGACGGACGGACGGACACACTATGACTGCAAATACTGCGCTAGAATATATCGTCTCGCGGGTAATTATCGGTTAGCGTTTGGTGAAGTTACAGGCAACAATAGGCCTACAGCAACATTAAATGCATCTTTTTGACATTGGCTGGATTTTTGGGGCCATCCTGTAGTATTGCGACTCAGCTACTAGGCCTATAGTGCTACGGAGAATCGTGCACGGTAATACCAACATGGTATCGGCTCCACGGACCGACACGGTATGCAGCACATTTTCGGGAAAATTTAAAGACCGTTTGATTCAGTGAATGGCGCATTAAATATCTGACGCAGTAAATATCTCTCACACACATGTACATATCAGAGATGAAACAGAGTTTGAAGTTTTGACATGTGACGCAGACACCCGGTTCTGACTCTAGTGCACATTAAGCCATTTTAGCTCAGTGTTCCAAAAAATAGCTACGCTAATTCAGGCCTTCGATGCCAGGCTAACTAACCGACCATTTTTAGTTTTTGACTTTCCGGCACTCTGACGCTCTACCCTCATTAGAACTAAGCTTCTTCGGTTGTTAAAATTTGACATAGTAAGGCCTAACTCTGAATTTCTTAGCGTTTCAATACTTTTAACAAAAATTATTCGGAGTTATTGTTCCGATAACGTTCAGAACTCATCGGCTATATTTTGTTTGATTCGTTTGAGAGTTATATTTTTTGGCGCATAGCTGGGTGGTCAGATTTTTTGTAACACTATGAGTACGTGCGCGCTAACTACAGATCGATCTAGATCAATTTCGTCGCTGCAAGATCGTTCATTAATTGAGTCCCAGCCGTTCAGATGGCGTTCGAAAATTCAGTAGCGTTCAATCTCAGCATAGGATTTTGGTCCGACTGAAACGAGCGAAGAGTTGAACGGATTTGCCGCTCGAAAATTGTTCACTTTCATGCATGCGTAGCTTGGCAACGAAGAACTCGAAAGAAAACTGCAGTTTTATGTCTGGTTTAGGCAACTCTTTAACGAATGGTGACTTTCCGTTTCAGTTAAATTAGTAATACAAGCTAGTATTTACGCATAGTTATTGCTTTTTGCAGCCGCGTTTCAAGCATCATCCGGCTATTGACAAGACCGCTCCAGCCTTGCTTCGTTCATAAACACCGTCGAGGTTCAATCTCGTCCGTGGATAAAATCCAGCCTGGAGAAACAAAACGCGACCGTTATATCGTATCGTTCATATCGGCGGCAGGCCTGCAGCGATCTCCGACCATGCTCGGAACAGCACAAATACTTGGACAGACGGATACACGGCCATGTAGAGATACACGCAGGGGTCAGCAGAGGTCAGTGCAGACCTACAGATAGCCGGTGTGAGCCTGCTGCGCAAACGGGCAGACAGCGAAACAACAGCGAACGACTGAGGTGCAGACAGTTGAGTTTGCAGTTTCTCGGTTTCTCGGCAGCAGTCGCTGCTTCGCTCACAAGTCATTACTGTACGTATAGAACTCTCAGTCATTTATCCACACATGCCCATACGCAGTGTGTGGATGTTGTGGATATATCGTTTACTGTTTGTAATTTTGTTTGTTTGTACGGTTACGGATTTCTCCGCCGAGGATAAAGCTAGCGAGAGTCAAATTTTGCACGGCGGTTCGTCGGACGTGCCGGGGAGGGAACTTCCCATTTTTGTGAGATTTGCTCCTCCCCACAAGCCCAAAATCGGACGAATCGGCCCGCGCGTGAAGGACGATGAATGTTCCAGTTGGTGACTCTACAAGTTCGCCTCGGTGTTTGGACGTAGGATCGGCATGTGTGGATATATGGCCGTCCCCGAAGACGGGCGTACTTGTTCTGTATGCATGCAGCTTGCTACCAACAGCGGATTGCATGTTTCTAAATTGGCCCGGCAAACAGGACATGATGCACCGATTTAGGTGAATGTTATGTCCCAAATTTGCCGCTGATGGGTGAAAGGGTGCGCATGTAAGCACTCGATGTTCAAATTCGGTCAAATTTGCGGTTAATAGTCAAACGGTAGCCACACGATTCGCTGATCTAGATGAGATTTGACAGTAAAGAACACACCACGGGTACAGTCTTGCGCGCCAAATTTTCGCATGATCGGTGAGTAGGTGTGGGCTTGAGAGCAGTTTGAAATATGTAGCTATCTAGCCGTTTTTGCAGCGAGTCGGCACCATGCTTAGCACTTCTAAGTTCTGTATGCAACGTTCTACCAAAAGCTACGCACCAGACTGCCGTCTGGATGAAACCGCCAACAAATTGACGTAGGTTGATTTTGCCTGTCTGTGTACACTCGACATGTATCCTGAGCACTGGGCGTGCAGTAGAAATGACCTAGGCTCATGCTTCCTAAACGCATAATGTTCCATCTAAATTCACAGAGTATGAATAATATTTCAGTCTTTCCATTTCGCAAGTACACAGTTTTTCGCTTTACGTAGAACTGTACAGTTATTAGAATTGCGTATCATCTTGTGTGCAACTGTACATTTAAAATCCTTGCCGTGCGCTGATGCAGCTGTAACTTGCGCTGCTATTATTATCGGACAATTTCGTATATCGACAGCAGTGGAGGTCTGCTTACTGAAAATGCAGCGAGGCATGTACAGGCAGATGCCTATGTGAACGAATCACTGCCCTCTAGTCTAGATTAGGCCAACTATTAACCTGGACGGCAGTGGGCTGATACGGTCACTGGCGGATCTAGACTGTAAAGTTGGAGGGGGTCAAGTTGGGTCGAGATGCCGAAGGCGCCGAGAATCGAGACGCACATAGCAATATGGCAATCAAG
>Ga0209780_1005054_pt1 | contig 10332 bp, 5 predicted proteins | sample WorMetexBAHAMAS2_FD_187384 | JGI IMG/M metagenome (GOLD analysis project Ga0209780, IMG submission 187384) | Marine gutless worms symbiont microbial communities from Max Planck institute for Marine Microbiology, Germany - Inanidrilus exumae... | ecosystem: Host-associated > Annelida > Digestive... | reverse complement strand
TTCAATGCATTTCCAATGAGTACCGCTAAACTTCATGTGTCCCCCAATTTACTATTAACGGGATCCCTCTGATCCCATTGTTGTCACTCCTTGTGTCTTGTGTCTACCAAACAGTTTGCTAACGTGTCAGGCAAATAAATTCATAAGTCACTGGTCGCAAACGAACGATATTGTGTCTTTTATGAAAAATACATTTAAAGAAATTAAAAGTTTGTTAGTCTCTGGTCGCAAACGTAAACTTGCAGCTAGTTGGGTGCAGTACTACAGAAACATTGTCACGCCATCATTTGCACACTAGTCGGATGCAATGGCCGATTGCTTACATAAAGCCAGCCAGGTCGCGGCGTCCAGCGTCGTAGTCGTCACACAGGCGGCGAAGACGCTGCTGATGTGCTGTCGCCGCGCAAGAGCGTTTGGTCGGCTGCAGATTTCCAACAGAATGGCGCAGCACGGTCGCAGACGCCTCTGCTGCATCTGCCTGCAGAGCATCAGTGAGTGTCCACACCGTGGGCTGGTGGTGGCCGACGAGATTTCTTAGTTGATTACGGTGTAGACAGGGTGGCCTAATCGAGAGAGCAAGCAAAAATTTCACATTTTTTGCACAATTTTTATTATTTGTTGACTTTACATGAAGTACGTTCACAGCATTTTTGTTGGTTTTTATACTCTGGTACCGCAGTGGCTATGGAATCGCCAGGATAGTTCTGCACTATTGCAGCTATGGAACCATCCAGATGGTTCCACAGTTTTCTGGCTACAGCTAGTTAAAGCAGTTGTATTTATTGCCTAGGCAGTGCATTTACTCTTGTCTAGTGGGGCCATATGCCAGTCAAGATTGTCATTTCTTTGAGATCGAGGCCTCAGCCGAGGCCAATGTTGCAAGACCGGTGCCAAAGTTTTGGCCTCTAAGCTGAGGCCAAAATTTTGGTATCGAGGCCATGTGATGCCAAAACTTTGGCCTCGAGGCCAGACAAGGCCAAAATTTTGGTCTTCAGGCAAAACGAAAAATGTAAACCATGTTAGCCTGTATTGTATCAGAATTTAGCATTTTATTGAGTAAAAGAAGATCTGAGATAAATAATCTTTGTTTACTTACACACCCTGTGGCTTGGTTTCATCCATTTTTAACCCAACCAGACTGCTGATGGAGAGGACATAGCTCACTTTATGCTGGCACTCTGATGCCATTTCCAGACGGACACTAGTATGTAATACTTATTCACTCCACATTATGGTTCTGGATGAATTGATGTAAATAATTTAATTTATCCAACTTAACTATTGAACATGTTAATATATTTATTTTTCAGCCTCACGCATCTATAATGGCGTCGAATAAAGCTGCTGATAGTGTGGTGAGTTTACTTTTTCAGTGAGACATGCCGAAATTTATCTATGATAATTTTAGTATGCTATCGAATAGCCCATTATTGCTTAAAATTTGATGAATAGATTTGTGCAGTTAGTATATAAATTTTGACAAACGTATAATTAGGGATAATTTATTATATGCTGAACCACTGAGATACTTTTTATAGTTCAGCGTTGATTCCATTGAAGAGTGTTAAAATGTTTAGTATTTGGAAATATGTGCAATTGTACATGCATAGAAAAGATTACAAGATATTTGACAAAAATTGTACTTGATGCTTCTTGTGCAATGTGCATGCTACTGAATAGTTGATTGTAATTTTTAGTGATGCTGTTTTAATTTAACTTTGAAATTGTCAGCAATAAATAGGTGCTTACACATGAATGTTTCAATTATGTGTATACATGTAGAATTGTAGATGCTGTCAAAAATGCCTGATCAGTGCTCAGTGGTAATATTTAGGGCTGTTGAGCGATTAATTTTTTAAATTGCGTTGATCGCATGATTAATTATTGTAATCATGCGTTAATCACGGTTTTAACGCACATTTCCTTTGTTTTGTGTTACAGTTGTAGGGAGTAATCAATGACCAGAGATGTGCAGATGTGTCCGCATGCTTTCCGCACATCTGTGTGGACATAATCTTAAGTAGCGTTCTCACCGTGGCCGTAACACGCATGTATTATGGACACAGTGAGAACACTATGTGTAGCTGTGAACGATAAGGTCATCAATTGCACGTAGTGCACATGCTTAATGATTGTTGATTTTCAGTTTTGATTTTGGAATCGACTAACTGTTCAATATAGGCCTAACCTGTATAACCATCACATTACTCATTCCTTTTGCACTAAAGTTTATTAGTCGTTGACAGAACAGCTGAACTGAGCTGACATTGATGCTGATAAGACTTTATAGGGACCGTTTGCCGACGTCTGTTGTTCGGACAACTGCGGACATGGATGCCAAAATATCTGTCTGAACATCTCTGTGAATGATGTTTCAGCATAGAAATTAAATGGCATTAGCAGAAAATATCATCATAGAATAGTAAAATCAAACAAAATTTAGAGTACTGCTACAACCAGAAAGTAAATACTTGTTCATTAAAGGAGTAAAGTTCGATTATCTTGAGGTCTATATTGAATTGTGCTACTGGTGTGAATAATTTGCATTAAAAATTTTAGTGGCATTACTTTTTTGATTGTCATTAATTTCTTAACACGTTAATTAACCTAGTATTATTGTTTGGTTCACCTGAAGGTGTCATATTCTGTTGAATGGAAAGTTAAGAGGTCATATTGGTAGGAAATCTTTGAAGTTTGTTGACTAATGATCAGAGAAAAATAATGTTTTTTGTTTATGAAGTGCATATTTTACTTGCATATTAATGAACAAAGGAACTGTCACCACGGCCTCCATGCTAATCCATATGTCCCCAGTTGACCGAAAATTACTTTAAAATGTATTTGTTACATCGGAGACAGTCGTTGAATGTTTCCGGACATAGCTGTGGAAATTGAGCGGGAATCTGCTCCTTATTATTAATCAGTAGGTCACAGTAATGTGGGGAAATTACAGGATTTGGACCTACATGACATGTTGAGATAGTTTATCATATTGATGACAAGTCATGTAGTTATTTGTTGCTGTAATGAAATCTGTTTAAAAGATGCATGACACATTTTCACACAGGACTAGGCAGTGGTAAAATACTGATGCCATCTTTTTAAATAACCAAGTGAACATCATCTCCTAAGACTGCTGCATTGAGCTGCTATGTACACTTGTGATATAACAGCTTGTAGCAGTCAAGAATTTGTCTGTGTTGTAAGCCGTTGTTTTCTTCCAAAAAAACATAGAACGTGAACACTGCTGGGCAGTTTCATCTAAAGCTGGCAAATAATTGACGTGTTGCTGAAATGAAATTTGGCCTTAAATTATTAAATGCATGAAAAGGCTGTGCTGTCAGCATTTTTTGTGATAATGCTGATCTTGCATGATTTGCAGTGTTCAGTTGGTATTGTACTACATTTTGTTTTGTAATGTACAGAGGGTGTTGCAGGCGATCCACAACACAGACCAGGCAGCATTTCCGGGAGGCAGTGGCACTGGCAAAACGGCAGATGAAAATTCTGCTGCAAACCATAAAACTGTGGGGGCTGCTTCTGCAAAATCTAAGAATGTGGTTGCCGATAGTAAATGTGGTGCTGGTAGCACGTCATCGTCGAAAGCGAGCTCATCTGCCAGCAGTGTTTCGTCTACGAGTTCGCCGCCAGAAATGTTGGTATTTTCAAGTCGGTATTTGTTTTTGAAATCTTTCATCAAAGGCCGTTTGCTTTGACGCTGTTGGTCGAGCGTCATGTAAAAAGAACTGCTGCAGTTTACAGATTTTTTTGGAAACATTACAGCCCGCTGAGACGGGTCGGTGGAAAAATGGCCGTTAAAATGAGCTATATGTGAATGATTGTGAGAGGTTTTGTGGTGTGTAGTTAGAAGTCCAAACAGCTCATTAAGGTGCAGTAAAGTGAGCTGTGTACAACTTACAGTTGCACACATGTATACCTTGAATGAGGTTTTTTTGCTGTCAGTCAATTCAGTTGGATCCTAATTCTGTTTGTTACAGCATATTCCTTGGTTCAATCTTTATCATCTTTATGTTACTCGTGTTTAAACTGTCATACTGTTCCCATTCCAGCATGCATCCCTTTTCTCAGAATTCAGTTATTGGGTACAGAAGCGAATTTTGTAATGGTATTGGCTACAAACATTTCTTGCCGATCATCCAGCAACCAGGACAGTAAAAATTGTGCAATAGTTGTTGTGAGGAAAGCAAACCTGTCTCTATACATTTTTAGACTGGAACAAGTCTTCATGCAGTGGAGAATAACATACTTTTTAGAATTTATAAGCTTAAGTCATCCACTTGTTTTTGTTTTTTTGTGCATCTAAAACTGACTTAGTAATATTGTCTTTTGCCATCATGCAGGAAGAAATGGCATTTGGATGATTTCGAGATTGGTCGTCCACTTGGTAAGGGCAAGTTTGGAAATGTTTACCTTGCCCGTGAAAAGAACACAAAGTACATAATTGCTCTCAAGGTTATCACCAACTTCTTTGTTTTAAATGAAGTATTGCGGTTGTTGTTTAATTTTGTGTTTTCGTGTTGGTTTGTTCACTGGTCTGTCTGTATCTGTAAGCTTCATGAAATATTGAAAGGGTTGTGCCATGAGTAAGGGAACATTCGATCAACTGGCAGCAGGTTGTAATCTGGGAGTGCTTTATGGTTTCAGACTATGTACACCTGTGTAAAAAATACAGGTTAGTGATGACATGCCAGGAAAATATTTCTGGTCAGTTCATCATTGACTGAAATAACGTGAGTCGAACTGGGTTGTAAGACAAGTCTGTGCATCGGTAACTGTAAATGAACTACCTGCATGTTCATTTCATACTGAAATTTCAACATATGTAACAACATAGAGTAAAGCAACAACATGCATTTGAATTCGATGACGTTCGAACTTCCAACGTTTTTAGCAGATTTGAAATTCAATGAATTTTTTTCACGTCCCATCGTCGAATTCGAATCTCAGGTCTATCGGCGCCACATGTTTACACAGACTGACCACTGGAACAAGTTAACAACAAATGCGCGTTGCCTAATAGTCTGAAAGGACCGAAAATAATACTAAACGTGGCTGACCGTTACGTTAGCAAAGATGACATTAGTAGAGTGGTCCGTTTGGGATTTTAGGCAATCATAATACTTATAAAATAGAAGTTTAGTGCCCTAATATCCAATGCACTTACATTGTTGTGTAATGTAAACAAAAGTCAAAAACAATGACCGACAAAAAGTATATTTCAAAATTAACTTATGATCAAATTCGCATTTGAACGAATTTGTGTCATGAAATCCGCATTCGACAAATGCGAATTTTTCTCAGCTCCGTCACAACCCTAATGTCAGTCCAGGATGTAAGTTTTTACTTAACCTAAAGGACTACTGTTATTAATGATCATCCTGCGTGCGAATGAATGGTAATAGTATGATGGACATGTCTGCACATCCTTTTTTGTTGTGAAAAGATAATTTTTGTTGAATGTTAACTTTCTTTGCAGTGTTGTCTGTTAATTTGCATTGGGTCTCAGGTGCTAAGCTGAGGCATTTTAGGTGGTGGATAACTTTTTCCGTTGCCAGCTCAAGAAGTGTTGAGTAATTCTGTTTATCGTGGTACTCTCCTACACGTTTGAACTGTCAAGTACTATCAGCATGACTTCCTTATAATGTGCACTGTCATTTCTGCTGCCATCAAGCAGACTATTGCCTTTTGTTGTTGCACTGTTTGTTAAGCTGCCGTACTAGCTTTCATCTGTGTGTAGGTCCTGTTTAAATCTCAGCTGCAGAAGTCTGCCGTCGAGCACCAACTTCGTAGAGAAATTGAAATACAGTCACACTTACGGTATGGTATCATATGCATACTGCTATCAATAACGCTATTGTGTTCCTCTTTTGGTATTGTTGCTGTATGGCCATCTCATCTAAACATTGATCTCAAATCATGATGCCATTTTGAGCTGTGGTTCTAACAGCTAATTTCTAGATGAACGCGGGTTAGTCGGTAGCTGCATTGTTGCTCTGTCTTTACCCGCTTGACAGACAACGTTTGGTGATTGTTGCTGCAGATATTTTGTAGGCTAAATATCGGAACATCGGCCGTTTTACCCAAATCGGCCGTTGTCTAATATTTCGTAGGGTATGTGCCCTTTTTCACCCAGTCTACAGTATCAAAGCAGTGAAAGGCACTCAAACTACTGACTGCATCTGGGACAATTTTCATTCATCATAGGTCTTGATCTGCTGCCTGCCTCCTGAGGGAAGGAGAGTCCTGCTGTCTTTAGCAGGCTTTCAGATGCCACTGTTGATCAGTAAAAACGATATACCGGTACGGGCAAACTGACATGCTCATCGCCGACAATCTGTAATGGCTTTAAGTCATTCAGTGTCATTTTTGAAATTATACAGCAGTTTTGTTGTTGTAGTGCTTTGCTTATCGTGGATTAAATTGTCACATCCTGTACAAAAACCTGTAATTTACAGCATACTTTTCATAATTTACATGTAGCCATTTGTGTGTGAGTCACGGTGAATATGTGGTTTCAGGCATCCACATATACTGCGCATGTATGGGTATTTCTACGACGAAACACGTGTCTATCTCATTCTGGAATACGCTGCAAAAGGCGAGCTGTACAAGGAACTGCAGAAGTGTGTGAGATTTAACGACCAGCGCACATCAACGGTAAGTGAATGTCTGACCTCCCTCGACATATTACAGAGTGAGCGCTGTCTTTGCTACTTTCCGTTAAGGGACAGCTAAGCACTTTTCCTAAGCAGTTCAGTGCTCAACGGATTTAACGCAGCCCAGGTCAGCTTTTGTTAGCCGGCTCCTCTATTTAGTAAGTTAGTAACTAGAATATTTTATTGGAGCAAACGTTTACTACCCGCATGCCATAGCTGACAGCAACTAGCACGTTCAAATTGTGAGAAGATGATGGAGTTATCCTCAGCAGTGTTACATACACCGTCTCCGTACCATCTTAATAATAATAAGAGTAAAAGGTAAAACAAGGTAAAGTTCTCCCATACTCATTACCGATCGTTGGCCCTGGAGCTGATCCCGGTGTATAGGCAGTCAGCCCACAGGTGACTTGAAGCCATCCACCCGGCTGTAGGCTGCCATTACTTTCCGCCAGGCCTGCGGTTACCTTCCCAGCCGAAGAGCGTCACCGCCCATCAGCTGGTACCAAATTATACTGCTTGGTGACAGTGACAAAGGCACATGCATGTGAGCAGCTTGCCCAAGGCTGTTACCTGGAAGCGGACCGGCTGAGATTTGCACCCGCGACCTTTTGGATCACGAGCAAACGCTCTACTGTTAAGCCACACTGGCCACACATAATAAATTGAGTACCTGGCAATAACAATAGTAATACAAGGAACTGCAGAAGTGTGAGAGATTTAACGACCTCCTAGGGCGCAGTGCTTTGTCATTTGGATTTATTTCTGATTCTTTTTTGTGTTTGTATTTCTGTTTCTTTTTTGTGTCTGTATTTGTGTTCTTTTTACTTGTACCTTGTGTCCGATTTAATAATAAATAAAATAAATACTAATAGCAACATATACACTAATGGCTATTTTCCAGGTGAACCTTATTTTGGGATATTATCCCTCAGTACTGAATGGTAGTGGTGCAGATGGCATTTTTGACATTAACCATCATGAAATCATGCAGTGGTCCTCCTTTGTCCAGTAACGGACTTGTGAGATGCAGTGGCGGATTCAGGGAGGGGCCGGAGGGGACCATGGCCAGATCCGTTGTCAGTCCGTATTTTTTCACAAGCCAATTACAAGGTGTAAATTACAGCATGTTATTATTGGAAACAGTTCCTGTAGCCAGCCGTTTCACTCATGCTGGCATCTTCACGCCTTTGTGACGACCAAGGTAATTTCCTACATGTAGGCCTATGTTGGATATCATAGCTATTGCTTGCGAAAGTTCTGCGTCGAATGGTCCATCGTTCAGGAAACCTAAGTTGTGTTAACTGTCGTTGTATGGCCGTCCAGAACGACCGATTCTTTAGGTGGACACAGTTTATACATCTTAAGGCTGGTACAAAGGCCACATTAGGCCTACCAGTTGTTGCAGAGAAAACCTGCTTTGTATATCATGTGGTCGCTAAGCCTATCACATGAAATTCATTGAAATAACCGGTCACTAAATTCGCTTTTGGCATTCAGATCCTGTGAAAATCGTTTTCGGCCTGGGCTCCGCCCCGCGGACCCCACTGAGCAAGCTTACGACGCTCCCCAGACTCCATGGTCGGCTGGAGAGCGGGATACCCCTCCCCATCCTCCACCCATCGACGCCTTTGGTGTCTTGGCTCGGCGCCTTTGGCACCTCGACTTCATGGCCCCTCCCGTTATAAATGTCTAGATCCGCTGCTGGTGAGATGTCACTTTCTGTGCATTAGCTGTTCAGTACCAATAACGAAATTATTACCAACTGATGGTATTTTGGTACAATTTACACAAGATATTGTGAACTGTAGTCATGCTGCATAAAGGTGTGTGTGTTGCAGTACATATTTCAGTTGTCCGATGCTCTGATGTACTGTCACTCCAAGAAAGTCATCCATCGTGACATTAAGCCCGAGAATCTACTTATTGGTCTTTTCGGTGAACTGAAGATTGCTGACTTTGGCTGGTCAGTTCACGCCCCGTCATCAAGGTTTGTCGTCAGCACATGTACATAAAAGAAGTTTTAAATATACTGCTTCCTGCATGAATGCTACAACTTTGGATATGTGAAGTAGGACTTTTCTGAAGCATGCAAGCAGTTATGACTGCATACATTTTGTAATATGACCTGCCGCTTATATGGGTGATGACAAAGCCTTAATGTAATCGTCATAATCATGTTGAAAGTGCCGTTAAACTCCAACCAACCAACCTTGCAGTGTAGAAGTCCTGAAAATTTGCTGAAGTGCAGTGAAATTACCTGTTAGTTGTTTGTTGGTACTTTATACACCCACACATATTTTGCTGGTGTCTCTCTCTGAAGTTGCAGCCATATGACACTACAGAAATACTTAAAACTCAACAAGCTTCAAACAGCAGTTTGATACACAATTTAAAGTTTTTGTCTTTTTTTCTTGTTTCCCCTTTGTACAGTATCGCAACGATTAACCTTTGAAGAAACCTCTTAATTGGTCATTACCTCCACCGCTGGTGGTTGGGATACTGTTTTGATCCGTCTTTGTTTCTTTCTCTTAGTTAGCAGAATAACTCGGAAAGTTATGGGTGTTTTCATGACATTTGGGAAATAGTTTGATCGTGGATAAGAGAGGAGCTAGTTGAATTTTGGAAATAGTGTGGGACAGTCTGGATGTTTTGTCATATTTATAAATAATTCAGTAGTCAATTGATGTGATAAGTGAAAAGTTGAGAAAACCGGTTACAGCACAGTCAGGAAAATCTACACTTGTACTAAGTTAACAACTCTGTGCTGTTTTCAGTGTGGCATGGTTTGAGGTGTACACTTGACTGTGCTATCTAGTTTGATGGTTGTGTTCAGACGTACGACACTTTGCGGCACACTGGATTATCTTCCGCCAGAGATGATCGAGGGCCGTGCACACGATGAGAAGGTGGACTTGTGGAGTCTCGGTGTGCTGTGTTATGAATTCCTCGTTGGCAAGCCACCATTTGAAGCCGAGGGTAACACAGCAACATACCGACGCATTTCAAAGATTGACCTTCATTTCCCACAACATGTCACTAGTGGTGCAAGGGACCTCATCACACAGGTAGTGAGTTTTTTTCTGAAAAATGGTGTTACTGTCAATTACAGTTAATATTCATCTCATGAGATCGATTAGATGGATTTATTATGTCAAAGCAACAGACAGATTCCCATGTTTCGAGTTGAGAGAAAGAGACTAGGAATAATAGACAGTATAATTACAGTGCTATAGATTGAGAAGGTACGAACATGTGTTATAAACAAAGAGACCGATTGAGTGAAAAAATTGTATGCATTATGAAGTGGATGGTGTAAGACCTAGAGGCAGGCCAAAGTAAACCTGGATAGCTTGTGGAAAAAGACTTATGGATCCGACAACTAAACAGCGACAATGCGATGAACCATGGTGCAACTATTATTGTTACTACTGTTACCGTGAACCTCACTCAGTTGGTCTCACCTGGATCCTTCTCTTCCACATGTTCTGAAAGAGAATCTCTGGGGGTGGTTAATGGTAGGGATGTACCGGATTGTAAATTTTACTGTCTGGCCGAACCTGATAGTACGAATGTTGCTTGTCAGACCCAGTAGTAGAAGTAGCTAGTACAAGTAGTTTTTAGAAGTTGTCTCATTACACACCACCACCGTGCA
>Ga0209780_1005053_pt1 | contig 10333 bp, 6 predicted proteins | sample WorMetexBAHAMAS2_FD_187384 | JGI IMG/M metagenome (GOLD analysis project Ga0209780, IMG submission 187384) | Marine gutless worms symbiont microbial communities from Max Planck institute for Marine Microbiology, Germany - Inanidrilus exumae... | ecosystem: Host-associated > Annelida > Digestive... | reverse complement strand
GAATACGAAGTTGTTTGTTTACACTGCAGACGAACCCTGAGTGGGGAAGAGGGGGCCCTTTTGGAATACTTGCACGCGGGCCCACTGCAACCTTGTTATGCCACTGGTGTCCAGATAAAAAATACGTAAAATCTTCTGCCACAAAATCAAAATTGACGAAAAGCATTTGCACAGGTCATGTTTATTATATCGTATTTCTGAACTGTAAATTCAACTGCACTTGTTACATGCTGCCAAAAACTGTACGTTGGCATCCATGAATTTTTTTTAGATTCATACAACGCAGTCATGAAACCCGAAATGCTCCACAACACAGTTTATGCAGTTATCAATGGCCAGCAAGACGGTTCAACACAATCATCTGAGAACACCAGTCCTGTGTACACAAATGTTTATGCATGAAGTGTCATCATTTGCCGTCCAAAGCTACAAAGTGCACACAAACACCGACACAAAACAAAAAGTCTTCAGTTGCTAAATATTCATACAGATGGAAACGTGAATGGCATTAGTTTTTAGCTTATTTCAAAATAAGCAATACACTGTACAACTGTATTATCATCATACTGCAATGTTTCAACACAGATGCAGACAACCTAATGTAGGAGACATAAAGCACGGTTTACTGTCCCACTCGACACATAATAGGAGGTCATTTTAAAGATGAGTCAGCTGAACCACTGGTGCTGACAACCAAACTAACAACACCCAACAAAAGTTAGTACTGCGTTCAGCTTTTACGTCTCACTCAACACAAAATAGTAAAGTAAAGTAAAGTGTGTATAGCAGTTAGCAACAACTTAGCCTTACTGCTGCGGGAAACTCATATCCATATAGGAACACACAGTGTTACCTGCCACCCGGCAGTGATGAGAATCCCGACTTTACCCCAGCCGAATCATGTACTCGATTTAGCGACGCAGAGGGATGCAAGGCTGAGTTGAACTATGTTACGTGAAAATGGACCAGCTTGGAATTGAACCTGCGACCTGTCAATCGGAAGTACAACAACCCCACTGCAGCGCCACCATACAACACAGGACATGTCCTTGATGTTTTACGTTACTGTTTGTGCATTTATATTGTGACATTCTGTTTCGTAGTATAATCTCGCACGTTTGTTGCTTGATTCTAGTAAAGTATCAGTATTTTGAAGACGTTCTTCCCATCCAACGCAAGCAAAGTGGTCTTAATTACAAACAAGCAAAACCTAAACCAGTAGGAACTGCTCATATGTACAACGTGAGTCAAGAAGTGAGCCACTATACGCTTGCCCGTAGCTTTGTCGAATGATGACCGATTTTCACAAATCTTTCACCAGCAGACTCAATAGTAAATTCGCAACAATGTTCCATCACACCTTAAACATGTCACTACACTACCTTGTGAAACATCTGTATTCACAAATCTCCATGTTCAAAAAGTAAGTGAAGCAAACTGCCATCCAAGCCTCAGCCGCTCAAAACAGTTGTTGAGAAATAGTCGTCAGTCCAGTAATGCTAGCATTATCTAGTTCACAGGCGAAAAGATATTCAGAGTGGTCATACTGGAAATCCCGTAGAATGACCAGTGACTATTCACACCTGCTGTGACAAGAGAAATATCTGTCAGCAGAATGCCTTCACACATGATCAGTGTTCACTGAGTCGCTGACTGCGTCAGTCTGTCAGTTAGCTAGTCAAAAATGATTTACAATAGTTTGATGTTTGTTGATATTAAAGTCAAAATCAGTGGCCTACTAACAAAACAACAGTAATAACATTTTCTAACCATCATACATAAGATCTGTGGCGAGTTCTTCATCTGTAAGCAGGAGAGTGCCAAGACGCACAGGGTGCAAGACACTCAGCCTTCTTGTAAAGTTTTTAATATTTGTTAACCGGTACATGTAACAGTAAATTTGCAGTAAAGTGATCACTGAATAACCAACCAAACATCAAATGCATAGCTATACTATCTCCCACGTCTCCGATTCTACCTTTGCACATTACAAATTTTTATTTTTATCACAGTATCTGTTTCAGACTGTTGCTAGTTTTCTGACACAAATATTCACAAAGTAGTGTGATGATTCATTTAAGGATAGGTGGAAGTTTAATGATATCTTTATTGCAAGTTTACTAACGGTGATAGACTCCTGAAAATCGGTCATCACTGGTAAAGTTATGTGCAAGAGCACAGCGGCTCCTTCTATCCACTGTGTGTATCTGTATATCACTGTGCTGTGAACATGTGGTGCACAACACAACACAGAACAGTTCTGACAATTTTCTGTCCTCATCAACCACCACTGTTCGCTCTCATGTTGTCTGTTGGAGTGTACGAGGTTAACGTAGACTACTGTCAGAAAAGAAAGATGCATCGCACTACATCACATATTACATCACATTCCACACAAAAAGAAAAACGAAAATAGATTCTCACTATGTGTCTCTGTTATAAAGAAACAACACAGCTACTTCAAACTGAGTAGCACGCTGCTGCTGTACTGCGAGTTGTTATCACTAGAATAAAAAACATCATTTTACGTTAACTGGGATTATCGCTGACAACATTACATCATAGGTTATAGTACAATAACATAAATGTGACACGGATTTGAGCATGCTATTATTACACAGACAGTAAAGAAAACAAAACACTTGTATTGTGCAGTGGTTAACATCTGCACCATAAATAAACCTCAAGGTTGGTTGGTTTGAGTTTAACGGCAGTTTAAACACAACTTAGGTTCCCCTCAAATAAACAGTAACTGCTAGTTTTATTCTTTGACTATGAAACTACAGGAATGCTTTGCTGCTTATATGCACAGCCCTTATTGAAATGAATGCTTTCACCAGCTCAGTCATATGTCTGACCAATCTAGCAGAGAGTAGTAGCAGCTTTGGGGACAAGGCCTAAGGCGAGGCGAACATTGAAAAATTTGCCAGTTCAACAAAAGCTGTAAGAGTGTGAATGCGCCTGTCAATTTAGTGAGAACCAAAACATTTTGTATTCGCATGCAACTTACCTATGTGCTTGAACACACAGCTTCTGAATATGTATGTTATCTCTAGACGTTATCATGGAATTATATCATGACAAAACTAGAAGATGGACTACGACTACCGTCGACGTGTATGCATTTGCCACCTCGACGATCTGCTGTGACCTTGACCTTTGACCTCTAAAATCTAATCAGGTCATCAGTAGGAGCTAGTGAATATTCCCTGTAAGTTTCATCGAGATTTTTCAAGCCGTTCATGAGATATCGTGGTAACAAGTGCTGCCTGGACGAATGAATGAAGTGGACAGAAAGCCCAGAAATATAAGGCCCTCACCGACACTGTTCGGGTGGCAAAGGCATAGAAACATAAAGTAATTCCCATAATCATTTGAGGACTATTGTAATTGGTGCTGATCTCCAGCTTACTAGTCAGACAGCCGACAGGTTATGTTAGTCATAAACACAGCAGTAGACTGACAATACTTTCTTCACAGCTTCAGCACATCACCGCCGTCGGCCGGTACCAATTTATACAAAATCTGTCCGTTTTCTACCAAAGATAAAGAAATAATCATGGACTGCAAGATATCAAATAAGGTATACAGACAGTGCAGGAAACATTCCCTAATCCAAATACGCAAGTTTCCATCAAAAAGGTCATGCAGGCAGTAAAATTCTGCACTAAAAATTCTCCAGTTCTTAACCGGGGGTGCCAGCTAACACAGACTGACTTGTGTGCATTAACTCTTTCATGGCCAATACCAGCATTGAAGCTTAACAGATTGAATGCGCTAAATGCAGAGGTCAACAAAAACAGTAGTAACAACGGATTATTTACAGCAAACATTATTAACAGAAATCGATAACCCTAACCTTAGTAGCCACTACAAACTCATCTAGAGGGCAGAGGGACAAATACTTTGCCACAGAAGAGTCGTCAATATATACACACATAGAGCATGAATAGTACATTTCATACTATTACTGGCCCACATAATGGGCCAGTATTGTTTTGCCGGCTGTCGTCTGTTATCATCCTCTGTAACGCTGCCAGCAGGCGGGCGGGCCGGCCGCCAGGCACGTGGATGGTCAGGGCAAGGGCAGTTGAACGCGTGCGCGGCTGACACCGCAAGGCGGGCCAGTCATGCTACATCCCGTTAGGGTGACACCCTGTTTTATATTTGCTACAGCAACAGAGCAAATATCGTATGATCTGTTAGCTAATTCTGCAAAAACCCTGTCTATCACATGAAAAATGATCACTCATTAACGACATAATGCAAAAAATGAAAAATACATCAAATGTACCAACTTGAACCTTAAAATATCAAAATGTCTCCGACAATGCTTTGATCTGGTGCAGGCAGGCAGGTCAACTCAAACAAGAACTTCACTGTTGCTGTGCTGAATGGATGTCTCATCGACTTGCTGCCGATCGCTCACTGTGACCACACTGGCTCCACGTTCCTGCTCCGAGTCATCAGTGACCATCTCACTGATAACTGATGCAGGTGGTGTTGCCGACTCGCTGACGGCGCCATAGCTACGATGAACAGCAGGTGTGGGCACTGTGTGCACGTCGACTGTTGCTGTTGTCATAAACCCTGCAGTTCATTGCATCCAGCAGATCACTCACCATGCATGCCATATTAACACTGACAGCACAGCTCCATCACCCAACTGTACATTTGCAAGACCTAAATTTCATTTCGCAAGTAGTCTCCTTGCCGTTTGTCCCAATCAGCCGACTGTGTCATGGTCATCAAAGTGAAGTCTTTGTAAAACACCATCACTGTTTGTTTTTGGACATTCGTTCACTATATGCTACATTGTTCAAACCATTCCACATCCACAATTGTCACAAGTAACACCAGTAACACTTTGATCATGTAACAAGGTTCAACAGATAAACTTCTCATATTTGTTTGTAGCAATGGAAGTTGTTATTATACACATGACGCTGGATTAGCCCGTCCGCCACTGTCTGCCATCCTCCGAATCTTCCAGAAGAGAACATCTGGGAGTAATTGGCAAGGTATTAATACAGGCTGGATGGCCAACGTTGGGTCACAGAAAGGCCATCCAGCCTGTATTAATACCTTGCCAATTACTCCCAGATGTTCTCTTCTGGAAGATTCGGAGGATGGCAGACAGTGGCGGACAGGCTAATCCAGCGTCATGTGGAAACGGCCATTAGAACAGAAGTGATGTCACTGTGATGCTCTGTATCAACGGAAGTTGGCTCGGAACTGATAAACTGACAAATAGGCTGATGCACTTATGAAAACTTCAAACAGATTAACATAAACCTAAAATGTGAATAAATAACAGATGTTCCACTTACTAACTGACAATACATTTCTATGGAGCTGTGGATACATATTAAAACGAAAATATTACCAGCATTAGTGACTACTGTATTCTCAGAGTCATCTTGTGCATTCAGTAGCGGTTGAGTTTCATCAACTACTGCAGCTTCGTTGCCATGACGACGACCAACAACATCCTTACACAGTGGACATGTGTTACGCTTCTCCGTCAGCCATGGATCAATGCACTTGCAGTGATATGCTTCAAACACAATGCAGAAACGTTCGGATTTGTCACACGTGCTTTTTCATCTGCATGTCAATACACGGCCGCCCTCAAACTGCCTAGCATTGTATGCCTGTTAATTCAAGAACACACTTAGCAGCATCTCCATTTGAAGCTTGTAAGTAAAAGCAAGCGAATGCCAACTAACTGATCTCACTGCAGCAGTTCCAGTCTTATCCAACAATCTCTCACAGTACGTTCTCACAGAGTGAACTGAAGCAAACTAACTAGTCAAACCAACACAACAACGAGGAAATCCAGGATAGCAGACTTCACAACCAGCGCAATTTGAATAGAAAAACTGTCCTTAACGAGGTCAGACTGACCGCATTACCACACCCACATGCGCCGAACTCCGCCGCTCCCGCTGGCCTTGGTCATGCCACACCACATGCCTCGCCGTGCTAGCATGCGGCTAATGATGTGATAATAAAAGCCTACTATTACGACTGTCGGTCAAAACTCACACGACTCTGAAGTAAACAACACACATTTTTGCATTGACCTTAACCTTAACCCATAAACTCGATTTTCAACCCCCGGCGAGCTGCTAAGGGGGATATGCGTTGGCCTATGGTAACATACCTACCACAGATAGACGTGCCTGCCCAGTGCATGCAACACACGAATGCATTTGAAAGGCAAGGCGCCTGTTGCCAAATTACTCTGAACACTTATTACTATTATTATTATATGCCACTGTGACACACTTACCATGACCACAAGGCAGCAATCTAAGTTTATCGCCATCGACATATTCTTCCAAACAGATAGCACACGTTTCGTATGGATCACCTAATCAAACCAACAAACATTAACATAAATTACGTATCATGCTCAGTGAAGCTAGTAGTTACTAACGAACTGCAATCTTGAAATGTCAGGAAGCAATATCACTCCAAATCACTATTTACCAGTTTTAAATTTGTGGACTGGCAATTTCTTCAGTTTACGTTTTGACAGCAATGACATACGCTTCCTTGCCCGATGACATGCCCAGTTTATACACTACACTCACAACAACATAATCAGCACAAATTTCACACATCAACAAAACAACAGCTGCAAAGTAAACAACGATGAAAATAACAATGACACACGGTGCACACACAAACTCATATAACTGTGCTACACGACGAACACACACGTATGTAACAGGCATCTGTAAAATTATAGTCTATTCGTGGACCAACATCTGGACTGGATCTGCATCACCCCAGAACACAATCAACTGTTTGCTGTCTCATGGCCCAGCATGTTCTAAATTTTCATGAAAATTCACCCAAAACATTTCGGCTGATCTTGTTGATATAATGAAAAAATATGTCAAAAACTTGGATAAATAAACAATACCTCATTCACGGAAGTAAAATGCATATTCTATATCTGGGTATAAGGTAAAGGTAAAGCGTGCCATAGTGTAGACGTGGTGCTCATCTCATTTCCACTGAACTCATCAATGAACATGCCACAGAGTCTGACACATGCCCAGTGTGATGCCAGAACTATGGTTACCTTCCAAGCTGCATAGCACTACCACTGACCCCCCCCCCCCCAGCTGGTACTCAGGCTGAGTTGGCCTGAGCAGCTGGTTACATACCAATATCATGGTAAAACTGGGCTTTATGCAGAGTAATTTCCTTGATGCGACCAACACCATTAACATTAGGCCAAACTGCCACATTTAAGCTATGTACGGTTGACAAGTGGTCAAAGAATTTTGATGAAAGGACGCATCGTACGGGGCGGATTTTTCATGAGGACAATGTCATGTGAAACCGACCAGTTGGAAGCATTGCAGTCGGCTGCAGCAGTCTCATTATTATGCCGTTATTGACAACTGAATGATCTCTTTTGCTGCATGTGCATATACTGCAGCGGATTTCTGCCAGACAACCCCCAAAATTGCCCCTTCCTATGGGGATCTATACCCCCATTCAATACATGGTTCACTAAGCCCAAGTGAGTCAAACCACAAACAGCATCTTGATCGGGACAGCCATTTTTGCATAGCTTACTATGTGCCCAACATACAGACACAGACAGACAGACCACACTGCGTGCAACATCTGTAGCAACAAACCACATCTATGCAATGCATGCAATGCTGCCTCAATGCACATTAACTCTAGTTTCTAAACATTCAACTGTGTTCTACTGTAATATGTATTCAACTGATTCTGTCAGTACTCCATAATGGATGATTAAAGTTGAAAGCAGAAAACGTGATGTGTGAGAACACAGCAGAAGGGTTCGCTACAGAGACATAAAAAGCTCTGTAAAATAATAAAATAAATGCAATAACTATCAAAAGGTGTTACACACACGCACACTGGTATTCTGTTCTGGAGTTGCAATTAATCCACGCTGCACCAGGTGAACAAAAAGACAACAGCAGCAGGTTTTCAGGCCCGATAAGTTTCCCGTCCACAAACTGACAGCATAGAAGCACAGAAGGGAACTCAAGACACTGACTTCAGCAAAGGAAAATCAACCACCGGGACTCATGCTCTGTTGATCCACCAAATGCCTGCTGAAGGTAAAAGGTCAGATTCTTATATAGCGCAGCTTACACGATGACCGGAGCAGCGTGCTTTACAATCTAGGAAGTGGCAAAAGCCAATGGTGTGGCAGTGCAAACTGCAGCCATCCAATTGCATGCATTTACGTACAACTGGACCAGCGACAATGTTTTGTTTACACAAATTTCCAGAGGTCATAGGTAACAACGTTAACATTCAGACATTACTGGAATACTACAAGAACCACATTCCACATCGTACCACAATGCAAATGCCCAGAAGTATTCCCATGCCACCGACGCATCCAAGAGTTATGAAGTACACCAGTGACGTAAAGGCAGACGAATTCCACAGCACGGTGGTTACGCTAAACACATAACAAGCAGGAATACATTAGCATTAAATTATCGTCAGTATTCTGTAAATATTTTATGACATTTAGCTTCATTTATTTTCTGATCTAGTGGCTATTAACTGAATTTGTTTGCTTACACTCAAGGTCAGAAGACAAACAAAATACATTCAAGCAGTAAGTGAATCTTTGAAACCAGAGAATGTTCAGCCAGACGAGATAAATGTTCAAATCGTTGACATTTATGGCAATGATGTCTTCATACGCAACAGTGAGTGAGAGGTACAGTCTGATTCTTAGACCAATTCTTTGGAGTTGGATACAGTAATCAGTCACTCATTACCGACCCTACAACCTGGTAATCTGGTTTCAATCTTCCCTCTCAGATGTAGTGTGAGCTGACTCGCTTCTGCACTGGCCAAGGCCTCTCTGCTGCAAATCTACACCAGTGGAGCATTGTGTCCTTCGACAAGTGCGAATGTGAGACAGCTCAGACAATGTCACATAGAGTATTTTTGAGCATACAAACACTATTACAGAGACTTTAGTCTACTGGCAACAAGAGAGTAAACTGGTCGGAACAAATGGTGATGAAAGTGCAACAAAATGACAAGTTGAGTGTTAGGCTGCAAACTTTCGATAAGGCAGGACTAAAACTTATAAACACAATGGACTAAAGACGACTCTTGTTCTGGATGTCTGTCTCATGCTAATTGCAATGAAAACTGCAAAGGTGCAAAAATGCTTCTATAAACCACAAATCAATATGGTTCACATTTGAAATATGCACCATTCACCAAATTTGGCCTTCCAGCTTACTAATTTTAAGGAACAGCTGTATGGGGAAGTTTTTCACCTGATGATAAACTAAAGTTTACAACAAAAGAATGCTTAAAGGAGCAATCTCTGAAATAACTATAATAATAATGCATTGAGTAAGACATTAAACATCACTCACTCAGAATCTCTGTTGCAGAGTGGCAGAAAAATTGCATGATCATTATGAACTATACACTGCAAAGGTGATCACTGTGTCACAGAAATAAACATTTACGAAGTTGTCTGCACAGTGTGTAAGTAGGTAAGGCTAAGACTTGCTGAACGTTCCTCATATGTTAAATAAGAATCAGCAAAGCTGTATGTAATGAAAATACTGCATACTTGACACGCTTGTTGAACTGCCCAAGCAACAATCCAGTCGATCCAGCAACAAATACTGATGGAATTGTAATTCCACGTCCACCTGCAACAGATGACAATACTGGTTTAGTAATGACTACAAATTATTCCATTCAGTTTGCCACTATTCTAGTAAATCTAGCTTAAATGCAAATTTAGTAAAAGTCACATTATAACAAGGCTGCAATTTAGGGATGCTAAACACAGTTCAAATATTCGAAGCTTCGGTTTTCAACTCGGAACTTGACTCGAATTTCACCAACTCAAAACTTTATTCACATAACTTGAGCCAGGGCATAAGCTTTACAGCAAGGTCATATGACGTGGTGCGTCCCCGTGTAGCACCGCCACTGGTCGGTGGTAACGTTTCATCTTTACTCAGCCGCAGATATGTCGATTGCACCGCAGATTACTGAGTAGACACACAGCTTCATGAAGCTGCCACGCTGGTCCGTACATCCATACACAAGTCAACAGCAGCTTTATTGAAGCCATTATCACACGTTAGCAGCGTGCAACGTGCCAACTGTCATGAGGACGTCGCCGCCGCCAAACGAGAAGTACTCAGTGCCTCAGAACATTTAAGTCAGGTTGGTTGGTTGGTTGGAGTTTAACGGCGCTTTCAACACAATGTAGGTCATATCGCGCCTTTAAAGTAAGATTATATTAGAAATATTAACATTTAATGAGTATTAATTC
>Ga0209780_1005052_pt1 | contig 10334 bp, 9 predicted proteins | sample WorMetexBAHAMAS2_FD_187384 | JGI IMG/M metagenome (GOLD analysis project Ga0209780, IMG submission 187384) | Marine gutless worms symbiont microbial communities from Max Planck institute for Marine Microbiology, Germany - Inanidrilus exumae... | ecosystem: Host-associated > Annelida > Digestive... | reverse complement strand
TGGTTGTACTTCGAACCTGCCCAAAGAAGCTCTGTCTTATCAGGATTCAGCTTGAGGCGGTTCGCTGACATCCAATGGCTGACATCACGAAGACATCATTCCAGACGCGCAACGGTAGCCGCCATTTCGTCACTAAGACAATGCTAGTACAATTGTGTCATCCGCAAACACATGGATATTTACATCATGCTGCTTAACAACTTCGGATAAATCTGCCGTGTACATGATGAAAAGACGCGGACCAAGAACTGATCCTTGCGGTACAGAAACATGGTCATGCACTTGATAGCCCATTGAGCTTGCTGTTATGTTCTCTCTTACCTAAAAAGTTCTCACAATTGCCCAACCTTAATAACCTCATCTCTGTTCAGTGTTCTCTTAGTACTCGCTCTTCATCCGTCGTTACTCTTGCTCGGCCACCTACATTATCCTCTCTTAAAATTACCGATCGCTGCTTTCGGTATGCTTCACTGTGTCTCTGGAATCAACTCCCTTTATCTCTTCGTCAACCTCATTCTGGTACCAGTTCCTCCATTTCCCACTCACCTATTCCTTCACCTATCACTTCTTCCTCTGCTGTTTCACCACTCTGCTCATCCATAACTCCCTCTCTCTTTCACTCCCGGCTTAAAACCTACCAGGTCCTACCTGTTTCACAAATCCTACCCCCGTAGTTTCACTTCTTCCTCCCAGACTGCGTTTGCGGATTTTTGCCTGCACCATTTCTTCTGAGCTAATAGGTTTTTGTTTTTAGTTTTTCCTTAATTTTTTGGTGTTTCTGTGCCATGTGCTAGATTAAGCTGGCGATTTTGTTAGCTTTTGAGTGCACGTAAGTGTATCGTATCGTATTAAGATGGCTCAATCACAGACTCGGGACTGGACAGCAGTGGACTTGAACCCAGACTCGAACTCAACAGTAATGGACTCGGACTCAGCAGATACTGTACTCGTCACAAGTCTGCCGGGTTCATCGGTGTGGATGCTCGTATGACAGGTGGCAAGTGTACGCAAGACGACTGTTCTCGACGTGATGCGGCGCCTGCTGCAGCCAAAGAACATGATGGTCTCTACACCCGTCCAGCGTCAGGCCAACCACTGCTACATCTCCATACTGAACATCATCCAGGGCGAAGTCGACCCAACACAGGTACGAGGACGTCTTTTATGGATGGCCTCTTTGGTGGGTTCCCAGTTTTGGCGTATGGGAATGTTCCTGAGTGTACCCGCTCCCCGCCAAAAGACAGTATCTGAGCTGTGATGATTGTCTTGAGGTTTGGATGGAAAATAATCAGAACTGTTCTGTGTGTATTGTGTATGACAGTTATGCACAATGATACACACACACATTTGAACAGTTCTTAAATTTGCATGTTGGTTTAGGTTTGGATTTGTTTTTATTCTAGGTTTAGCATTTTGTATTTTTTGTCTTCGCTTCGATCATTTTATTCCTGTGCTGCTTGCTTTTGTTGTTTTGGGTTTAGTTTCAGTGCCAAGTCGAGATTGGCTGGGAAGAACGTCACCAAAACACCTGTTCTGTGTCAAATGGGATGTGAAACCTTAATTTAATTAATTCGTCAGTCAATCACAAGTGTAACTGATCCATTGATACCACTGCCCAGCTACTGAATTTCATTCTTTTGAGGTGTGTACGCAAGAGCGATTGTCATTAAACGAGTGTCTTACGCTTGTGGTTGCAATCAGGTACACAAGAGCCTGCAGCGGATCCGTGAACGCAAGTTGGCACAGTTCATCCCGTGGGGTCCTGCCAGCATTCAAGTGGCTCTGTCGCGCAAATCTCCGTACATCCAGTCGGCACATCGCGTCAGCGGTCTTATGTTGGCCAACCATACCAGCATTTCTACAGTATGCTTGAGCCACCATATTTTATTATGTATTAAACAGATTTTGTGCCGCGTGACTCTATGCTGTCATCGTGTGTCTGTCTATCCGTCTGTCACAAGTCGTAGTTCTACAAACAGTGTCGTACGATAGTCCAGGGACTCCTAGTTTCCCGAGGCCAAAAAAATCTTGGCGCAATTCAAACAGGATCACGCCAACGTGGGTGCCAAATAGAGGTAGGGTAGGTTCAAACGGCGATTTTCGACCATTATCTCACTACATCTCAGAAACGGTGCAAGATAGGGACATAGTTACTACGGAACGCTAATAGGAACTTGTATGTGTTCTATCGATTGCTGCTATTTCCGGTGACCTAGAGTAACCCTAACTACCCCAAACCACCCTATTTTCGACGTTTTGTATTGCCTTTCATATCTTCGTAATGAGTGGAGATACTTCAAATTCAGTAGGTAGGTTGACGGTAGCAAGTGCTAGACCACAGATAGCTAACCATCCCTGAAAGGGGCGTGGTTAGGTCACCATTTAAATTTTGGTGGGCACCAACCATCTCTGGAATCGCTGATTGTCTCAGGCGCTGTAGTTCACCAGTGAGTGCCATAAACTTCTGATGTTGGTCGGGACAACTGTTGATCACACCACCATCGAGATCTGTATTCACCAGCTAGGCCGAGCAAAAGAAATGTTTTGATTACCGTCAACTGGGGCTACTTGGGACATTGATCGCTTGGGACACACTGATCACTTGCTAAGAACAGTTGGTCTTTGTTGATCAGTGTCCCAAGTAGCCCCAGTTGACGGTAACATATGATGCGATACAGAATATTTAGCATGCGCTGAGCCACTGCATTGCTCGGGTCTGTCAGCGGCAGTGGAGTCTCTTAGGCATTAGGCATATCAACAAAGTTACTGTACATCGAGCCCAGTCAGTACCGAGATGGGTGACCGTCTTTGGCAGGTATAACACCTAGGTATGTAATCAGCCACCTAGGCCAACTCAGCCTGGCCATACCTGTGCAGGCGGGCACAATGAGTACTAGTGATGGTTTCGGCCACTGCTAAGGAAGAAACAGCTTGCAAGGTGCCGACTTTTTTCTGGATGAACGTCCATCCCCTCCCTCTGCCTCATTTGCTTTCGATTTCCCCTTCCTGTTCCCCTTCTGTGCCTTTGGGTCCACAGCAGAGCTTCAACTGAAAATGCATTTTCGTATTTTTAGCCTAAAAAGGTGCTGACAAAATGTGTTAAAATGACTGTTGGGTCTAGTTTTTCTAGGTGCACTGCAGTTGCACCCATTGCTTCCCAGAATGTGGCAGACGCCAGTGCTGGATATAATCCTTTGTTGTGCTGTTCGTTGCTTCATAGCTGTTCGAGCGTTGTCTGCGCCAGTACGAGAAACTGCGGAAACGCGAGGCGTTCCTCGACCAATTCAAGAAGGTTGCAATATTCCAGGAGAACCTGGATGAGTTTGATGCATCGCGTGAAGTTCTCCAGCAGCTTGTCGATGAGTACGCTGCCGCAACGACGCCGGAGTACATTAACTGGGGATCTAAACAGGCGAGTCCAACGTTCTCACCGTCTAATCACTGGAACGTTATTGTCACACTGGCAAAAGCGGGAATATACTGTAAAACTTCTAATAGAAGCCAGGTCTTGAATACAAGCCAGGGGTTGAACTCAACTTTTTAAATAGAAGCCGGGTCTCTAGTACAAGCCGTGTCTCCAATATGAGCTGGGTCTCTAATACAAGCCGGGTTTACACATGGTGCCAGCTCTATGTCATGTATGGATGAAGGTTGGCCTAGATTGGCCTACTAACGGTAGACCTACGTGTTAACAAGACATGCATTACCAGAATGCTGGAAATTTCTTCACAAGTAAAGCGTTTAATGGTGCAGGACAAATGTATAACATAAACGAAAAAATGGTTCACGGTGGCAGTTTGGCAATGTTTTAATAGAAGCCGGGTCTCCAGTATAAGCCAGGTGTCTAATACAAGCCGGGTGGTCGAGGCCAGATGTTTTAATAGAAGGCGGAGGCTTCTATTAGAAGTTTTACGGTAATAGCAAATATGTGCTTTTATGTTTTAATCAGAGTACATGCTGTAATATTCATTGTTGCAGCAAACAACTCCGTTAAATCCCTGTCGTTGTTAGCATCGTCAGCAAATAACTTTGTCAATACCTGAGCAACTTTACTCTTGACTTTACTAACATGCATCGTAACTTCCATGGCAATAGCTGACTGGTGGTAACTGTAATAATAATTGTGTGTAATGCAGGCTGCAGCATGATGCACAAGCTAGTTGCAGCAGTCGCAGTCGACTGAAATGAAGAACTGAAAAGTATATCAGCCGCACATCTGCTCTCACTCACTTTGTTGTGTGCGTGTACATTGTCAGTAAGAATGGGCAGTGACCTGATGATTTCAAAGTATTGCATAGTGTTACTTTAGCTCAGACATTCATTTTTATTCTAGTTTTTATTCGGTTCTCATTATTCGGCTCGAAGCTAGGCTTCAGCCGATTATTAGATTGACTTTATGGCACACGTTGGCAGTGTTCACACGTTCGGCTATAACTCCGCTGACAGTAAATCAGTTTGGATGAAATCTGAAGCACTCTGAGTACATTGTCGGGGGCTGGTCCTGTCATACTTGGGCGCAAACTGCGCAGCAGTGACAGCCAGGCAAAATTTTCTTTTTTTGTCAGGTAAGCAACGCATGATTTCACCGATTTCCCGTTGGCCAAATTTCATGAAATTTGATCACAACACGTCTGTCACGTAAACTTTCGGAATAGAGTTTTGAAAATTTTACTGTAAAGGGTTGTTTTTCCAAAAAATGCAACCAGTACAGATCGCCGGAAATTCAGTACCAAAATAACCCCCTACGTGATTTCTAGTTTCCATTTTTATCGTTGGAATCAATTCAAAGTCATTCCCATGGTCTGTACACTCCGTACAAGAAACCGTCCCAAATTTTCTGCGATGTCCGATGTGGGTTGACAACATGGTAGATAACGCTGACATCACTCAGTCGCAAGCAGCCAATCACCATCAACTATTCAGTCACGTTACACTTGGCCTCATCGAATGCAGGAAGTAAACGGCTTGTGCGCAGATAGCCGAGTGCTTCCAGCTGAATACTGTATTGTGGGCATTCACCACAATACAGCCATCAAGTTGATCTTTGGTACGACATAATTTAGAAGTGTTCAGTCTATTCGGCCGATTAGCGCCCCACAAGTATGCTTTTAGTTTTTATTCAATTCTAGTTCAGGCTTTAAAATCATTTTAGTTCTTATTCACTTCTCGTTCTGGATAAAACATTACTTGATAAGTTATATTTATGTATCGAGACAGTCGCTTTTGCATTTCATGTTCGTTCGCTTTGGAATCGTACTTCAAGTTTTTATTCAGATCACCTGTAATCTTAAAAGTTCTTATTTAGTTCTCGTTCTTCCGTATCTTGTGTAATTTTATGAACAAAATTGTTTTCTGTTTCATTCTAGTTTTTGGTTCTTGTTCACAAAAATAACACTGATGTTGCATCATATATTTTGCGAGCAATAGTGATCTTCTGCATTGACGTTTGTTGCCCTTATGCACAGAATACACTGATTTTAGCAAAAAGTAATATTGTTGTTTGTTACCTACTAAACTTAATTTAATGGACTTGCCTACTAGGAAACTGGTAATTACGAGATTCCGAGCCCAATGGAATGCAGCATAATAAGACACTACCGTACTGAACTCCTGTTTGCACCAAAACCTTACTGCATAGTGCATGCATATGGCGTGTTTTGTTTGCTACTCAAAGCCCATCATTATCGATGGTTTATATACCTGAAGTATCTTTGGTCAATTAGGCCAGTTAAGCCGAAACTGGCAATAACTTTAGAACGCTGCACCATCAAGAATAACTAACGTGCAACTGTGAAAGTGGTTAGAAGAGCACGACAGAAAAATTAGCCCCATACGGGACTGACAGTCGACTGCTACTTACTGCCAACTTCAAAGTTACGTGACACAAAAACTGGGACAAAAATAAAAAATCTGGCCCCGATAAGCTTTAGGTATTGTGCCCTAATTTAAGAATCCATGGTCTTTTGCCAGCCCCCATTACAAATGGGGAGGAGATGGCCTTCGAAAATGGCCGAATTACCAACTTTCAGGGGCTTGTGACCTTGACCTTGGTTATACCGTATATCGTCATGCATCACTCATCGACCTTTACCTACATACCAAATTTCATTGAAATCGAAGAAACTTTGTGGACGGACATTTTAGACGCATGTTATTAGGTCGACTCGGAGGAAATACGTTGGCTGTTGGTGTTCGCATACTGCCAGACCGATACGTTGGTTGATTCTACAAATATACAGTACTTGTCTTTGTATTTTGTATATGTAATTGCAGCACATGTCTTGATAACCAGACACTAAAGTTCACCATTTTAACTTATCTAGCAGTAGTAACTGCACCAGAACAAGGACACGGCAAAGTGGGGCAATACTGCCATACTGCTGTGACTATAACTTATTTTGGGGTAGGTTATCACCACTTTGTTTAATAATTCCCCTCTTCAACACAGTAATTACACTGTTCAGTTGCTGTACCAGAGTTGCAATGCCTATCAAATTCACCCATTCCGAAGAAAGATATATCAGAAACGTAAGTTTTTAATTTTGAGGATAAATTCTGAGATTCTGTGAATGGCAGTTTACAGAATTGGCTGGTAATCAAACCTAAGTGAGATATGCCCATAAATACTTTGACCACATTTGGCAAAAGGCCGATAAAACTAGCAAAAGAGCATTGTGTTGATTTTGGTACTATAAAAATTGCATGTTTGTGTGTTTACTTAACTTCCTTCCTCACTTTCTTCCTTCCTTACTGTCTTCTTTCCTTATGCTTTCTTTCTTCCTTACTCATTTACTTCCTGACTTACCTATCTACTCCTTCCAGTCTGAGTTAAGATTTTATGTGCCACTCGACACAAAATAGGTCATTTCGGAGACATTCTTCCCAGCCAATCTCTTGGCTTAGTACTAAAAAACTGAACCAAAGACAACAAAAGCAAACGTCTAACATTCTTGCATTGTTAGATGATGCAAAGCTACATAATGAAGAGTGAAACATGAACACATGGAGTGCATGTCCACAGAGCCAAAAGTGAACAGATGAGGACAAGGAGGTCCAAAATACCTAAACTTGTGAAATGCAGAAGAAAGACCTATAACTGTATTCCAGTCATGAAACCAAACAGCAGTGCATGGCAGAAGTTAACCAACATAGAAAACTTTTATTATGTAGTCCTACTACAAGTCGAACACACACAGTAACACATTGCTACATGACACATACGAACAATAACTGTACAACAAACAGTTCTATGAAAATAATACAAGAACTTACTAGCACTGTGAATGTAACGAGTATGCCGGGCCGAAATGTACGCTGGCCACGTTGCATGCTGCCCCCGGTGAGTATGGTGAGCATGCTGATGGGATGGATGGACGGATGCGAGACCGTTACATTATGCTTTCCAGTAGATGCAGCCAGCATAAAAAAGCTAGCAGCATACTTCTGTATGAAAGTGAAACTAAAACTGGAAAGTGGGTCTTCCTGAAATCTGAGCAGAAAAGCATCAATCAGCAGAACCATAACAAACGTTTAGTAAAGTCACGAGTTTCAGATAATGTTACGGCATAGTACCCTAATTCTGGGGACCCAAACCAGTTCTATTCTATTACAATATAGCCCCATAATCACTATTATGATTCACATGAGTATAAATTAAGAAGAGTCACAGAACCCAAAATTTAACAAAATCAATTTTCAATATCCTAACCTATTTTCCCCGCATCAAAGTGAAACCCAAAATTTTGTTAACATTCTATTATGATACTCTGCTCATACACAGACAGAACAACCAGATGCAGCTTGTTACCAGTTACAGTTAAAATGTGTTGTACTGTGGGGGGTTGGCAAAACTTTTCCACGAATGGCTTCATGAACGTTAAGTTCAACAGTAATGGGCCACAGCACATACAAAGCTGTGAAATTTATTATAAAAGTTAAAAAAAATAACTTGTGTTCAATTTCATCAATTAATATCTTACAATTTAAAATTCTAACATTTAAAATTTCTTATTTGCAGATATTACTAGGTTAAACTAAGCAAGAGTTAACTAACTTTATAACACACATATGGGCTGTTTTTGTGCATGCTTCGTGTAGCCTCGCAGGCCTGAAAATGCATCGGTGTGCTTCATGTGGCCTATAATTAGCCCACTGCTATTGTACTAACTACAATGAAATCAATTTCAATTTCTACATCACATATTTTTGCAGCTAAATAAATAAATAAAATAAGTGTTCTACAGTCAGTAATTACCAGCACTCGAGTTCCAGTTTCAATAATGACTCTCAGTCCATACTAACAGTAAAGTATGGGATGCATGCTCTTAGACAATTCCTGTGTGCCACAGTGGAATTCTAGCAACCATATCACAGACAATGTTCATGAAGCAGAAATCGTCTTATCACCTAGTCACAGCTCCCATCTTTCCACCCATCTTTCCACCTCTCACCGACCCAGCTACAGTCAAACGGCGGCTTGCCAAGACGGACATTTACAGAGTTATGTAGACGACACATCCACTGCGAGAGCATGTGCTGAGAACTCGTATCTGGCGGATTCTTTTTCAACCTATACACAAACACGCACTATTTTAGCTTTAACATTTTTCACATGAACTGGAGTTAGCAGGCTGACCCTTGACTTTCTTCCTTCCCATGTTCTGAACTTCTCCAACCAAGACTTTCCATAGCACGGTATGTGTGCATCTGTCTGCCTGTCTGTCAGAAGCCGATTTATCGAAATGGCTGAACTTAGGATGACAAAAACAACACCATACATGGACTCTGCTTTTCTGATGCCAAAGATCTCCGCAAAATTCAATGGCATCACCCTCAAAGGGAGTGCAAAATACAGGTGGGGCAGGTTAAAATCAGTGATTTTCAACCAGTATCTCGCTACAGACACAGTGCAAGATATGGACATAGTTACTACGATCGACTTGTATACACTCTATTGAACAGTGCTATTTCCAGTAACCTTCAGTGATGCTAACTACTCCGAACCACCCCTTTTCCACATCTTGTATCGCCTTAAAATCTTCAAATTTTTGTAGGTATGTTGATCCTCAGAAGTCCTCGAAAGGTCACGCAATCCATTAAAATTTTTATGGGCCCAATGACATATCTGGAACAGTTGAAGTTACAGTATCAAAATTTTGTGTATCGGTAGGCAATGCTAAATGCTAAATGCTAGCTTATGGATGACCCATAAAAGCGGTGTAGTCACAGTTATGTAAGTAAGTAGTAAGTAGTGACATAGGATAGGAGCTGTTTGTTTTATTCCTTTCCTTTCCTCATCCCTATACAACATTTGATCCAATCAGTATCACCATCACCAGGCTGACTGGTTCCATTTTTAACCCTTTCGCTGCCTTGCACGCCGGATATGAAATAAATAATAATCCCCAGAGTGCCGGATAAATCCGGTGACGCTAGGTAGGCTATACTTATAACCGTGGTATATGATATAATGTTACCTGCGGTATTGGCTGTTTTCCACTGTTTTTGGTGGTATTATATTTTTCCGGTCTGGCAGCGAAAGGGTTAACAGTTCTCGGGTTATGCATTTTACACAAAATAACGCACGGAACCGGAAAGCAAAATCCGTAATTATAATGACTTAATTTACATACAGTAAGATATAGAATGCATAAGGTATGCCAAAACGTTCGCTAAATAACTATAACAGACACTTTAAAAACAGAACAGAAAACAACTAGAAATAATATGCAGTCACATCAACATGCAGACTCACGCCGGCAGCAGCAGCACACGGCCATAGCAGCACGTGTCAGTAGCAACCATGCGCATGTGACGGTTTTCATAATGTGTAATGTAATGTGATGTCAATGTGGAGATTAAGGTGACACTTCACGAGACAGAGTCCGTTACAGGGGCACCTTACCAAATTAAAGTTAGTCTGTCACACAGCTATGACCTTGACCTTTTTACCTCTGGGTCAATGCATGCTGAGCAATGCTAGAGAGTATACGTGTACCCAGTTTGGTGTCGATAGTTCAAGCCGTTTTCCTTTTAGAGCGAGGACAAACAGGCAGACACGACTGAACACTACCCACGCCGGCGGCTATACAGCCGGCATGGGTAAAAAGCAACTGTATATGCATGTATGCAATCTCATCTGAGTCCTAATTAGGGATGTGAATCGGGTCCCGGGACCCCGGGACCCGAAAAAACTACCCGATCCCGGGTTTCAAACTACCCGAAAGCTACCCCCGCGTCCGCTTCCCCACTCAGAAACGACAGGACTGCTGGCACAGCAGGGACAGTCTAGGCACTGTAGTGTACTAAGCGAGACCGTCGCGACGGTCTCACTT
>Ga0209780_1005050_pt1 | contig 10335 bp, 3 predicted proteins | sample WorMetexBAHAMAS2_FD_187384 | JGI IMG/M metagenome (GOLD analysis project Ga0209780, IMG submission 187384) | Marine gutless worms symbiont microbial communities from Max Planck institute for Marine Microbiology, Germany - Inanidrilus exumae... | ecosystem: Host-associated > Annelida > Digestive... | reverse complement strand
GTTCTTAATTATGATGGCAGTACCGTTTTGTTGAGCAGTTATTGATGAGGTTGTCGATCTATGTGTGTTACAGCTAGTGTTGGCACTTTATCCACAAACAACTTGTTTCTATCGAGCAGTGATTCATGAGCCTCCTAAACGGGTATGCACTGATTTAATAGCATGTTGTTATGCATTGTGTACAATTTATTCTTATGGCATTGCCATAAATTACAATGTCTCGTCAGAGTACCATTTCTTTTTAAATGTTTTAATTATTGCATAATGATAAGTAATGCTGTGTTATAATTCACTTATGTCAGGACTATTACTTATTACTGGCTAATAGCATGAGGGTTAATAGGGTGCAAGTTTGTTGATGGATTGAGAAATGATAACATCCAGTTGGTGATTCTTCGTGGTTGAAGTTGATTCAGTGCTTTGACCCTGTCACTGGATGACAGGAAGGGCATTCACATTCTAGGAACCTGTTCCAGCTATTCACAAAGATACTTTTATAGGGACCTGGTGAAGCCTGGAATAATTTTAAACAAGAAAAACTTTTATTAAACCCGAACAACAACTACCGTTTTACAGTCATTATATAGATCAACCTTTGTTAGCCGGCACCCCCAGTGAAGAACTGGATGAGTTTGTGGGAGCAGTTTTACAGTATGCATGCCCTTGCTCATGGCAACTAATGCATTTGGATTAGGAAGAAGATGCTAGACGTTTTGTCAGTGATGTTGTATATACAGTCTCTGTTCCATTAAAAACAGAAACTGGAAATAGAATGCTGTGACGTGTTGATGCAGATTGGTGAAGATTACCTCGTGCTGTTTGAGGACACATCTTATCCTGACGGTTATTCGCCTCCACTCAGTGTTGCCCAGCGATATGTCATCATGTGTAAAGAAGACAAGAAAAAGTGAATTCACATTATTCACATCATTGCTACTACCGTGATGTGACCTAATCTGGCCTTTCAGTGCATTTTTTCTGGCCATTTTTCCACTGTTACTATATCTGCAGAGCAGAAACCGTTGCATTAAAACTGGAAGAGGTCTGAGAATAATGTTGGTCGTTAAACATGCATGCACTGTACAGTTCTGCATGCTTTTTATTTGGCTCGAAGCTAGGCTTCTGCCCAATATTGGATTCACTTTACTGGGCAATTGGCGCCGTTGACGCGTTCGGCTATCACTCTGCCAATTGTGAACCGATTTGGATGAAATCTGGAGCACTCTTGAGTACATCGTTGGGGGCTGGCCCTGGCGGATTTTGGGCGCCATCCATGCAGTAGCAACAGTTTGAGAGGCAGGCGAAATTTTGTTGTTTTTTGTCAGGTAAATTTCGCACGATTTCACCCATTCCCGTCGGCCAAATTTCATGAAATTTGAACACAACAACGTCAGTTGATGTCACGATGAAAACTTTTGTAACAGAATTTTGAAAAGTTTGCAATAAGGGGTCGTTTTTCTCCAAAATGCTAAAATCTCTCACAAAATTTCAGATCGCCGGAACTTCACTGCCAAATGATCCCTCTACAGGATGTCTAGTTTTCATTTTTACCATTAAAATAAGTTCTAAATCATTCCTCTGGGCTGTACACTCTGTACAAGAAACCTACTCAAATTTTCGGAAATACGTCCGATGTCCGATATTGGCTAAACCAAGTACGCCGTTGTGCCATCTGGCTGACCAAAATGGAAGAAAAGCAGGCCTGAATTGGAAACTGAAAATGAGTAACACGGCCGATAATGCTGACATCACTCAGTCACAGGCAGGTGACACTAGGCATTGTCGATTGTAGGAAGTAAACAGCTTGTGCACAGATGGCTGATTGCTTTGAGCCGAATACTGTATTGTGAACATTCCACACAATATAGCCATCTAGTTGAGAATGTGAGCGTTTATAAGATGCTAGCTGAATACTTTCGGTAAGTGTGCATCATTTTACGTACAATACCACTTGTTTAACAGCCCCGACCCCTTTGTTCATTTTATATGGTACTGGCATTCCAACAACAGGTCTCTTTAAGCCGAATGAAGCCGGTTGATTATTTGATTTGCCTTGGTACAAGTCAATGCCTTAACTTACCTTCACTGCTTTGACACTGTTGGTTGGGTGCAGGAAGGGCATCTGACATTAAGAAACCTCCAATTATCCCTGAAGGTTCAGTGTTTATGGACAGAAGAAGAAAGTCACGGTGAAAACTGGCTAACCCGCTTTGTGATTATGGCATTTAAACAGTTGTAACAGTGCCGTTAGGAATTTATGTTAGACAAACGATGTGTATATTTTTAAATTCAAAAACAAGTGTTCAAACAATTTGACAAAAGGCCGCATCGTGTATCGTGCCATTATTGAGGATTGAACCCTTTCGCTGCATGTCATTATTTTATTGACCATTGAGTGATGCATTTTGCTGTATACACCGCAGCAAAATCTCCAAATGTTTTTCAGTGGACAGGACAACCCCAAAAATTACCTCTTCCCGTGGAAAGATCTTAACCCCATCTGATCCACATTTCCGTAGGCACATTCGAGTCAGCCCTCCCCCATATGGTATCTTGATCGGTTCAGCCATTTTTGCTTGTCACATCCGTGTGATCAACACACGTCCAGACAGACACAGACAGTCGAGGCAGACCACGATACATGCGACATCTGTAGCAATAGGCTGCATCTATGTAATGTATGTGATGCGGCCTAATAAGTGGTTAATGGGAAGATGTATGTCATGTAGTTTTGTTGGTGTTGTGAATTTGAATTTATTTTCATTGGCAGCATTATGAAAAGACAGCTGGAATGGAAATACCAACTTCTTGTATCTATAGCATGCAACCACTTTTAAGATGATACTGTGTTCACTCTGACTAGTGTCAGTATGAAGTGTTTGTATGTTATTCCATACCCATTTGTAGCTTTTAACCAATCTTTCAAATTCCTATCTTGAATTCCTATCAAACCTATCGGCAACAAATACACCGTGTTTCATAAAAGAAGGAACCACCTATATTTGTGTTCGTAGAAAACAAACCAGTATTAGTGAAACTTGGCTCATATACAGGGTTAGTGATGCTGTTGATTGGTTGTTTTAAAGGTGTTAAAATATGTTACATGTTAAATATTCTTTGCAAGTGATATCAATAATTGCGTCATAATTTATTGTTTGGCAAAATGACTTTTAGGGTGGAAGACAAAAATGTTATAAAATTTCTTAGACAGACAAAAGGTTGCAGTGCTAAGCAGTTGTTAATAATCTTATTCGCAAAACAGATAATGCCCGTTGATGTCCGTCGCAAGTCTGGTAGTGGTCAACCGAGACGTGTGTAAATAATGATTTTTAGAAGGTTTGTTAGTGGCGTGGCACAGTAGTAGAACGTCGGTCTTTGGCCGGCGAAGTTTCTCTGTCCTGCGCTCGACCTGCAGCTAATGGGTGACGTGACCACTTATTTGGGTAAACCGTCCGCTACAGGTCAGCCAACTCAGCCTTTTATCCTTTTGAGGTCGATAAATTGGATGTTTGCTTTCTCGCATGAGTGGCGACGTCTGGTGAATGCTTACAGGGTGAAGGCCTGGTGTGGTTGATTGGAGCGATGGTGTGTTTGCTACGAGTAGCTGCATAACGCGGCTCCAGTTGTACGTCAACGCGTGCAATTGGATGGCCGCAGTTTGTGCTGCAGCACCATTGGCACTTGCCAACCAACTGCCACTTCCGAGATTGTAAAATGCGCTGGTCCGGTCATCGCGTAAGCAGCGCTATATACGAATTCGACCTTTATGCGACATTTAGTGATTTAGTGCGATTTTCATTGGAATATTTCTTGTCATTTCTGCTTGTTCACTTGACATATTGGAGACCTTGCGTATTAGCGAAATTGACAGAGAACAGTGAAGAAACCAACAACATTTATTCCATAGTCATAATGAATAATAATTCGCTCGTGCTTTAAGTGATTTTCGTTTGATTTGAATTTATAGTTGTTAAAATAGGCTGAATTTGGTACCGGTTCCTTTTTCATGAAGCACAGTGTATATTTAGTGGCAGCAAACTTGGAACTCACAAAAACAAAGTAAACTCCACCAAATTTATATATAGTTCTATCTTAAAGGCGCGCTATAACCTAAATTGTGTTCATAGCGCCGTTAAACCCTAACCAACTAACCCATTTGTAGCTTGTTCATTCATACTGAGCGTACATGAGCTGTTTTCTGTAGTGTTGATAAAATAGGGCTGCCGCGAGTACTCGAGTACTAACTACTCGAGTAGTAAACTACTCGAGTAATTTTTTACTACTTGAGTACTCATTTATTTCTATTTCCGGTTGGAAATTTCATTTCTGGTTGCAGTTTTTGCAGTCATTTGATGAATTGTTGGAATTCACAGCTTGAATTAAAGTACTGTCGGTATTAACGAGTACTCGAGTACTCTTTAAGGTACTTCGACGAGTACTCGAGTAGAAAATTAGTCGTTAGCGGCAGCCCTAGTTGATAAATGATTTTCACCTTTCTGTATTTCTTCAGCCATTACTGTAAATTAACTATTCTGCCTGAATTCTATCGTGTTTGGCAAATGGTTGCCGCTATTAAACGTTTATGTAGTCTTTAGTTGCTAGATTTAATTGTCTTAACAGCTGTTGAGAACAATGTGTTTCGTGGGACTGGGATATCTTGTATTTTACGCTGATGAATAGGACTGAGACGACATTTCAGTTGGCCTGCAAAAAAATCCTATGCAGCAAAAAAAATGTTAGCTTAGAAATTACAGTTAAAATGACATGCAGAGCATGATATAGTGTGACTGGTATCTCTCACCATTAAAGTAGAAAATATCATTTTTTTCTGTAGGCTTACGTTGCCATGATATTGAGCTTTGATAGTAACGGAGTGAGTTAATAAGGATACCTACGAGCATGTACACTGTGCCCCAAGAAATCTTTCCACGTTTTTAGGTTTGGTTGACTCTTCAGAGTCGACCTAATAAAGCCGGTCTCAAATGTCCGTCCGTCCGTCCGTCCACAGAAAGTTTCTTCGATTTTAATGAAATTTGGCATTTAGGTAGGTCAATGAGTGATGCACGACGTGACGACGGTATGCAGTATGACCCGATTCAAGGTCATAAGGTCACGAGTCATTCAAACGTGGAAATTATTCCATTTTCAAAAGCTATCTCATCCGCCTTTTACAATGGGAGCTGGCAACTGACCACGGATTCTTAAACTAGGGAACAATACCTGAATTTGATCGGGCCGGATTTTTGATATTTGTCCTAGTTTTTGTGTCACGTGACTTTGAAATTGGCAGAAACGTCAGTAGTGAGGAGTCGACCGTCAGTCCCACATGGGGCTAATTTAGTTTTTAATAATTCTGTGAAAAATTAGCCGATTTCACTGATTTTTTATTCAGATGACCTTACATGGCATTCACCTATGCAAGCCTTTTCATAGGTCTATGAGATTTTTCGTGCAGTTGTGCAGCAGTTGACAAGATTTCAACTGACACGACGCGTCACGCGGTCCCTTTGCGATAGCTGAGCTTCTTGTGTTAACTTATTAGTTGTGGTACGTTCCGCACATAGGCCCATACACCGGTAGTGTACAGGTCTATAATATATGGGCAATAGGTAAAATGCGGGGATGCGGGTGTGACAACGGGTAAATTGCCGGGTAAAAGTGCGGTGGTTAACCCAACCGCTAATTACTGTTGCTAATACACTAACTTATACTAGTCACTAGCCCTACTAACCCTAGTCTTACTTACTCTATTTACGCACCTCCCCACACTTTCAGCCCGCATTTTACCCATTGCCACACGCTTATGCCCTCATTTTATCAAATGCCCTATTTATGTGCATACGTTTGTCTAATAATGTTTTCTTTTATAATTTTTTCTTACCTAATAGCAATACTGTGCCCATTTCTATCCCGCCGTAAGGTTGTTACTTCAGATGTTAAATTCCATAAGTTTTGTGTTTCACGTCAGTAACTTGCCTTGAAATTTATTGAACTGCACACGTCGACGAACAAATCGATTGATAAATGGATAACCACACGCGACAAAGTGTACGCAAGAAAGTCGTAACTGGGTCAAATTTTGACCGATTTTCCAATGGCCTCGACTTCGGTTGCCATGACAATCTAGGTTAGGCGCTCTCTAGGCTTTCGCGGAAATCGAGTCGCGTTGATCAAAAACATGCGACAAGTAAACAAAAGCGGTCATTTATCGACAACGTTCGAACTCGAGCGCCGTGTGAGACGAATACGGCGGTCGAAATTGGGCAACGACGCGAGGGTGGTGGCGGCAGTCTACGTTCTAGTCGAGACCGACCACGTTGCAATGGAAAGCGAAAGTAGCGTGATGTCGGAAGAGGACATAAAAAACGGAAACGTTATCGAGAACGATCGAGGCTTCGCAGCTGCTCAGTCGGTCGCGTGTGATTTGCGAATCATTGGTGATGATTTGTGGCGTCTCCGATCATTGGGTCATCGCCACCGTCAACAGCGTGACCGTCGACAGCAGCGGCGTCCTGCTGAGATGACCGTTTTCCGTAACTACCCCAACCCAGTATGTACACTTGTTGTAAACTTCGTTAAACGGCGTATGTTGGCCAGGGAGGTTCCACGTCCCCGGGTCACGACTAGAAGTGATCTATGATATTTTCACAAATCCGATGATGATGAGTTCTCAGGTAAACCGTAATGGGTCCCTGCCCTCTGATTGTTGTTACTGTGGTTTCGTGTTTAAGTCATGGTCAAAATCAGTTCTTCAAAAACGGATGTAAAATTTGAATTATATTTTTATCTCGCACTTGTATATGCGGTGTTCTTTGTCTCAAACCAGCGTTTGCCTTCCTCACTTTTTAGCAGTGTTGTTATTTTTGTCTCTCCTTGTATGCATCTCCTTTGCATGGGCCTTGGCCTTGAAGTCCTTAAACTGTCAGTATAGGCTATATGGTAGTCACTTTTTTGCCAATCTGTTGATGTAATGACTCCAGTTGCGGACCTTTAGCACGGAAATACGAAATTCGGCTGCTAGAATGGCTTAGTTATAATCACTAAAGTAGCGTTCTTACTGGTGCCCAACGCCGACGGCGGTCGACGGCCGGGGGACGGGCCAGATTTCAGTAGCGTTCTCAGTTCTCACTGACGTCATCGACCGCCATCGACTGCAGTCGACCGTCTCGAAATCCAGCAATATTATTTTTGACTTTTGAGCCCGTCGATGGCGGCAGTGAGAACGCTCCAGGCCTTTTTCAATGTGTTTGATTTTCAAAGTTGACCGCCATCGACGGCCAACGTCGGTTGGCCGTGGACGGCGTCAGTGAGAACGCTACTGATATCTAGCAATGCTAGATGATTTTTGAGCCCGTCAGTGAGAACGCCACTTTTTTTGCAAGCCGCCACGCAAGACGTTACGACTTACGAGATAGCTGCTGACAGTGACAGCTAGGCTAATCTGTACAGTTGCTGACGCTATGTATGTAGGCGTGGCTGTTGGACAGCTGGAGAGAGTCACTGTACGACAGCGAAATGACGACGATGATGTTGATGCACGTGATGATTGTCGTCTGCCTCCACGTTGTCGACCCAGTGTTCGACGCTGCCGCTCAACTGACGATGTTCGTTGTCCGACGTCTGCCTCGTCCGTCCGTCGTCGTTCTACTCTGGCAGATGCGACTGATCGTCCCTGCCGTGCTACGTCGCTCGACATGACGCATGCGTGTCACGTGATCTCGTACCTGACTACTTCCGGTTCTGTAGTAACAGACCCGCTGTGGACCGTCGCGTTTCATAATCTGTTGTCGAATGCGTTATGTCGTTACAAAATACAAAATAATTTATTGGTGTATGCAGCCCGGAGGCTGGATTAGACAGTCACACACAATCATTTATTCTGAAAATTCGATAAACAAAAGCAAATAACAGAGTTTTTGAATCTGTTAAACTTGAGTTAGTCTTTGTGGATAGGCTTATACACGGTAGGCTAGTCTATCAGCACACCGAAGGCGCGGCCAGTGAGTATTGATTGATTGATTGATTGATTGACTGAGTGACTGACGGATTCGTCACATTCACTAGGTAGCAGGTTGTGTAGAAAATAAACTGTTTAGAGTTATGCAGTTATTGATTAGTTATAAATTATAAGTAGGCTATATTTAGACCTAGCCTACTTATCGGTCGACACAGTGTAAGGATTTTTTTGTTGTATGCTCGACATATTTATTGACATAGACCACACTGCGTGATTTTCAGTGGATGTGCGAATGTGTTTGCTGCTGCATGGCTGTTGATAATTTGTTTGCGATTTTCCATAAATAGTATTTTCGCCAAATTGATTCTGTGTTTTCATATGTGTTGCATTGTTGAAGACATTGGCATTTAACTTGTTTCGTTGTTATATATTCTGTCAGTTTGATTCATATGCTTCCAATATTGTGGAATTTGTGGTTATCGACGTTGTGCATCCGGCTATGCTAGCGCGGTGTATGTTGTCGACGTGTGCCGTCCTTCCGTCCGTCCGTCTGTCTGACACAAGCCGGCACTGTACCAAAACGGCTAACGCAGTATCACGCAAATAACGCTGTTCGATAGCCCAGGGACTCTTAGTTTTCTGATGCCAAAGATCTCGCCGAAATTCCAACTGGGTCACTTCCAACGGGGGCGCCAAGCAGAGGTGGGGTAGGTTACAATCGCGATTTTCGACCAATATCTCGCTATATCTCAGAAATAGCGCAAGATAGGGACATATAGTTACTATGGAACGCTAAGGTGACTGGAAATAGCACCATTCGATACAGCACATACGAGTTCTTGTTAGCGTTATAAAGAGAAGAAGAGCTGAGTGTCATCTACATAAAGGTGGTGGTCAAGGGAAAGGGAAGAGATCAGAGTACTGAGAGGGGTAGTGTTAGTGTACATGATGAAGAGATCAAATTAAGGTCAAAGTCCAAGGTCAAATCTTGTGAACACCGTATTTCATGAACTACTTGAGCAATCTCGATGAATCGTAGAGGGAATAACCTACTAGATCCCACTGATGACTATCAGATTTTGTAAGACAACGGTCAAAATGACAAGGTCACAGCAGGCCGCGGTAGAAGCTTCAGAGAAAGTACAGAAAACGGCAACAAAGATTCTGCCAGCACTGAGACAACTTACTTATTCTGATCGTTTGAAAGCTTGCAAACTAATAACACTACATTACAGACAGATAAGAGGAGACATGATGGAAACTTATAAGATGATCTATTTCCGGAAAGTATGACTATGACAGTGAAATAGCACCAACTTTACTGATGTCGAACACACATAAAACTAGAGGCAATGATTTTCATATTCAGAAATTTTGTTCTAAAATGATATTCGCAAATTTTACTTTACCAACAGGGTCGTAGATGTATAGAATAGTTTGTCTAATTGGGTTGTATCTGCAAATAATATTAATGCATTTAAAAAAGACTTTGATCAGCATTGGCAACATCAAGATATTATATACGAGCCTAAATTGAAGGAACTGGAAGCTGTAGTGAGGTTTTGAGAGTGAATTTACTTAGTCCATGGGCTACTAGGGGTCCACATGCACCCCCGCCACAGCTTGACTTCTTTGGTATGTTGTTATGTATTTAGGTCTACCGCATCATAAAAATGATGTTAACATGGAATAAAGTGGTACGCAATATGCGTTTGAGCCGAATTTCTACTGTGACTCAACGAATGAAAGGACTCAAAAATTAGGGGTGCAAATATAATTGATCAAAAAACATTTATAATTTTGATATCTCAACAAATTAGGTATCATTTGAAAGGTCTTTAAGTCTTCTAACATTTGGGATTAAGAAGATGTCGATTACACCAATGGGTAGCCAATTACAGGTCAAAAGGTCACGTGTACTCTGACAAAATGAAAATTCAGCACCTTCCAGATTTAAACTGATGCCATGGCCAAACCACTTGCAGATTTCTGATCAAACTTTCAGATATTTTAAGGCATGTATCACTTTAGTTTTCGACAGCAAAAAAATTTAGAAGGATATCACAGTTTTGGAGATTAACCCCTTTGCACTTTTGATGCAATTCACCATTTTTGCACTTTTAGCCAAATATGGTGCTTAATGGACTCTGTCGTATAGCAACCGGTGTTTTCTCATGCACATTTTGCTTCTTGCCTATAGATAGGTTGACAGTGACGTAATTTAGACATTCTTATCCATGCTACTAGCTGTTCTGGCCGCCATGTTGTAGGGCAAGCAAATGTAAACATTTTGCAGCATTTATAGTCAGATCGCCGATCTGGTGCTATAGCGGCGACTAGGACTAAACATTTTTCAACAGACCAATTCAATTTTATTT
>Ga0209780_1005049_pt1 | contig 10337 bp, 5 predicted proteins | sample WorMetexBAHAMAS2_FD_187384 | JGI IMG/M metagenome (GOLD analysis project Ga0209780, IMG submission 187384) | Marine gutless worms symbiont microbial communities from Max Planck institute for Marine Microbiology, Germany - Inanidrilus exumae... | ecosystem: Host-associated > Annelida > Digestive... | reverse complement strand
CAATCCATCTATGGACCATTAGAGAGAGGAATGATGTAGCTACAACTTTGCCGCTGGAAGTTTTCACACAAAGAAACTTTGCAGCATACTTTTTTCGACAGAAGTTGAAATTTACTGGAAAAAATATCAAAATCGCGTTTTGTGCCAACCTTTGGAGGAGTTAGGGGTAACGTACACGGTTCATCCATGGCTCGTTATAAAGCGCGTGGTCGACTTCCTATTAGCGCTATTTGAACTTTTTTTCGCTGGCTCTTACGGTTGAGGCGATATGAGCAAATATTGGTCGAAATTGCGCTGTTTGAAAGGGGGGTGGGTCACTTTGAGCACAAATTTCAGACGGAAGGGGGGTCATCCACCAACGAATTTTGGCGTCAGAAAACTAGAGTCCCTGGGCTATGTGGTGTTGTTTGCGTGATCCTACGTTTAGCCGTTTTGATACAATGCCGGTGTGTGACACACACAGACACACACACAGACACGCGATGATGGCTATTACCCGCGTAGAGCTAGCTCCGCGCGGGTAAAAACAGCTTAAATTCTTTGGCATCTCTTTAGTGTAATCTAATATATTACCTGGCACCAATATTGTCTAATAATTAGATAGTATTAATATCTGAACTTGCTATTAAGATGCAGCACTGAATGTATTGCCACATGCATCGCCAAAAATTGGACGTTACAACGCCACTACGCCAGATTCTCATCCAACAAGAGGAGTTCTGGGAGTTCAGTGCCAAGACTTAAACTGATGGGAGTTGTAGCTGCATAAATTTGGCAGCATTTTGTAAACTTGTGTTGTTATAAGGGCTTGCATGTAAGTAACGCCGTCGCTGCTGGCAGCTTCGCCAACGGTATTCGTGGCGGCATCAAAGACCGCCTACCACCGGACGAGTAATGGTCGGCAGGCGACGTTGGAATAAGCAACAGCCGAGTCAATGGCTGACCGGTTGCCCGTTCAAAGTTACCACCTGCAGCAGTACCTGGTTCATAATATCCACTGCACGGTGTAGGCAGTTGAAATAACATTTGCGGTCAGTCAGCATCAGAATCATTGACTGCATTGGACCGTTCCACTTCTCCACATCTTTTTTCTGCCACGGCTTCACTATTGAAACTATTTCAACAGTTTGCCAGGATAACCCCACTGGGGTGATCGGTTTGAATTTTGTCATGCGGGGTGACATTGCCAACAATTCCCCGACCAGTGGTGCAGCACCTGGGCCTGCAGTTTTGGGGGCCCGCAATTGGTGGGAGTGGTAAGCTGGTTATAGGTCTGTAAGGGGCCCGCATTTGGTACAGCACCCGGGCCCGCACTAGCCTTAATGCGGCCCTTTCCCCGACATAATCGCCCATGCCAAATTTTGTGACAGTCGGTTCAGGGGTTTCGGAGTTCTGATACCTCAAATTTTACCATTCTCTAGGCTTAGCCGGCCCACAGAATATACCCCTTTCTCGTAAGATTCTCTGCCAGGACATGTGGAGAAAGAACACCAAGGGCATCTGTTTGAAACCTGGAAGTTGGCCCCTGGAAATCGCCCGTTAAAATAGAGGTGTAATTTATTGTGTAGTTTATCACGAATACGTTGCTGTTTATTATTAACAGGCTACGGAACTCAGATGTCCATATCAAGTTTGTTACAAACACAACAAAGGAATCTGTCTATTCAGTTCATGAAAAGCTCACAAACATGGGTTTTAATATTGGACGTGAAGAAATTGTTTCTTCGTTGACTGCCACACGAAAGTTTGTTGAGCGAAACAGTCTGCGGCCTTTATTGTTTCTGGAGGAATCAGCAAAAGAAGATTTTATTGGTTAGCAGTTTACATTGTGTTTCATAACTGAATTTCTGTTACATTTTTACTGGGCAATGGCTAGCACGGCATATGCTGTGGCCCTCTGTCCGTCCGCGTCTCCATCTGTCACAAGTCAAGTGTTCTATCGAAATGACTTAGGACCACGCAAACAACACTCTATGATAGCCTGGGGACTCTAGTTTTCTGATGCCAAACAACTTGATCAAATTCCGGTGGAGTCACTCACTTCAAACAGTGGCGCAAAACACTGATGGGGGTAGATTAAAATCGGCAATTTTCAACCAGTATGTAGGTATATTTCAGAAATGGTGCAAGATAGGGACATACTGTGGAAGGCTAATAGGAACTCGTATGCTCTCTAGTGAATGTTGCTATTTCCACTGACCCTGAGTGACCCTAACTGCAAACCACCTAATTTTTGTCGTGCAACGTGATGCTAGTGTGGTATGTGCTGTGGCTCTGTGACCTCCGTCTGTGAGTCTGTCTGTCCACCCGTCCCTTACAAGCCAGTATTGTACCAAAATGGCTAAGCAAGATTAGTGTTAAATATGACATGTTTGTGCGTGAATCTGAAAGTGCACATGGCCTATAATTTCAACTGTCTTGAAAACTAGGTCTGTTCTATTCGTACTCTATTTAGACCAAATAGTAGTAGGCCGAATGACTTATTTGTATTTGGCGAATAATATAGTTTTTTTTAAAGTAGACCGAATACAAATAAGGGATCATCAATAAAGGACTTAGGCACAGAGGGTGAGGGAGAGTTGAAGCAAAAGCGGACAAGGGGAGGGAGGGTTTGATGATATGCAGACATCCACATTTTTAGCAAGGCTGCCAACTTCTGATTTTGTTAAATCAGGACTCCTGCATTTGATATCTCAATATGTCATGCTTTACAATCTAGTGGCTGCATGGCATGTCCAGTTACTGCTGTATATATGATTACACATTTTTATTGCGTTTCATAGCACTGGACTGGCCGCTAGGCTTTGATGAGTAGAGTTGACAGTAGCTGCTGGCTTGAGAAGGGAGAGGGAGGATGTAAAAACTATATTTTGCGGACGTCTTTTATGGATGACCCTAATTGGAGTTGGACTGAAAGATTGGCAGCTTGCGAATAAACATGACTATCAGTACTATGAACAGCCACCTCAACAGCAGCCGGTGCCACACCGCAAAGGCGCGTGCAGAGCATAATGTAGAAATTGACGCATCACATCAACAGTCCTATTGCATAGACATCTCGTCCACGAAAAGTACGTCTGCCATAGGTTCCTCAATGCCTGTCACACTGAGTTGCTGTCTGCAGTGATGTTCCAATTCTGCTTACATCCCCTAGAGACATAGCATCTGGACCTGGCCACTGCAGTCTCAGGCTGTACTGTGTACTCTGGCTGAAGCATGTCAGCCGGCCCAGAGCATCAAATCCACTCACCTGCTGGTGGGAGAAAGTGGCCAGATTTCATCAAATCAAATGCAAATTTATGTAGCGCCGTATATCGCAAGCGAATCAGAGGCGCTGGGGCTGGGACTAGACTGGATAGGCTACGTTAAACAGTTCAGTCTTTAGGTTACGCTTAAAACACACAATACTGGAGCTAGCTCGGCAGCCATGAGTCGGATTGTTTCAGACGCGTGAGGCATTTATACTGAAAGCTCGGTTACCTAGTGACAGTTTGCAGAATGGTATTGTAAACAAAAGTTCATCAGACGAGCGCAGAGTTCTTGTGGGTCTGTGCTTATTAAGCAGAGATGCTGTGTAGACCGGGCAGCCAGTGCGTCATGCCTTGAAAGTGATGAGTGCGAGCTTGTAGTCGACGCGTTGCCGCACAGGCAGCCAGTGCAGCGAGCGACGCAGTTCGGTGGCGCTGGTGAACCAAGGTGCACTACACACTGCCCGGGCGAGAGCATTTTGTGTCACCTGAAGCCGCTTGTCCGGTTCGACATACCACACATCAAGCTGTTGCAGTAATTGAGCCAGGTGGCAACGATTCCCTGGGCGAGCATCTTGGCAGTGTCGAGGTCCATCAGCAGTCGAATGTGTCGCAGTGCGCGGATGTAGTAGTTGCAGAGACATGACCGTCCATCGACAGCGCACTATCAAGCTCGACACCACACCACACAGCTTGATGGTACCGCTGAACGAGACATGCGCCCCGGCGACGTCGATCCCTGATGACACGTCGACTTTTTGTCGCTGTGCGTGCATGCCACACAACATAATATCAGTCTTGGTCGGATTTAGCAGCATCCCGTTTTCAAGAAACCATCACACAACGTCATCAACGCATGCAGACATCATGGCAAAGGTGTCACTGCCAGGCTGCGACGCCATGAAGATAGCTACTCAGTGCGGCTGTCTGACGTTATTTAGCTTCACCTGCGAGCAGCGTAACAAGTGAACATCTTCTTAGTTAGGTTAGCTGAAGTGGTGACATTTGCTGTGGTCACAGTGTAGCACAGTAGTGCGTACACTGTTGTAAGAGCGACAAGCTAAGCCTAGAGAATGGTAATATTGGAGGTATCAGAACTCCGAAACCCCTGAACCGACTGTCACAAAATTTGGTGCGGGTGATTATGTCGGGGAATTGTCGGCAATGTCACCCCGCGTGACAAAATTCAAACCGATGACCCCAGTGGGGTTATCCCGGCAAATTGTTGAAATAGTACTCTCGTGCATGGTTTTTACCGCACGATGCTATGCTAGTGCGGTATGTGCTGTCATCATGTGTCCATTTGTCTGTCACAAGTCGGAGTTCTACAAAGATGGCTAAACCTAGGATCACACAAACAATGCCGTACGAAAGCCAAGGGACTCTAGTTTGCCGATGCCATAAATTATGGCGAAATTCCAAAGTAAAGTAAATTAGGTAAAGTATGAGGTACTTATATAGCGCGTTCTTACGGCCTAAACATTCACGAAGCGCTACAGAATGGCACGTGTTAACTGGATCACACAGTTTTTACCTGCCATCCACATGACCATCCTGACTTTACTCCGTAAGCATTTACCAGATGGCACCACCTGAACGAGGCGGCACACATCTAATATAGCTTACTACTCAATTTATCGACCTTGGAAGGATGAAAGGTTGAGTTGGCCTAGCTGGCCATGGCTTACCCACATAAGTGGTCACCCGTCAGCTGCAGGTTGAGCGTGGACCAGGAAAGTTCGCCGGCCAAAGACCAACGTTTTAACCATGGTGCCACGCAACCAACCAAAGGGGTCACCCGAAAAGGTGGGTAGGTTCAGATTGGCGATTTTTGACCAATATCTCACTATATCTCAAACGGTGCAAAATAGGGACATCGTTACTATGGAAGGCTAATAGGAGTATGCACTCTATCGAATGATGCTGTTTTCAGTGACCTTGAGTGACCCTTAACTATCCCAAACCACCCGATTTTCCCAATTTTGTATCCCTTTTCATATCTTCATAGTGGGCGGAGATAGAGACTTCAAATTTTGTAGGCAGGTTGATAGCAGCAAGTCCTAACCCACAGATGAAAATCATCCCTGAGAAGGGCATGGTCAGGTAACGTGAACCATTTAAATTTAGATAGGCACCGACCATATCTCTGGAATGGCTGAAGCTACAGTCGTCAAATTTTGTACACAGGTAGACTATGTCATATTCCAGCCTAACTATGACAAACCACCTCTAAAAGGGCATAGTTAGTGTCACGTGACCCATTTTTCAATTTCAACGCCAGCAATCATACTCCGGAATGGCTGAAGCGACAGTCTCCAAATTTTGTGTGTAGGTAGAATATATCAAGTGCTTGGCTTTCGATGAGACACTTCTCCCTAATGGGCGTGGTCAGGGTCACGTGACCCGTTTTTAGGTCGACTGTTAAACAGAGTCGACCTAATGTAGCCAGTCTCAAATGTCCATTCTGAAATGTCCGTCCGTGCATACTACGTACATGCGTACGTCCGTCTGTCCGTCCGTTCACAAAAAGTTTTTTTTGATTTCAATGAAATTTGGCACTTAGGGAGAGGTTGATACTCGATGCACGACGGTATACAGTATGACCCGATCCAAGATCAAGGTCAAGAGCCCTTCAAAGTTGGAAATCTGGCTGTTTTCAAAAACTATCTCCTCTGCCATTTACAATGGGAGCTAGCAACTGACCACAGATTCTTAAACTAGGGCACAATATCTAAATTTGTTCAGGCCGGATTCTTAATATTTGGCCCAGTTTTGTTTCACGTGACTTTCAAGTTGGCAGAAACGTCAGTTGCGAAGAGTCGACCATCAGTCCCTGTACAGGGCTAATGTTTTAAATTTTGCTTTAATTGGAATTGGTGAAGCTAGGCACTTCAAATTTCGTGTGCTGATTAATACATTGGAGTACTAGTGCACGCATCATATATTATCCCCGAAAAGGATGTGTGCTGTGTCACGTGACCTTAAGTTTTGGGAAACACGTGATAATATCTCGTAAACAGTGCAATGGAACACTAATAGGAAATCGTATATGGCCTATCGAATGGCACCATTGCCAATGCCCTTGAATGACCTTGAAGGTCACGTTTGCTGTTTGAAACCTTTCTAACTCCCATACCTCGTGAAACAGCACGAATTTACTAACATATTGTGTCATGCAGTCTCTGTGCAGTAGCAGAGCAAGAGCTTCTTCTTCTTATAGTAATGCAGCATTTGATAAGATTTTAACTGACATGGTTCATCGTGATCACTGGGCTTCTTGTTTGAAAGGCAGTTTGTAAATTTGGTATTTGCTCTGTAATTAATTATACTTATCGACATTTTTGATGTTTTGCATGTGAGTCTTTTGCAGTTTGTACACATTTATTTGTTTGTACATTTGTGTATTGCAGAGAGATGTTTGATTTTATCATATAATATTTCATTTTTCATCGTAGCGTATCATATTGCAGTTATAGAAAGGATTGCTATCAAAAGCTTCTGTACTGTTGAACATTTGGAGCAAGTATGAGATTTTTGACCTTTGGATTTTGTTATAATGAGATGTAAAATGTATGAGCAGATCAAGCATTCTCAGTCCTCTCATGAATGATGTCAGATTGGTAAAATGCAACATATTATTATTTTTGACAAAACTTATAACGTCTTAATGTCTGTAAGATCAGGCTTACAGACACAATGTATAATGAGTATAATGTATATGTATAATGTATAACGCAGTATACTTGTATAACACATTTTGTCAAAATTAATTTTTTGTATTTCTACCAATCCAACATCAGTAATAGAGGTTCTGTAAATCATGCTTCTGGTTACCTGTTCTTTTAGTACTCATATTTAATTCGACAGTATTGTGATTAGAATGGGCCTCAGTCATTTGTGTAACTTTAGTCTGAAAAGTGAGAGGGACCAAGCAAAATTTCTCCTGACTTGGTGTACTTATAAAGTGGGGGGTCCGTCCTGCCACTCCCTTCTCCCCAAAAATTACGCCTATGGCCTCAGTCACCAAAAGAAACATGTAGCCTTATCAAAAACTTGTAACTCTGCCATTTTTGCTCATACCCAGCCCTTCATCAATAATGTAACAGTCAGATATAATATTGTTAATGAAAGGAATGGTTGAGATTACATCATGTTCACCATCGTTACCACAGATGCAGATGATGCTATCCCTCCTTCTCAGAGATCCCATATTACCGAACATTTTTAGCTTCTTCTTACATGCTTCAGTCACTGGACAGTGTAATGGTATAATTCTTAAGTTAATAAGTGCGGGAATTTTTTAGGCTTACCTCAACAGAGCCCGAATATGGGGTGGTTTGTCTTTGCAGAGGTTTTAGCTGTCTGAATACCTAATAGTACTTTTTGTCATTGCGCAGCTGTGCTAGCACACTATGTGCTATCATCCTGTGTCTGTCTGTCACAAGCTGATGTACTATAAAAAACATTGTTCTGTCAGTGTGACTAACCATCTCGTTACAAGACCAACTTCTTGCTTTTTTTCAGTTGTGCAGCAATTGACAAGATATTAACTGACATACAGCATCGTGCCGTCCTGTGATAGCGGAGCGTCTTATATGATAAGTGATGACAGTATCTGATATTAACGCTGTCATTAACCTAATGTGTCGATTTTATGCACCTTTCTTTGTAATTATTGCTAATAGATACTTAAGAAGTGATAACATTATGAGTGTATGAATGTTTGATGAGTATTTTCAGTTAGACTAGTGTGTATGCAGGTATTGCTACCGACAGTCCTAATGCTGTAGTGATTGGATTAGCACCAAGCCAGTTCCATTACAACCAGTTGAATAAGGCTTTCAGGTCAGCTGCAGTGTCGTGTATATATCGAACACTGAATGATTAAAAAATTTACACCCCAGAAAACTTTTTTTTGTTAGTTAATAGCTGAAACAACAAAGATCTTAATATCATAGTGATTCAGTTACTATTGTGACTATTTTAGTATGTTGAGCCATTACCATGTCGTAAGTTATTAAAATGTAACCATTTGCTAAAAACACAAAATTTTTAGCAATAAAAGACTTTCGGGCAGTTGAAATTGAACAAAAGACTTAAATAGTAATCATTATATAATAGTGTGCTACGATTAATACGCCTTAGATGAATCAAAGGTGCAAATATTGTATTTTAGCAGCAGAAGTGAAGTGCTGCACAGTTGTGAGAAATTGAATTTTAAAAGGTTGAAATAACTGAGATGACCTTGAAGGTCACTCGTGGTCGTCTGAAATGGTGCCATTTGCACTTCCTATTAATAATACACAGTAGTAATGATGTTTTACTCAATCTTGCAGCATTTCTGAGATATTACCACTTGTTTATGAAGTAAGAAATGATGCAATATTTGTTGTAAGACAGATGGCCGGAGAAATTTAAGACAGCTGTGCAGCACTTGAGCACTGCCACTGATGAACAGTTTGTTTGCAACTAGTGTAAAAGTGATACGGCTTAAGATTGAGTTATATAGATTATTTTGATAAGCTTTTGTTTGGAATAAGTGATAGGGTTAGTTATTGGTTTATTGGTGTTTGGTTTTTGCCAGCTACTATTATTCTGAAATTTATTGACATTTGTTTGTTTTTGATACAGATTACTGTTGGGTGGTGCACAGTTGATAGCAACCCACAAAGCAAAATATTATAGACAGAAGGATGGACTAAGTCTTGGACCAGGTATATTCTGTGCTGTTTCATCATTGCTCTGTACTCGATTGTTGCCATTTGACTGAGTCATATATTGTCGTCATCAACTGCATCGTTCTTGCATTCATATACTGGTATAGTTTAGGTACAGTTTAGTTGACTGATTGGGGCCCCAAAATGTGAAAAATGGGTCACGTGATCCTCATCGTGCCCATTAGTTTGTCATCCCAAGGCTAACACTTCATATGGCCTACATTCATACAAAATTTGACGACTAGTTTCAGCCGTCCCAGAGATGTCATTGGGGCTGCAAAAAAATTTAAATGGGTCACATGACCTGATCACGCCCATTTCAGGGGTGATTTGTCATCTGTGGGCTAGGACTTGTTATGGTAAACCTACCTACCAAATTTGAAGTCTCTATCTCGACCCATTATGAGGATATGAATGGCGATACAAAATGCGGAAAAAGGTAATTTGGGGCAGATAGGGACACTCAAGGTCACTGAAAATAGCATTATTCGATAAAGTGTACGTTGGTCCTCCATAGTAACTATGTCCCTGTCTTGCACCGTTTCTGAGATGTAGCGAGATATTGGTCGAAAAATGCGGATTTTAATTTACCTATTTGGCATCCCCACTGGGAGTGACGCCATTCAAATTTCTGCAAGAACTTTGGTGCCAGAAAAATAGAGTCCCTGGGCTATTGCCAACTAACTGACATACTGAAGAAGTTTCTACCCGAACTGTTGCCGTTCGTAACAGATCTATGCAATGCGTCGCTGCTGCAAGGATACCTCCCACTCAGTCAGCGTCATGCTATCATCAGACCACGACTAAAGAAGGCTGGCTCAGATCCTTCTCTTGTTCAGAACTACAGACCCGTTTCGAAGATTGTGGAGAGACTTGTGTGTCATCAGCTGGTTGCGTTTTTTGAACGTCTGCGTCTACTACCAAGTCTACAATCTACTTACAGAAGCAAACATTGCACGGAGACAGCCGTACTGAAGATAATCTCAGATGTGCTTCTTGCAGCAGATCGAGGTGAAGTGAGTTTGCTGTGCATGCTAGACCTATCGGCTGCGTTTGATATGGTCGATCACGATATACTCATCGATCGCCTACGGCAGTCCTTTGGTCTGCAAGGGTTAGCTCTCACATGGATCGAATCTTTTCTTCGAGACCGAACTCAGTCAGTAAGCATTGCAGGGGATCAGTCAGCGGGATCGACCTTGGCCTGTGGAGTGCCTCAAGGAAGTGTCCTTGGACCCATTCTTTTCCTATTGTACTGCGCAGATGTCATCGAAATTGCTCAACGTTGTGGTCTAGGAGTGCACTCCTATGCTGACGATACACAACTGTATTTCCATGCAGACCCCACAGCAGTTGACAACAAGATACAGCG